>PDWI01009038.1_pt1 | contig 14035 bp, 10 predicted proteins | sample 1430891 | NCBI WGS metagenome assembly PDWI01 (sample SAMN01162508, study PRJNA174530) | Oral metagenome, whole genome shotgun sequencing project. | biome: Marine environment; feature: Marine mammal; material: Swab sample of the gingival sulcus; isolation source: swab sample of gingival sulcus...
CAAGCCGATGAGCCTGATGGCGTACGAGGCCGCGGTCAGGGCGGGACTGCCCGTGACCTACACAGTCACCACGGATCCGCCCCCGGGCGATAGATCCGGCCTGCGCCCCTTCCACGGCATGGTGTGCCTGCACGATCCGGACGGACGGCTGACTGCCCACGAGGAAGAGACCGACGCATGAAGCCGCGCCCCACAAGGATGCACTGGCTGATCATCGACACCGGCCGCAAGCAGGACTACATCTTCGAGACCAACCGGTTACGCCACATGATCGGCGCGTCCCAGCTGATTCACCAGGTCGGGAGGTCTTGGGTTGACCAAGCAGTCGATGAGCTGACGCCGACCGGCACCGTTGAGATCGTTCAGAAAATCTCCGGCAAAGCGCTCCTGCTGATCAGCGATCCCGACGAGGGCCGGCGATTGATCCGGTCCGTCACCACCCGAGCTGTCGACGAGGCCGGTGGCCTGGAAGTAGCTGGAGTCACCGGTCCACCCTTCGACCCTGACCGCGAGCATGTCCCTGACCCGGCGAACCAGCGCCGGGCGGAGCCCGACTTCGTGTCGGCCCTGGAAGCCACCTACTCGTTGCTGGACCAGCGGCGCCGCGAACTACCGTCTGTGCTGCAACGCGACCCGGTCCTGCCCTGGCACGAGCAGTGCCGTGAGACGGGCTGGCCCACAGCCAGGTTCGAGCTGTACGGCCAGGACCCCCGGGTCGTGCGGGACTGGCACCCGGCCGCGCACGCCGTCGAGCAACGTACCCGGCACAAGGCGGCAGGCCGGGCACGAATGGCGCAAGCCATCGGCGACCCGGGCAACAAGATCATCCCGGAGGAGATCGACACCATCACCCACGACGGATGGATCGCGCTGATCCACGCGGACGGCAACAACGTCGGCAGCATTTTCCTGCGTTTCCCGGAACTGGCTGCACAAGCGAGCAAGCAGCAGAGACTGTCACTGGCAGTCTGGCGCGAGTACATGGAGAACGTGTCGGCAGAACTGGCAGATGCCACCGAGGCGGCTATCCGCGATGCCATTGCAGACGTCGATCCCATCCTGCAACCGCTGATCGCAAAGGCCCAGGCACGGATGCCGGCGAACGACAAGAGGCATGCCGGGCCGGTGATGCCCATCGTCATCGGCGGCGACGATGTCACCGTCGTGTGCCACAGCGATCTGGCAGTGCCCCTCACCGCTGCCTACTTGCGCCGGTTCGAGAAACAGACGGCCGCCAAGAGCAGCCTGTCTGAAGTCAGCAAGCTGTGCACCGGCAAGCCACACCTGTGCGCCGGGGCCGGAATCGTGTACGTCAAACCGCACCACCCGTTCTACCGGGCTTATGCCATGACCGAGTCCCTTGCCACGGAAACCAAACGCGCCACGAAGAAGTACGCTCCGGCCAGCTCCGGTTTCGACATCCACTTCGCCTTCGATGCCACCCCGGACGAGCTCGACCGGGAACGGGCTACCGCCCGCCACGATGCGGGACCGGACCAGGCCATCCGCCGGCATGCCGGCCCGTACCTAGTCACTACCGGCGACGGCGCGGCCCAGCCCGGCTCATGGCAATCCCTGCACGATGTGCATCACCTCAACCAGCTCATCGAAGCTCTGCGGCCGGAGGGCTGGCTCAGTTCTTCACAAGCACACTTCCTGCGAGAGGGCATCGACCTGGGGGCTGCCATCTACCGGCAACGGCTCCTCGGCACGCGCGCCGGTGTGGACGCATCTGAAGCGGATCTCCTTGAGCCCGTGGCCGACTCGCCCGCCCACGAGGACGCACCGATGGTGCGGCTCCTGGACGCCATGCTGCTGAACGGCGCCGGCTCCGGAGGTGCCCTGTGACCGAGCACGAGATAGAGATCCGGCTGGTGTTCCTCAGCGACTGGTTCATCGGCACTGGCAGCGGGCGTGTCGGTGCCGTCGACGCCCTGGTCCTTCGAGATGAGGCCGGGCTGCCGTACGTTCCGGCCAAGACGTTGACCGGCATCCTGCGTGACGCGTGCGAAACCGTCGCCGATGCGTTCGACACCGCCGACGGCGACCGGGTGTGGAACGACTGGGTCACCTGGATCTTCGGTTCGCAGCCCAGTGTGACCGGCGACCCGGCCCGGCACCGCTCGTTGCCACCGCAGCCGGCCGCTCTCACTCTCACCGACGCCCGGGCCGACGAAGACCTGCGACGCGCGGCCCGCTGCCGGCCGGCGTTGCAGCAAGCCGCTGTCCTGCTCCGTCCCGGGGTGAAGCTGGATCAGGTCTCCGGCACCGCCGAAGAAGACTTCCTCCGGCTGGAGGAGCGGGCGCGGCGCGGCACGGAGTTGATTGCCGTCGCCACGGCACCGGCGGCCACGCCGACTCGAAGCACAGGCTCCCGTACCGCACAAGCAACTCCCCCACCAGTTGAGGCCGGTCGTCTTCCGGCGGAGGCGGAACTGCTACTGCGCGCGGGCGCAAGGCTGGTGGAATCACTCGGCGGCAAACGAAACCGGGGCGCCGGCCGGGTAGCCATCCTCTTGCCCGGCGTCTGTATGGACAGCACCGCACTGGCGCGTGAGGATGTGCCGGACGACCCACGGCTGACGGAGCTTCTGGACTCCGATACCTACCGCCAACCTGGTGTGCCACCGCCCACCCAGGACCGGGGGCCCCGACTCGCCGTGACTGGACCCGATTCCCCCGGTGAGCGGCAGGTGGTGCACCGAGTGGTCGTGGAAGCGATGGAGCCGTTGGTCATCGGCGACCGCACATTCGCCAACGTGGTCACCACACGGGCATTCGTGCCCGGGACAATGCTCCTGGGCCAGGTGCTTTCACGGTTGTCGGGGCCAAGACCGTTCACCCCGGCGAACGTCCGTGTGAGCAACGCTGAGCCAGCAGTGCAAACACAGACGGGTTCCGTGCCGGCGCATCGGTTGCCGTTGTCGCTGATGATCTCGGACAAAGGCGGCGGGGACACGGTGTTCGACGCCACCACGGGGCCGCCGCCGCCGCGCGAGCGAGCCAAGCACCGGCCCGGCTACGCCGTCCACGATGGTGACCGCACATGGAAACGAGTGAGCCTCGCCCGCACCAGTTCGGTCCACGCCGTCATCGACGATGCGCAGCGCCGGCCCACCAGCGAAGGCGGAGGCGTGTTCTGCTACGAGGGCATCGCGCCCCGCACACGCCTGGTGTTCGACGTCGTCATTCCTGCCGAGGCCGGCTTCCACCTGAAAGCCAACGATTCCCTGCACGTGGGCCGCTCCGTCAAGGACGGCTTCGGACACATTCGCGTAGTATCCGTCGAATCCCAATCGGAACCGGAAGGCGGCGCACCGCGCAACGGGCCCCACACCGTACGAGTCCTGTCCGACACCATCCTGCTGGATTCCTCGCTGCGCCCCGACCCGACGCCCGACGCGTTGGTCTCCGAACTGAAGTCGGTTCTGGGTACCCCGGTCACTCCAGACCCCGACCGCGAAGCCTTCACCGACGTGGCGCGCCGCGACAGCTTCCACAGCCGATGGGGCACCCGGAGTCCCACTCAGCTGTGCCTGGCGGCAGGAAGCGTGGTTCCGGTCCTGCTGGAAAACGCCGACCACAACAAACTGTCAGCCCTGGAGCGCGAGGGCATCGGGGAACGGACCGCAGAGGGGTTCGGGCGGATCCAGGTCGTACCGCCGGTACCCGAAAAGGCGAAGATACGGAACCTGGAAACACCGCGGCAGGACGGTCCCGCAGAGGCCGTGCCGCAGCCACCTGAGCACCCCCACCCGTGGGAGTTGGCCGCCTGGCGCTCGGCCGTGGCTGCCGCGGTGGCCCAGATCGTCACCGGCGACGCGCCCGAGGAGATCCGGCACCTGCGAAAAGCTCCGCCCTCCCACGCCCAGCTGGGGTCGCTGCGCGGCCAGGTCCTGGACGCGGCGGCGCGACGCAACGGTGCCGCCCTGTCGAGCTGGTTGGACGCCACCGCAGCGGTGGCACGGCGAAGCGAACAGTGGGGAGATGCCCTTCCCGAGGTGCGCGCGCTGCTGCTGGATGACCGGCCACGTCTGTGGCGGCTGCTGAAGCTCGCCGGCGCTCAGCCATCGCTGGTCCTGGCTGAGGGACGTGAAGATGCCATCCGGGACCAGTTGTGGTGGGACGCGGCAGCCACCCTCGTCGTGGCCTTGTGCAACGCCATCATGCAGCAGCCGGAGCAGGAGAATCGCGATGACGCATGAAATCGGCACCCGCATGCATGTTCGCGGGGTGTTGGAAACCGACGCGCCGGTGCGGATCGGCGCCTGGGAGGCACGCGCCGGAGCCGACCTGACGGTGGCTCGTGACGGGTTGGGAAAGGTGGTGATTCCGGGAACGTCCGTGGCCGGGGCGTTGCGTGCCATCGTCCACACCGCCCGGGGTGAGGACGCGGCCAACCGTTTGTTCGGTTATCTCCAGCCCCGAACCGAATGCGGCTCGCCCAGTTGGGTGCGGGTCGAAGACGCCCAGATCCTGACCGATCCGGTGATCGAGATCCGCGACGGGGTGGGCATCGACCGTCGAAGCGGCTCAGCCGCAAAGGGTTTCCTGTACCAGCACGAGGTACTTGCCCCTGGCACACGGTTCGCGCTGCGGATCACGCTGGACCTGCCCCGCAGCGACAACGCCAAGGACATTCGCACCAGTTTCGAGCAGATGCTGGAGGTCATGGCCGCAGGCTTCGAGTTGGGGGCAGGCCGCACCAAAGGTATGGGCGTGGTCCGGTTCACCGAGGTGGAACGAGCGCAAGAGAATCTTGCCTCCGCTGCGGGCATGCGTGCCTGGTTGACCAACCGACAGTGGGAACGATCGATAACCCAGACATCCGAGCACACCCGACCCGGTGTGCTGCGGGTCACCATCGACTGGCGCCCGCTCACCCCCACCTATGTGCAGGCTTCCGCGAGCGGAACCTCGGTGGATTCACTCCCCTTGACCGAGAAGAGCAACGGCCAGGTCCGGCTGCTGATACCCGGCAGTTCGGTGAAAGGTGTGCTACGAGCACACGCAGAGCGGATCGTCAGGACCCTGGCCCGGGTCGACGCGGAAGAGGACCTGCGGACCACGCTGAGAGAGGAGCGGCTACCGTTCGTCACCACCCTGTTCGGTGCGGGTGGAGCGCAACTCCCTGCCGGCACGGACGACGACGACAAGACGCCCCGGACCCGACAAGACCCGCCGCAGCCGGCCGGAGCGCCGGCTGCCAGCGCGGACGACGACGATAGGACGCGACGGGCCGCGAACCTCCGCGGGGTGTTGGACGCCCGCAACGTCCGGTCCCGCAGCAGTGTGTGCGAGCAGCAGTGGCGGGACATCGTGGAGGCGCGGGCGCCCCAGCCGAACCCGAACGGTGGGCGACAGACCCACCTCGATGCCAGGCACCGGGCGGCGTTGCTGTCGGCTTTGGCGAATGCCGGTATCCGGCTGCACCCGGCAGACCACGTGGCCATCGACCGCTGGACCGGCGGGGCAGCCGAGAACCTGCTGTTCTCGGTGCTGGAGCCGACCGGAAAAGACTGGGAACCCATGGTCCTGGACGTCGACACGCGAAGGTTGTCCGGCCTGGCGCAGGACCACACACTGCACGGTGACACGACTCGCGGAGCCCGGGGTCTCGGGACCGGGGAACACGGCCGCGCGGAACTTGCCGCCGGTGAAGGCGAGCTGTGCCTGCTGATGCTGCTGTTGCAGGACCTGCAGGATGGGTGGCTGTCTTTCGGCCACGCAACCACCCGCGGCAACGGCAGTATCCAGGTGTGCGACATCTCCTTCTCCGGCCGTGCCCTGGACCCCCCGTGGGAGTACCTGGCCGGAATGAAACTCACAGAAGCACTGGCCGACGAACGCACCTCAGCCGTGTTTTCCCGGTGGAGAACGGACTGGTCCAGTGGAGGACCGAACAGTGAGGAAGCCCGATGACCGAAGACGCCGCCCAGCACATGAGCACACTGGAGCACGCATTGGAGAAGTTCGCTCGCTGTGGGGGCGACGCCATCGGCTATTGCTACTCCCCGTGCGAAGCGTTTTGGATTCGTCTTCAGGCCGGCCAGGTGACGCGGTACACGGGCCGGGTCGACCTGTGCGACGTGTTCGAGGCCCGAGTCTTCAATGCCGCTAAGGAACTGCGGTGGGTCCACCGCAGCAAGGGCTCCGGGCGTGTGGCCATAGTGCCAGATGGGTGCTCCGAGAATCGCCAGCCGAAACCGTTCCACGAGCACAAGACCATCGAGCGTCTGCTGTGGGGCAGCGTGGCCGACACGCACGACGGCTGGACGTCGGTGTATTCGCCGCGCTACGGCACCGCGCATCTTCCACTGCCGGGAGTGGCTAAGAGCGAGCGGGTCTATCTCCGCAGTGTCGAATATACCGTCGAGGACCAGTACGGCAACGTCCGGGTAGCCGACCTCAGGCACCTGGAGCTCTTCGCCAAAGAAGAATCGTTTGAGAGGCAGCGATGAAAGAAATCCGCCGAATACACGACGTCGAGCTGACCAGGCGCGGGGACGAGTTGGTCGGCGTCGTGTCCTACCGGCCGGACGGGAAGAAACCCAAAGAGAAGGCGTTCTCACTCTCGAGCTTTTCGGCGGAAAGAAGGACCGCCTTGGAGCAGATGCCCGAGGGGGTTCCCGTGACGGTGGACATCTCTCTGGACCGCAACAACCAGGCAACTGTGGTATTCCGGGATCCGGAAACCGCGACCCTTCAGCGCCCGCCCAGGCCTCGCGATGCCGGACATACCGGCAGCGTGGATGCTGTTGTTCGAACCGCCTTTATCCCGCGGCGCCCGCCCAGGCCCCGCAACGCGGAGTTCACAGAATCGGGATTCGTCAACCCCTACACTTTCGTACCCCCGCTGCGCCGCGACACGCTACCTGCCCCGTTCGCCGACGCCCCGTTCACCTCCCATGCCGCCCTGGTGCCTCAGGCCTATAGCGGCTTCCTGTCTTTCACCCTGGAAGCTGTCTCACCCGTGCTGCTGCCCGAGTTGGACTGGTCGGAAACCGCAGACTCCTGTTTCGACAAAGAGGGTCGGCTCAGACTGCGCACCCGGGTGGGCCACGACGGCGTCCCGGTGTTGCGTGGCTCGGAAGTCAAAGGCGTGCTGCGCACCGCCTACGAGATCATCACTGCAAGCCGGATGGGGGTGTTCCGGGGCCACGACAAGCAGTTGGCCTACCGAGGATCGTCAACCATGCCCCAGAGGCTGCGGCCCGCTCGGGTAGAGGTCGTTCAAGAAAGGCCGCAGCTGCGGCTGTTCGGGCCAAGTAAGCAGTCGACCGCCTGGCTGCCGGTAGCGCACACCACCATGATGGGGACGTGCAACGGCAAGCAGCTCATCGGCCTGCACGGCCGACGCTTGTACGCCAGGATGCGCAAATACCGCTACGGACATGGAGCCAAGAGCTTTGAGTTTTGGCGGGTCACCCACCTGTGGGAGCACCGGGATGAAGTTGGCGACTACACGGACTTCCAGTCACACACGTACACACTCCTTGACGAGGAACCTCGATACGGATGGGGGTATGTGTGCGCCAACGGCCAGAACATCGGCGGCAAACACGACGAACGCTTCTTCATCGAGAGCGATGACGACCAGTGGGTCGAGTTGCCGGAGTGCGCCGTCCGGACGTGGCAGCACCTGATCGACTCCTACATCGAGGCAGCCAGGACGCACGATCCGCCAGATGGCTGCCAACGTTCCCGCCACGTCGTGCAAGGCCCCGATACTCGTCGGCTACCGGACGGCACGCTGTTGTACGCCCAGCTGGACTCGCAAGGCTCGCCGCACGCGCTCTACCCGGTGCTCATCAGCAGGGAGCTGTTCGATCGTCCTCCCGAGGAGCTATTGCCACCGACGCGCAGGCCAGCCACTGACATGGAGCAGCTCTCCCTGGCCGATCGTGTCTTCGGGGTGGTCCCCCAGAGGCCCGACGAGGAGTATCCGGCCAGCGGGTACCGCGGCAGGTTGAGTGTCGTCGAAACAGGCTGTGAGACAGCGGACTGGCAACAACCGGGATTCCCCGCCGAGGGTGTGGTGATGGCGCCGCTGAGTTCGCCGAAACCGAGCCAGTTCAGGTTCTACGGCTCCCCTTCCGAGCACGGGGAACCGTACGAGCGCGGCGTCGACAAGTCTGCGGGATACAGCGACGGGCATGGTCTACGCGGCACCAAGGTGTACCGCTGGAGGGACCGTGACCCCGGCTATTGGGATCCGGGAACCGACGGGATTCGCGAATGGGTGGCGCCTGAGGTGAATCCGACCCAGGTATGCCGATGGTCATCGTGGGTGCGCAAAGGGAGCCGCTTCCGGGTGCGGCTGCGGGTTGAAGGCCTGTCCGAACACGAGTTGGGAGCGTTGGTGTGGCTGCTGTCGCTTCTGGAGCCGGCGGCTTTGCGGTTGGGTGGCGGCAAGCCACTGGGGTTCGGGGTGGTGCGCCCGAGTATCGACTGGGACCAGACTCAGATATTCACGGACGCTGCGATGCGTTGCCGGTGGCTCGGCGAGAAGAGCACTACCTGTTCCCAGGATGAGGTACTGCGGACAAAAGCCGCGTATCAGCGCGCTGTTGACGCAGACCCTGTGCTGCGCTGTGCCGTGGAGGATTTCGTCGCCGCGTCCAAGCCTGTCGAGTCACCGGTGCATTACCCCAGGCAAGGCCAGGCTCCCGAAGCGGAAACGTACGAGTGGTTTGTTGCCAACGAGAGAGTGGGCAGGAACCGTGGCCGCAACCGTCATGCCCTGCCTGCGGTCTGGTGGGACAACCCGATGCTCCCCAAGAACCCGAACCAATGATGAACCGAGGTGCAGCATGCGTCTGGTTAATCTGAGTCCGCGCAGGGTAGCGGTTCAGCTGCCCTGCGATGAGCGACACACACCGACCGCACGGGGCCGTGACATCAGGTGCGACGCGTCCCCGGCGCCGCTCGGGCTCGGGTCGTTCGGCCGCAGCGAGGAGGTTGGGCCCAATGCCGAGTAGGTGGTGGATCGGTCTCCATGGTGTGGACCCTGAGAGGGTGTCACTGCCGCAGCTGCACGCCGCGTTCAGCCGGTGGTTCGATGACTCGATCGCCGAGCACCGAGCCATCGTGAAGCCGTACTCGTTGTCACCACCGTGCGTCGACGAGCGCGGCGTGGGTATCGAGGCCGGGCTTCTGACAGAACGCGCGGTGGCACAATTGAGGCGGGGCGCGCATAGGCGGGAACGGCTGCGGTTGGGGCCATGCCGGGTCGAAATCTCGTCTCTGGAACAACTCGAGCGGGCCACCTGGCGCGAACTGGCGCGGTATTCGGGGGCACGTTCCTGGGAGGTGCATTTCTTGACGCCGACATCGTTCCGGCAAGGCCGCAGGCGCAGTCCGTGGCCTGCCCCACCGACCTTGTTACACAGTGTGCGCACATCGTGGGACGCGTTCTCACCCGTGGAACTCGACGTCCTTGCCATGAGCGACACGCGGCACCTGTGGGTCAGTGACCTCGGCGGTCGCAGTGAGCGGGTGCGCCTGGGCCGCGAAGACGTGGTCGGTTTCGTCGGCCGGCTGCGGATCGAAGCGGATTGTCGTCGCGTCGCAAGCATCGCCGATGCGCTGCTGAGACTCGCCCCGTACAGTGGTGTCGGCTCCGGGAAGACCAAAGGTCTCGGAGTGGTCAGCACGACTACCCGGGCGGTGCGCCCCTCTTCTGTCCGGCGCGGGTCGTCAAGGGACGTGGTATCGGTCGGGGCAACCCCGCCCAGCAGCACATGAGTTTCTTGGGAGCGCGTTCGTTTGCCCGCCACCGGGTGTGCAAGTCTCTGACCTGCACTGACGCACGTCCCGATGGCCGAACAGTCGTGCTATGCTCGCAAGCATGAGCCCGGGTGTGCGTAGCGTCTGTAACGCCGCAGGTCCAGGCCATGACCGCAGGGGGTAGGCAGAAAAGAACATCCCGCGAAGCAGCGGATTGAAACGGTTTGGTGATAGGTCTCTGTTCGTGTTGCAGCGCAGAAAAGAACATCCCGCGAAGCAGCGGATTGAAACATGCTCCTCCTCGCTGCCGCCGATCACGCGCGACACCAACGCAGAAAAGAACATCCCGCGAAGCAGCGGATTGAAACCCCCAGCGGGCTTCCCACTGCGAGATGTAGGACGCAGAAAAGAACATCCCGCGAAGCAGCGGATTGAAACCGAAGGGACCGCCCGCGTCTTCAAAGAGATGAACGGGCAGAAAAGAACATCCCGCGAAGCAGCGGATTGAAACCTTCTGTCGCTGGACAGGACTGCGAACTCCAAGCAGAAAAGAACATCCCGCGAAGCAGCGGATTGAAACTCAACCATCCCAGGGGTTGGGTCGTGGTAGAGCACCGGCAGAAAAGAACATCCCGCGAAGCAGCGGATTGAAACATGTAGGCGGGGACGTTGCGGCCGTTCTTGATCTCGCAGAAAAGAACATCCCGCGAAGCAGCGGATTGAAACCTCATCCACGACAACCGCCCTTTTCTCTAAAGTGCTAGCAGAAAAGAACATCCCGCGAAGCAGCGGATTGAAACGTCGTCGGTAAGGACCGCCATTTCCCTTGACCAGCAGAAAAGAACATCCCGCGAAGCAGCGGATTGAAACGACAGGAACGACACGAACTCGCCGACCTTCGCCAGCAGAAAAGAACATCCCGCGAAGCAGCGGATTGAAACGGGTCCTCGATAAGGATGTCGAGATTGTGCGGGGGCAGAAAAGAACATCCCGCGAAGCAGCGGATTGAAACTCGGTCAGACCACCCGCCTTGGACAGCAAGTCCCCGGCAGAAAAGAACATCCCGCGAAGCAGCGGATTGAAACTTCCTTCGAAGCAACACCTGCTCGGGCGGCCTGGCAGAAAAGAACATCCCGCGAAGCAGCGGATTGAAACGTGGCCATGGCGAGCAGCGTTTGCCGCCTGCTGCCTCTGGGCAGAAAAGAACATCCCGCGAAGCAGCGGATTGAAACTTCCGTGATGGCTTTCTCGGTCGCCGACATGTTCTGCTGCGCAGAAAAGAACATCCCGCGAAGCAGCGGATTGAAACTCCACCAAGTCGACCGTGTCTACTCCCATGGAGAAGTCGCAGAAAAGAACATCCCGCGAAGCAGCGGATTGAAACGCCCGCGAAAGGCCTCACCACCAGCACCCCCCTCATGTGCAGAAAAGAACATCCCGCGAAGCAGCGGATTGAAACGATGCCTGGTTATTTGATACCCAGACATCCAAGACGGCAGAAAAGAACATCCCGCGAAGCAGCGGATTGAAACCCAATCATCAATGGTGGGATGCTCGTCTTGCGGCAGAACGCAGAAAAGAACATCCCGCGAAGCAGCGGATTGAAACGAAGGCGACCCCCGCCAGTAGTGCGACCCACGCGCAGAAAAGAACATCCCGCGAAGCAGCGGATTGAAACCAGACTTTTGTCTGGCGTCATGTCGATGCATTCGCCGCAGAAAAGAACATCCCGCGAAGCAGCGGATTGAACCGAGGCAATTGACGTTGCACTCAATCACCACTGGGGGAGAGAATGTCCACTACCGTCGAGGCGCACGCGTTCTTGGCGCACTCTGCTGGCCCGGGACGGCCAGGACGGTGATCTCAGCTACGGCACCGAGAACTTCCAGAAAGGCGCCGAACACCGCCTGAACGAACTGCACCACCAGCTGGCCGATGGAACTTACATGCCAGGCAACCTGACCGAAGTACACATCCCCAAGCAGGACGGTGGCGAACGCACCCTCCACATCCCGCCGGTACGTGACCGCATCGTCGCACGCAGCGTCTTGACGGCGGTGACCCCGTTCGTCGATCCCCACCTCGGCTGCGCCAGCTACGCCTACCGCCCCGGTTTGGGCGTCGCTGACGCGGTCGCCGAACTGGCCCGGCTCCGCGACGAAGGACTGCCCTGGGTGCTGCGCACGGATGTCGATGACTGCTTTCCGAACGTGCGCGGCGAGCGCGCGCTGCGGAAACTGTTCGCCCTGGTGCCGGACTCCAGGCTCAACGAGCTGCTCGGCCAGTTCATCGGCCGAACCACCCGGACCAAGACCGGTCGCCAGGTGCGTCCACCCGGAGTCCCGCAAGGCTGCCCCCTGTCGCCACTGCTGTCCAACATCGAACTACTCCACCTGGACCAGGAAATACAGGACGCCGGCTTTGCCGTTGTCCGCTACGCGGACGACATAACCGTCGCGGCCCCTTCACGTGAAGACGCCTGGGAGGCAGCCAGGGTTGCTGCCCAGGCTGCCGAGGACGTTGGTATGAGCACGGGTGCCGACAAGACTCACGTGACCTCGTTCGAGGACGGCTTCACCTTCCTGGGCGAGGATTTCGGCCCGCGGTACCCGGTTGCGGCGGATGTAGCCCGCGTGGAGGAACCACGCAGGAAAATCCTCTACGTCGGCCTGCAGGGAAGCCGCACCAGTATCCGGGGCGGGCGCATCCTGGTGGAAACCCGGCACGACCAGAAAGTGCTGGACGTGCCGTCCTCGCTGGTGTCCCGAGTGGTCACCTTCGGGTCGGTGGGGGTCAGCGCCGGGCTCCGCGCGTTCGCGATGTTCAACGGCGTCGACCTCGTGTTCGCCTCCCGCCGAGGCAACTACCAGGGCCAGGCAATCGCCGGCAACGGCCGGCGCCGCGTCGATCGGCTGCGTGCCCAGCTGGACGCCCAAGGCACCCCGGTCGCTCGTGAACTCGCCCGGGCCGTTGTGCAAGCCAAGGTGCTCAAGCAACTGGTCGTGCTGCGCCGGTTCGGCAGGCGCGACCACACGGAAAACACCCAGGACTCCGTTCACTCGATGAAACAGTTGCTGGTCATGCTGCCCGATGCGAGCACCGTCGAGGAGGTGATGGGCATCGAAGGTGCCTGCGCCGCAGCATACTTCCGGGCCTACGGTTCCCTGTTCCCGGAAGGATTGCAGTTCACGCACCGGACCCGGCGGCCACCACTTGACGTCACCAACGCGGCAATGTCCTTCCTGTACACCGTATTGCTGGGCGAGTGCGTGACCGCCCTGGTCGCCGCCGGGCTCGAACCGTGTGCGGGCATGTTCCACGCCGACCACGGGACCCGGCCCAGCCTCGCACTGGACTTGATGGAGGAGTTTCGCCCGCTCATCGTCGATCAGGTGGTACTCACGGTGTGCCGGTCCCGGATCCTGCTGCCGCACCACGGCCGGGCCGAGGAGTCCGGGCCAGGCGTGCTGCTGACCCGGGCTGGACGGGAGAAGGTGCTGGACGCCTACGAGCGCCGAATGCTGCAGCCCACAGCGGGCGCACTCGCGGACTTCTCCGGAACGATACGTCGTCATCTGTACCGGCAGGCCCAGCGCCTCGGTGCCACCATCTGGCACGGAACGCCCTGGACCGGGCTGGCCTGGCGGTAGGCCTGCCATGCTGGTCGTTGCCGCGTACGACATCACCGAAGACTCTCGCCGGGCCCGCACGGCGGCGGTGTTGCAGTCGATGGGCGAACGCATCCAGAAGTCGGTGTTCCTGCTCAACGTGGATGCCGACTCTCTGGCCGAGGCGACCGCCCGGCTGCGGGACATTCTCGACCTGGACGAGGACTCCTTGTACGTCTTCCGGCAGTGCATCACCTGCTGGGACCACGTCGCCTGCCACGGCCAGGCCCACCCACCCGCGCAAGAGTTGTTCTGGGCAGTCCTGTGACCGCAGCCGGCGGGCTCACGGGTCCGGCGCCGACATTCGGCGATCGATCTGCCCGGGCCGGGAAAACGGGTGACGGCCTGCGTTCAATCGCCTCGTCAACGCCGCGCCGGACACCGTCACCGGCCGCGTCCTCGCCGACGCGACCGGCGGCTATCCCATGATTCCAAACCCACAGGTCCAAGCGCCCACACGGCTGTTGCGTGCACAACAAGCTGCGGCGACCAGGTGACACGACAGCCCGGGCTCCCGCATACTAGGCGTGCCTTACCTGAGGACGAGTTGGGCGCCGGCCGCACGAGAGGGAAGCGTTATGAGACCGTCGCGCACTGCGGACGAGTCAATCGAGTCGGTGGCTGCTCGCTTGCTGAAC
>PDWI01006921.1_pt1 | contig 14034 bp, 13 predicted proteins | sample 1430891 | NCBI WGS metagenome assembly PDWI01 (sample SAMN01162508, study PRJNA174530) | Oral metagenome, whole genome shotgun sequencing project. | biome: Marine environment; feature: Marine mammal; material: Swab sample of the gingival sulcus; isolation source: swab sample of gingival sulcus...
CAAAAAAATTAATAACTAAAAAAATCTAATGCTTTTTTTCCTGATTCTTTAGTCCTAAAACAAGAAAAAAATGTTTTCTTTATCTTAAGATTAACAGGTCTCTCTAAAACGATAATACCTCTCTCTTTATTTAAGATTTCTCTTTTAAAAATTACTTTTAATGGGTTTGCTACTTCTAGAAGTTTATAAGGAGGGTCTAAGAAAATTAAATCAAATTTTAATTCTCTTTTTGAAAGTGCTATAACCGTACGATTATAATCGCCCTTAATTAAACGATAATAATCTGAAGCGATATTTAATTTTTTAAGGTTATGTTCCAGTAATTTTATATTTTCTCTTAATATATCATTAAAAACAACATATTCGGCACCTCTGGAAAGAGCTTCTAAACCTAAATTACCTGAACCGGCAAAACCATCAAAACAAATGCTTTCCTTTACTTCTTCCTGCAAAATATCAAAAAGGATAGTTTTTAACCTTGAAGTTGTAGGTCTTACACCTTGATTTGAAGAAGTTTTAATTTTTCTTCCACCATATAAACCTGCACCAATCTTAATCATAGTCTTTTTTTACTATAAAATAACTATTTTATCAAGGTGTAAAATTCTGGTTGCACTCCAAAACATCTTATCTTAACACTTTTTGGAATAGATAAATCTATTACGAAATTCGCTATACCAAAAGAACCCCAAATGAGACTAAAAAAAAGAGAAAAAATATAAGATTATTATTTTTGACTCATTAAATTATCCGCTAATTGTATGGCTTGGGTCATACTACTTTCATCTGCTTTATTTTGACCAAAAATATCGTAAGCTGTCCCATGATCAGGAGATGTCCTTAAAAAAGGCAAGCCCAAAGTAACATTAACTCCTGAATTAAAATTAAGCATTTTGAAAGGAATAAGTCCTTGATCATGATACCATGAGACATATACTTCATCTTTGTTCTTTCTTTTGCTAAAACAAGTATCAGGAGCAAGGGGTCCCTTTATAACGAGCCCCATCTCTTTTAATTGGGTTAAAGCGGGTATTATTTCGTCTTTTTCCTCATCTCCCATTAGACCATCTTCACCACAGTGAGGGTTAAATCCGGGTACAACATAAGAAAATTCTTGATTAAATGTTTCTTGTAATTGTTTATTAAGATTAATAAAAAAATCTATTATTAATTCTTTTTTTATTTTTTTATGAACCTCTTTTAAGGCTGTGTGAATTGTATATAAAGCTAATTTGAAATTTTCTGAATAAAAAAACATTATCGCTTTATTGTGAGAAAATTGTTTTAAATAGTCAGTATGACCTTTATAATATATTTTATTTTTTATCCATTTATCTTTGTTTATCGGTGCTGTTATTAGTGAAGAGTTTTTATGTTCAAGCACAAACTTTACACCTTTTTCAAAAAAATCAAAAGAAAATTCTTTTTCTTCTTCACAATGAAATAAAGTTATTTTCTTGTTTAAAAGAATAGGAACTTCTAGATTTGGTTCAAAGTCTATAATTTCCCAACCTTTAGGGATTAAAGGGAAGAAATCTTTATTTCCAAAAATGATGACAGGATTTTTAAAAGAGTTATTTTTTAAAGATTTGAAAATAATTTCAGCCCCAATACCACTGGGATCTCCTGCACTTATTACTAGAAAATTTTCTTTTATTACTTTACTCTTCTTTGAGTTTTGGTTCATTCTTACTTTCTTTACAATCCTGCTCTTTATACATATATTTTATTGCATTTTTATACAGTAAAATATTTTTTCCGTCAAGAGATTTAAATTTAAAACAATTTTCATCATACCAATCAATAACTCCCCTTAGAATCTCTCCATCAATAAGAGCTATAACCATTTTTGTTTTATTATTTATTTGTTTGAGGTAATAAAAAGATTCAGCATTTGTCTTTGTCTGTGGTAATGTTTTCTTCTTTGACACTGGCTTACTTACTTTTCTAATTTCACTTAGATTTGGTCTTATTAATTTTCTTGTCATAATAATTTCACCTTATATTTATATTGTAAACATTATATTTGAATTTTTTTTTAAATCAACTATTTATCTAAATTTATTTTTTAGACCAATTTTTTATTATTCTTGTTTTCTCTCTGCTTAAAGCAAGAGCATTTTTTTCCACATTTTTACTTATGGTAGAGCCTGCACCAACAACACAATTATCTTCCAGTGTTAAAGGAGCAACTAACTCTGTACCTGAACCTACAAAAACACCTTTCTTTATTGTGGTTTTATGTTTGTTTTTGCCGTCGTAATTACAAGTTATCGTACCTGCACCAATATTCACTTTTTCCAATATCTGTGAGTCACCAAGATAACTTAAATGCATGGCCTTAGAATTAGGTCCAAAATCAGTTTTCTTCATTTCAACAAAATTTCCTACTTTTGAATCTTTTCTAATATTCACTCCATTTCTAAGCCTTGCAAAAGGTCCTATGGAAGAATTATCCTCTATTACTGAATCTTCAATAATACTATTAGCCAATACTAAACAATTATCTCTTATAGTTGAATTTCTAATTATTGCATTATTTTCAATAAGAGAATTGTTCCCAATCATAGATTTTTCACAAACTAAAACATTTGCTCCAATGACACAATTATTACCTATATTTGCAAAAGGATGTATTTGGCATGTTAAAGAATCTTTAAGGATAATCCCTCTTGAAAATAACTTCTTATATTGCAAAGTTGTCAAAATACTTGATATTTCCACAAAATCATCTAAGATGTGTAATTTCGTAAAATTATAATCTTTAGATAACTTTATTTCTATCTTATTTTCGTTTTCCTCTATTAGAAAAGGTAAATCTTTAAATTTAAAAGATTTTTCTTTTTGATATGTCTCATATAATTCTTCTATAAAAGATTGATGTTCTTTGGAATCTTTAAGGAAAAAGAAATAATTTCCTTTTAAAGATATATTGGGAATAAAATCTCCCACTCCGTAATAAAAAGAAATCCAATGATTTAACGGTGATGACTTAATAAACAGAGGAAATATTTCCTCTGTTTTCTTTATTAATATCATTCAATAATCTGTTTAAAGTCACCATCTTCTTTAAGTGAACTAAAATCAGGTTCATTTGATGCTAAAATTCTATATTCCTTATCTAAGGAGATTGTCTCTTTTAGATATTCCATGGATTTATCTTTATCTCCATTTTGAAAATACACTAAACTTGCCAAGTAAAGAGTTAAAGAATCTGGTGTTTTACTTTCTAATAGTTTTTCTACAATATCTTGAGCTCTTTTAACATTACCTTCGTTTAAATGGTAGATGACAGCAATATTGTCCCCCCCAACCTTTTCTTTATCTTTTAAATTTTCAATAATATTAATGTAGCTTTGAGCCCTGTTGCAGACTTCTGAGATGGCATAATCCGCAGAATCATTTTTAACAATAGATGTGAATAATTGTAAAGAATCATCAATTTTTTTTTTTCTAAAGAGACTTATAGCTTTAGTTAATTCTTTTTTTATTGATTCGATATCTTTATTCATCTTTTATTCTGCTGATGCGTATCTTTCTGGAATTACTCCAAGTACTTCTACACCCGCTCCTCTAGCTATGTCGATTACTTCTAAGACATCTCCGTAAGGAACTGTTTCATCTGCTCTTATAAAGATTGTTTTGTCCTGTTTGGTCTGATAAAGAGATCTTAATTCTGTTTCTAAAATGTCAAGGTCTTTACGATCTTGATTTAATTTAACAATTTTCCCTTTTTCTATGGTTAAAACAATAGCTTTATTGCTGACATTATCGTCTCCACTTTGACCTGTTTGGGTCTCAGGTAACTTAACATCTACCCCTGTTTGTGCAACGGGTGTTATAACCATAAAAATAATCAATAGCACCAATAAGATATCACATAAAGGTACTACATTAGGCTCGGAATTAACATTTGCCATACAATCCTCCTTTTAATGTTAAATTTGAATTTATCAGATTAAGAAACAGATGTCAAGAAAATGTAGACCTGACATCACCTCATTTTTACCCTTAAAGCCATGCAAATCATTGACACAAAGTTCTTTTGTCATATTTTTTATAAGCAAAGCGCCTTTAAGTGTTATAACAAAAATTGTTGCAAAAGACCTATATAAAACTAAAATAACAAAAATGAAAAGAGAAATCGTAAAACTTTTATCTTTATTACATAAACGTCTATTACAATTTATAATTATTAACTGCCTAAAAACTAAAACAATATAAAGAAAAGAAATAAAGAAACGAAGCAAGATTAACATTTTGCCCTTGACAATATACATACATGCATGTATATTAAGGCTTAAAGTTTCACTGTTTTTATTTCGGAGGTAAAATCATGAAAAAAATAATGCGTTTTAGTCTTGTCTTTTTATTTGCTTTGTCAATTCTGTATTTAAACGGAGTGGAAGGCAAAGATAAAAAGAATACAGGTAATTCCAAAAAAGAAATCCCTATAAAAAGTATAGAAGCCAAAAAAGAAAAATTTGTCAAAGATAATATTTATTATGCAGTTGTCAGAGGAATTAAAGAAAGTTTTGCCGGCAGTTTCTTTGACGGTAAAGTAGAAAAAATTAAGGTTAAAGTAGGAGATAAGGTCAGAAAAGATCAGGTTCTTATGACTTTCCCCAAGGATGAACCCAAGGCTCAATATTTTCAGGCAAAAGTGTGTTATGAAAATTCCAAAGCTCAATACGAGAGAATTCAGAAGCTTTATAAAAGTGGGGGTATTTCTTTGCAACAGAGAGACAATGTATATACAAAGTTTAAGGTTGATAAAGCAAATTGGGATATTGTCAGAAAAGGTGTCAATATTAAATCTCCCATTTCAGGAATTATCACGGAACTACATGTCAGAGAGAGTGATAATGTGAAGAAAAAACAAGTTCTTGTTACAGTTGCCAAAACAGATAAACTAAGGGCAATAATTTGGGTATCGGGTAAAGATATAAACTCTATAAAGAAAGGAGATAAAGCAGTCGCTAAGTGGAACGGAAATTCTATAGACGGAGAAGTAATCTCTGTTGCTGCCGCAATGAATATGAAAAAAATGGCTTTTAGAGTTGATGTAGAATTTGAGAACAAAGATTTAAAAATTAAGCCGGGAGTTACGGCAGAGATAACTCTTTCCTCAAAAGCCGATTCTTTGGCTTTTGTTGTAACAAGGTTAGCAGTATTTCAAAAGGATAATGATTATTATGTTTATGTGAACGACAATAATATTGCAAAAAAAAAGAAAGTAGAATTGGGCAGAAGCAGGCAACTTGACATTGAAATAACAAAGGGTTTGCAAGAGGGGGATAAAGTTATTGTTGAAGGCGTTAATATGATTAATGACAATGACAAGATTTATGAGGTAAATTAAAATGTCAATTGCAAATTATTCAGTTAAAAGACCGGTAATGGTCACTATGATTTTGCTTATTTTTGTGGTTTTTGGAATTATTGCTTATTTTAATTTAAATTTAAACCTTATGCCCGATGTAAAAATTCCTTATGTAAATATAACAACTATTTATCCCGGTGCAAGTTCAGAAGAAATAGAAACTCAAGTATCAAAAAGAATTGAAGATTCAGTTTCACAAATAAGTGGTATTAAAAGGATAGTATCATACTCTTTTAACGGAGCTTCATTGGTAAATATCGAGTTTAACCTCGACAAAGACGGAGATATAGCCAATCAGGAAGTTAAGGATAAAGTTGATAATATAATAAATGATTTACCGCCTGATATTGAAAAACCTATTGTCGAGAAATTGGATATAGCGGCAAAACCAGTTTGTGATGTTCTGCTTGCCGGAGATCTTCCGCTTAAAGAGCTTTATGAATTAGCGGATAAAAAACTTACGGATTTATTTGCTCAAATTCCCGGAGTAGCAAATGTCAATCTTGTGGGAGGCGGGAAAAGAGAGGTTCACATAGAATTAAATCCGACAACTGTTTTTGAAGAAAGATTATCCATTCTTCAACTTATGCAAATTATAAAGGCACAAAACATTGACCTTCCTTCAGGACATTTCTTTAACGGAGGGCAGGAAATATCCGTTAAAACCAAAGGAAGAGCTGAAAAAATATCAGATTTACAAAAGATTGAGTTTCAAGGTTTGAGAGGAAGAAGAAAATTATCTGAAATAGCCGAAATAAAAGACGGAGTAAAAGAAGTAAGAAAAAGGACAAAATATTTTAATAAAAAGTTAAATCAAAGTGTGGATAAAGCTGTCCTTATGGAAATTGTAAAGAACCCCGACGGTAATGTTGTTAAGGTTGTCAATAGCGTGAAAGAGAAGTTAGGAGTAATTAATAAAACATTACCACACGGTTGTACTTTAAAAATGGTCAGGGAGCAGGCCTCTTTTGTAAGAGAGACATTCAATGACACAATGCTTAATATAATTCTGGGTATTTTTATAACAGGTTTTATTTTATTTCTGTTTTTGCATAATGTCAGAGGAACTTTTATTGTATCAGTAGTTATACCTTATTCTATAATCTCAACGCTGATGTTTTTAAATATTTTGGATTATTCTTTAAATGTTATGACTTTAATGGGTTTCTCAATTTCTGTAGGTGTGCTTGTAAGTAATGCCGTTGTTGTTCTTGAAAATATTTTCAAACACAAAGCAGGCGGTGCAAGCAGTGCCGTAGCCGCAGCCAAAGGAACGGATGAAGTTTTTGTCGCTGTTTTTGCTTCTGCACTGACCAATATAGTGGTTTTCTTGCCTATTGCCAATATGAGCAGTTTATCGGGAGCTTTTTTTAAAGAATTCGCAATGACGGTTACCATAGCAACCGTTTTTTCTCTTATTGCCTCATTTACTCTTACTCCTTTGCTTTCCGCCAAGCTTATTAAAGATATAAAAGAACCTAAATTATTGGGAAGTTTTGTAGATAAAACCATAAATAAACTTTCTGCTTTTTATTCCAATATCTTAAATAATGTTATGAAAAGCAAGCTTAGAAGTAGTTTTATTATATTGATTGCTATTGTGGCATTGGTCATAACTTTATCCTTTTCCAAAAATGTAGGAATGTCTTTTGTCCCCGTAATGGATGAGGGTGATATTAATGTTGAGATTGAACTGCCCGTAACTGCTAATATACAAAAAACTGCCGAAACTGTTAAGATTATTGAAGATAAGATAAAAGAATATAAGTATCTAAAGCAAATAATTACTTTGATAGGAACAATAAGTAAGTCTGAAGAGGGAGTAAACATGGCATTGTTAAAACTAAAAATGATTCCTGTCTCTCAAAGAGAAGTAAAAGTTGAAGAAATAGCACATCAACTTAAAGACCGCTTGTCCAATATAATCCCCGGCGTAAGGGTAAGAGTTAGGGCAGTTAGCCAAGGAGCCGGCGGGGAGTTATCGCCACTTGAATTTTATATTCAGGGAGATGACATGAAGTTACTGGAAAAATATTCCCAAGAAATGCTTTTGTCAATGAAAGAAAATAAAGGACTTTACAATATAAACAGTTCTCTAAGACCGCCAAAACCTGAGATTAACTTCATACCCGACAGAGTAAAATTGGCACAGGCAAATGTTTCGGTTTATGATATTGCTTTAAGTTTAAGGGCAGTATTTGAAGGAATTGAAATATCAACCATAAAGGAAAAAGGCGAAACTTACGATATTAGGCTTACCTTAAAAGATGAAGAATTTGACACTCCCGAAAAAATAGCCGCAATGACTATAGTTTCATCAGGGAGAACATACAGACTCGAGCAACTGGGAAAGGTAGAATTTATTCCTTCGTATAATAAGATTATTCATAATAAGAAATATAAAGCCGTTAAAATTACCGCTACAAACAGAGAAAATTTTTCTCTCAGTGAAGCAACAAAATTTGTAAACAATAAATTTAAAAAGATGTCCGTTAAGCAAGGATTTAATATTGAATGGGAAGGAAACACCAAATATATGCAAGAGACAGCAGCTGATATAAAGATTACCTTTATAATCGCCGTGATTTTAACATATATGCTTATAGCCGGAATATTGGAAAGTTTTATACAACCTTTAATTATTTTGGCTACTGTTCCTTTTGCCATGATTGGTGTTTATGCGGGATTAATCTTAACGGGAATCGATATGGGATTATTTTCTATGTTGGGAATTATTATGCTTATCGGTATAGTCGTGAATAATGCTATTCTAATTTTGGATCATGCAAACAGAGAGATAAGAAGCGGATTAAAAGTAAAAGAAGCATTAATTGATGCAGGTAAAGAGAAACTAAGACCTATTATAATGTCAACTCTGGCGATTATTTTTGGCATGTTACCCATGGCATTAGGAGTGGGAGCTGCAGGAAGAGAAGCCAGACAGCCTATCGGTGTTGTAAGTATAGGCGGGCTTATCATATCTACTTTACTTACATTAATTGTTATTCCCGCAATCTTCTATATGATTTACGGGAAAAAGGAGGATTAAAATGAGAATAAAATATTTTATTTTGATTCTATTCTTATTGTTTAACTTAATAACACAGGCGAATGAGAAAAAAATTGTGCTTAATATGGATAAATATTTATCTATGGTAAAGGAAAAGAACAGAGATATAAATATAGTTGACATGGAGCTGGAAAAGGCAGAGCAATCGGTAAAGAAAATAAGATCCGATTTGCTCCCTCATGTTTTTGCCAAAGCCGGTTACACAAGAAATCTTAGCTCTCAATATCTGTATGCAAATTTGAATTTGAATTTGCCCGGAATGAGCGGTACAAGTAAATTCAGGGTCAATTATGACAATGAATTTCTACTTCACGGCGGAGTTAAACAAAAAGTTTTTTCATCAAAAAATAATAATAAATTGAAAGCAGCAAAGCAAATGAAGAAATCAGTAGGTTTCTTGTCTTTAAGAGCCAAAGACAAAATCCTCACAGCGGCAAAAAAACTTTTTTTAAGTGCTGTTGTGTTGAAAGAAAATTTAGAAGTTGTAACGCAATCAAAGAAAAATGCTTATGAAAATTACGTACAGATGAAGAAAAAATATGATTGCGGTCAAGTTTCCAAACTTCAAATTTTATTATCCGAAGTCAGGTGGAAAGAGAGTGAACCTAAAGTTATAGAAGTTAAAAGAGCTCTTGCAAGCGTTAAAAATAATTTGAAAATTTTAGCAACAATAGATATGGATAGCGATATTGAAGTTCAAGGAGAATTAGCAGAGGAAAAAATAGACAACATTAACGAGCCTCTTGAAAATATTCTTACAAACAGAGTTGACTATAAGGCAAAACAGGAAGAATTAAATTATAAGAAAAGTGTTTATAAAGCCGTAAAAGGCACACGTTTGCCTGAAGTTGATGCGAGTTTTTCTTATACTTACAGTGCAATGTCAAATGATATTAAACTTGAGCATGACAATAATCTGTTAAAATTGGGATTGAGTGTTACCATGCCTTTTTATACTGGCGGTGCAATAAAAGCGGAAGTGGCTAAATCAAAAATCGAAATAAAAAAAGCAGAAAAAAAGCTTTTAAAGTTTAAAGACGAAATAGCACGAAATAATACAAATTTAAAAATACAACTTGATGAGCTGAAGAATAAAATTATTCTATACAAAAAGATTTACGAAACAGCCAAAAAAGCTTTTGAAATTTCTGAAATAAGTGCAAAAGAGGGCTTGACAACTCAACTTGAACTTAAAGAGAGCAGAAATCAGCTTGACGGATCAAAAATATTATTTCTAAAATCTATTTTTGATTATAATTGTTGTATTTTTGATTTGATATTGGAGCAGGGCAGAAAAGTTAATTAAGGTAAAAAAAATGAGAAGGACCAAAGAAGATACGGAAAAGACAAGAATACAATTGATAAGATCCGCTATTAATTTTTTTTATAAAGATGGTTATGGTGAAACAAAACTTAAAGATATAGCTACTGATGCAGGTACAACAAGGGGGGCAATTTATTGGCACTTTAAAGATAAGAAAGGTGTTTATTATGCCTCCTTGGATTATAGTATTCAGCTTATCAGAAAATATATAAAGGAAGTTTATGATAAAAATACCCAAGATGGTCTTGAAAAAATATTAAGTTGTTTTTATGCTCTTTTTGATCTTATAAAAAAAGATCCTTATGTTTATAAAACTATTTCTTTGATATTAAGGAATGAATATAGTAGATCAGGCGAAGATATTGATTTCAAAGAGAAAATTAAAGAAGAGTATAGAATATCTATGGGTAATTTTAAGAAGATGTTACTTGCCGATGTGAATTTTAATCCTGAATTTGATCCCGATGATTTTTTGCTTGGCATGGTGAGTCAAATTATGGGGATAATAAGTCTTTGGTTGAGCCATAATCAATCCTTTGATTTGGTATCCAAAGGTAAATATTATATTAAATGCTTTGCCTGTGGTTTTATGGCGGAGCAAGAAAATTCTTTTAAAGAGTTTGAAGGGGAAGAATTATTTTGCAAACGGATAAAGTAATTATTTATACGGACGGTGCCTGTTCAGGTAATCAAAATACAGTAAATAAAGGAGGATGGGGAGCTATTCTGCTTTGGAAAGATAAGAGTAAAGAATTATTTGGTGGTGAAAAAAACAGCACCAATAACAGAATGGAACTCAAAGCTGTTATTGAAGCATTAAAAGCTTTAAAAACGCAAAAATTATCTGTAGATATTTATTCCGATTCCGCTTATATTGTTAATTGTTTTAAGCAGAAATGGTATGAAAAATGGGAAAATAACGGCTGGAAAAATGCCAAAAAAGAAAAAGTTGAGAATAGAGATTTATGGGAAGAATTAATAGCTCTTTACAGGAGTTTTAATCAAGTTACTTTTATAAAAATAAAAGGGCATGCAGGAAACAAATATAATGAAAGGGCAGATGAATTGGCACGTCAAGGCGTAAAAACTTTAGATTCTTAATAATAAAAAAATATTCTTCCTCTTTATTTTTTTTATTTAATTTTATATAAATTTGATTAAATACTACAATTTTTAAACATTTGTAAAAAAATAGATGGGTATTTACACTCTTTATTTGCATTTTTTTTTCAATAATTTTAAAATAAATTATTGGAGGGTATATGACAAGCAGAGTAAATTCTGTAGTACTTAATGGTTTAGAGGTAATATCCGTAAATGTGGAAGTTGATTTTTCAAAAGGTATCCCGGGAATAACAATAGTGGGATTGCCTGATAATGCTGTCAAAGAGAGTAGAGAGAGAATACGTTTTGCCATAAAAAACGGAGGATTTGACTTCCCTTATAAATCAAGGGTTTTAGTAAACCTAAGCCCTGCTGACGTAAAAAAAGAAGGATCTTCTCTTGATTTGCCGGTAGCAGCCGCTTTATTAATGAGGCAATATAATATTGGAGATAAAATCTCTAAAGATTATATTTTATCCGGAGAGCTCAATTTAAAAGGTGAATTATGTCCTGTTAAAGGAGCATTAAATATAGCTTTATACGCCAAGCAAAAAGGACTTAAAGGGGTTTTACTCCCCTGCGATAATTGTGCCGAAGCATCTTTTGTGAAAGGTATAGATATTTATCCTATAAAGAACCTTAGAGAGGCAATCTCTTTTTTAGAAGGGAATGAAGAGTTAGAGCCATATAAGTCGTCGTCCAAAATTAATATGCCGGAAAATATAACAGAACATGATTTTATGGAAGTAAAAGGACAGTTTTTTGTTAAAAGGGCAATGGAGATTGCGGCTGCGGGTAATCATAATCTTTTAATGATAGGACCGCCGGGATGCGGGAAATCAATGTTAGCAAAAGCTCTTCCCGGAATTTTACCGCCAATGACTGATGAAGAAATTTTAGAAACATCTTTAATTTACAGTGCCGCCGGCTTATTAAACAAAGACAATGTTTTAATAAAAAAAAGACCTTTTAGATCTCCTCATCATACAATTTCCGATGTGGGTATGAGCGGAGGGAGTAAATCTCCTCTCCCCGGAGAGGTGTCTTTAGCAAATAACGGGGTTCTTTTTTTAGATGAATTACCCCATTTTAGAAAGAGTAGTTTAGAGGTCTTAAGGCAACCCCTTGAAGACGGAGAAATCAAAATATCAAGAGCCCAATACTCTCAAGTTTTCCCTGCAAAATTTATGTTTGTGTCGGCTATGAACAGATTTGAAGATCTGGGAGAATTATCAGGCAGTTTTGCACAAAGACAAAAATACTATGCAAAATTATCAAAACCATTGTTAGACAGAATTGATTTGTTTGTAGAAGTTTTGGCATTACCTTTAGACGAAATTACCGGAGACGAAGTTTCTGAAAGCTCCTCGGATATAAGAAAAAGAGTATGTTTTGCCAGAAAGAAACAGAGCTTGCGTTTTCAAAAATTAATATCTAAAGGCATTTATGCCAACGGACATATGAGAAATAGGGAAATTAAAGAATTTTGTCAAATCTCTCCTAAAGACAAAGAATATCTTAAAGGGGCAATAGAAAAATTAGAACTTAGTGCAAGGGCTTATTTTCGTGTTTTAAAAATATCAAGGACTATAGCCGATCTCGATAACAGCACAAATATCAAGAATAAACATATATCTGAAGCATTACTTTATAGAAATATTTCTTGGATTTGAAAGTTTCAAAAGTTCATGCGGCTACCCTTTAGGTAGCCGCATGACTTTAATTAATAAATATTCTCCATAAATAAGGAGTGATTTTGTATTAATAGTAAAAATAATCTTCTATATAATCCTCTTCTATATCATTTACCTTACTGTTCTTTTCGGACATTTCTGATAATACTCCGGAATTTACCATTGCAATAACCTTTTCCATTTCATATGCCAAAATTGTATCTTCCTCTAAATGTTTTACATGTTCTCTTATATATTCATAACAGGCATTAACAGCTTTTCCCGCTTTCTTGGGTTTTCTGAAATCCAAACCTTGAGCGGCACAGAAGATTTCTATACCCAATATTTTTTCTAAGTTATCTATAATTATATTTAATTTTCTTGATCCTATTGATCCCATACTTACATGATCTTCCTGACCTAATGAAGTCGGGATACTGTCAATGGATGCCGGATGGCAAAGACTTTTGTTTTCGGATACCAAAGCGGCAGTAGTATATTGAGGAATCATAAAGCCCGACTGAAGTCCAGTTTCTTTCATAAGTAACTTGGGAAGTCCATTATCCCCCATTAATAAAAGATAAACTCTCCTATCTGAAATATTTCCCAACTCGCAAGCCCCAATTGAAGCATAATCAAAAGGCAAGGCTAAAGGTTGACCATGAAAATGTCCTCCGCTGACTGATTGACCATCATCCAATATTACAGGATTATCGGTTACACTATTAATTTCCGTTTCAAGAACTCGTTTTAGATGTAACCAGGCATCTCTGGAAGCCCCGTGAACTTGAGGAACGCAACGAATTGAATAAGGATCTTGAATTTTCGAATAATTTTTGTTTTTTGCACTTAATTGAGAACCTTTAAGCATTGCCCTTAAGCGTGCTGCCACATAAACTGCCCCTCCGTGAGGTCTTAATTGGTGTAATTCTTTAATATAAGGCATATCCGTTCCATTTAGCGCCTCTAAACTCATTGCCGCTGCTAAATCTGCGATTTCTAAACAATTATACATCCTTAGTATGCCATAAATACCGTGAGCTGCCATGAATTGAGTTCCATTTATTAAGCCCAATCCTTCTTTAGGACCAAGTTCCAATGGAGATAAGTTTAATTTCTTTAAACAATCTTCACCTGATATAATTTCTTCTTTATAATAAACCGTTCCCATTCCTATAAGAGGCAGGAAAAGATGAGATAAAGGAGCAAGATCTCCCGAAGAACCAACAGAACCCTGTATAGGTACAATAGGAATTATATCATTTTCAATAAAATACATTATTCTTTCAATAGTTGATAAAGCAACTCCCGAATTACCCTGTGAGAGAGCATGTACCTTTAAAATCATCATTAATTTGGCAACGGCAGGAAATACAGCCTCTCCCACACCACTACTATGGCTCATAATAATATTTTTTTGTAATGTTTTTGTCTCTGATGGAGATATTTTTTGGGTACACAATTGTCCAAAGCCGGTATT
>PDWI01006922.1_pt1 | contig 14031 bp, 8 predicted proteins | sample 1430891 | NCBI WGS metagenome assembly PDWI01 (sample SAMN01162508, study PRJNA174530) | Oral metagenome, whole genome shotgun sequencing project. | biome: Marine environment; feature: Marine mammal; material: Swab sample of the gingival sulcus; isolation source: swab sample of gingival sulcus...
GTAAAAAAGGATATGCCTTTTTTTACACTTCGCTCTAATCTAGTCTATTTTATAATATCTTTTGGAGTGATTCAATCCACCAGTCTTTTACCACGTACATAAAAAATCCCCAACAATAAGATTCTCACGGGATAAACCCTCAGAATGACATTGTTGGGAATATTTAATTTGCCATTTATTATATGTTCAAGCCGTAAGATACCTACGTCGTACTATCATCCTCCTCTGTATGACACGGCTTGCTGTTTTTGATATTTGTAACTCCCACGCTAAGATCCTCACGTCTTCACAGATGAGCACTCGCTCTGTGCCTATAGCACTGCACTCGTTCGCGATAGCGCGCTAAGCAAAAAAGTCAGTAAATAGCAAGTAAAATACAAGTGTTTCATTGTAATTTACTAACTTTTCTGCTCATCTTTGTTTAGTTCGCGGAGGATGACAGCGTGGGTACCACAGTTATCACTGTCAAAGGCGACCATATTCATTTGGAGCGAAATTTGGCTGTGAGAACAAGGAATCAAGAGAAAACTTGTAAGGCGCGTATTAAATACGTAACTGAAAGTTTTACTCGCTGATGACACAGTTATCGCAATCAAAGGCGCTCCAAATAGGCGGTGGCACACTTCATTCCATCAATCGCTGCGCTCATTATTCCGCCTGCATAGCCTGCTCCCTCGCCCATTGGATATATGCCTTTAATATTACTCATCAAATTTTCATCTCTCACGATTCTTATCGGTGATGAACTGCGCGCTTCAAAGGCGGTCATTACCGCATCATCACTATCAAAGCCCACTATTTTCTGACCAAAATATGGAATTGCCTCGCGTAGTGAATGCGTAACAAAATCTGGCAAGCAGTCTTCCAGTTGACACAAGGTATAATTCGGTGTATAACTCGGTTTTACCGCGCCTATTGGCTGAATTTCACTCTTCATAAATCCGCCAACGGTCTGCACAGGTGCGTTATAATTTCCACCAGCTAAGTCAAAGGCTAAGCGTTCATATTTACGCTGAAATTCTATGCCCGCAAGGATATTATCGCCATCAAGGTCACTCGGCTTCACTTCTACTAGTAAGGCACTATTGGCATTGGCTAAATTCCGCTTATAATAACTCATACCATTGGTGACGACACCGCCATTTTCTGATGCCGCCGCGACGACCATACCACCTGGGCACATACAAAAACTATAGACGCTACGTTCTTCGCCGTGATAGGCTAGTTTATAATCAGCCGCGCCAAAGGCATCGGTGCCAAATTGTGCATCGTTAATCATCGCTTGGCTATGCTCTATTCTAACGCCAACGGCAAATGGTTTAGGCGAAAGCGTTAAGCCCCTCTTAGCAAGCATGGCAAAGGTATCGCGGGCACTATGCCCAAGCCCTAAAAACAAATTATCACAATGAATATATTTATTATCTATGTAAATACCAGCTAATTTATTATCGTGTATATCCAAATTGGTCAATTTTTTATGGAAATGAATTTCCCCGCCCATGGCAATGATATTTTCGCGCATATTTCTAACCACTTTACGCAAAATATCGGTCCCTATATGCGGTTTGGATTGATATAATATTTCAGCGGGCGCATCGTGTTCTATCAAGGTCTTTAGGATAAAACGACAACGGGCATCACGCAAATTCGTCGATAATTTACCATCGGAAAAAGTACCAGCCCCACCTTCACCAAATTGAACATTACTCTCTGTATCGAGTTCTCCGTTTTGCCAAAACTGCATTACTTTTTTACTACGCGTATCGACGTCATCACCGCGTTCAAAAATTAAAGGTTTTAAACCAGCACTTGCTAAAAGATAGGCACAAAAAATCCCAGCAGGTCCAAAACCAATCACCACTGGTCTGCTATCAGTAAGGCTAAGCTTATTTGGCTTTGGCATTTGATAGACTGGCTCTTGATATTTTTTAACAAAGCGAAAATGCATTACGCTTTCTTCTTTATGCAAATCCGCCGCTACACTATATTGCAAATGCGCTGGTTTTTTCCGCGCATCAACTGATTTTTTTAAAATCGTAAAATGCTTGATTTTATGCGGCGCTACACGCAATTTTTGTGCTAATTTATGCGCTAAAATGTCCTCTTCCGATTTAGCGTTCACCAATTCTTCTGCCGTTAATTTAATGCCATCTACTTTTATCATTATCCACCTACCGCTGCATTTTGTCCTGCCAAATAACCAGAAGCCCATGCCCATTGTAAATTGTATCCACCGCACTGCCCATCGACATCTAACATCTCACCCGCAAAATATAATGACGGCATAAAAGAAGATTCCAAATTATGCCCTATTTCCGATAATTTTATCCCGCCAACCGTTACCTGTGCGTTTTGCCATGACATCGTGCTAGAAATAGTAAGCTCCCAAGCCGTTAAGCGCTTTGCTAAAGAATGAATTTCAGCATCTGTCAAGGAAGAAGAACGCCTTTTTTTATCCAAATTTTCCAGTTTCAAAACCGTATGAATTAATTTTTTATGTAAAAAGCCAATACAATAATCGACCAATGGTTTGTCTAAAGCTTTCCGTCTTGTCAAAATTTCTATTACTTCTTCAAAGCTAAGTTCAGGAAAAAGATTGATTTTTAACGAGGCTTTTTTAGCAGAAGATCGAACATAATAACGACTAAGCTGTAAAATCGGTGGCCCAGAAATGCCATAATTCGTAAATAAAACATCGCCGCTATCACTAAAAATCAGCTTGCCATCTGCATAAAACTCCGCCCTTGCTTTAATTTTTACCCCTTGCAAAGCCGATAAATAATTTTCCTTTAATTTTAATTGCACAATCGCGGGATAAAGCTTGCTACAACTATGCCCAAAATTTTCCGCTAATGTGTATGCTCGCCCATCAGAACCGCTATTAGGCATAGACTTACCGCCAGCCGTTAAAATAACAGCATCGTAGGTTTTCCCCATAATCTCAAAACCAGACTGGTTGATATTGATAGATTTCACTTCTTTCTCTGTTAATAGTGTAATCTTTCTATCCGCTATTTGATATAAAAATATATCTAAAAAACTGCCCGCTTGTTCACTGCGTGGAAATAATTTTCCCTCCTGCTCGAGTTTGGGCTCTATGCCTAAACGCTGAAAATAATCTACGCACCACTGAGCATCATACTGCTTAAATATGCTGTGAATTAAGGTCTTAGCGCCGCTATTGTAATGCTCAGCACTGGCATTTATATTGCTATAATTACAACGACCATTGCCCGTCGCTAAGAGTTTTTTACCAATGCGATTATTGCGCTCATAAAGCGTAACATCAGCCCCGTGTTCGCTAGCGCTCAGCGCCGCCATTAAGCCAGCCGCCCCCGCACCAATAACTGCTACCTTTCTCATTCTACCCCCGAATCATCCGTCAACAATTTAGCATAAGTTAAATCCATCAAATAGGCTCCTAATGGCGCCGTAATAATAATCGATAATACGGCTAAAGCTAAAATATAGGCGCCATGCTCCGTCCCTAAACTAAGCGGAATAGCGCCAATTGCCGCCTGTACCGTGGCTTTTGGCAAGTAGGAAATATTAGTAAATAATCGCTCTTTATTATTAAGATTAGTTCCAATTAACGATAGCCAAACACCTATACTACGCGCGAAAAGCCCACAAGTAATTAAAACAATACCAACAACACCAGAATCAAGTGCCAAGCTGACATCGACAGTTGCACCGATTAGAACAAAAAGACAAAGCTCGGCTAAACGCCAGATATTATTAAAACTTTTAGCATAAATTTTTGCCTTACTTTCATCTTTTGCCAAAATATAATAACCAATTGCCATTACCGCTAAAAAAGAAGAAATCGAAACGATGGATTTCAAATAACTCTCTAAAGTTAAAAGAGCAAGGGAAAAGCCAAAAATTAACAAGACTTCTTTTACTTCGCCAAACTCAAAGCGTTTAAATAAAGCTAATAACAGTAAGGCAGTCGATAAACCGAGAAAAATGCCAAGAAAAATAGAAATCGGAATATCTGCTAATTGCCAAAATAAACTCTTACCCGTACCAAAATAAAGACTGACAAAAGACGTAAATAATGTTATCGCGACAATATCGTCAAGAGAAGCCCCTGCCAAAATCAAAGTCGGTACTTTTTTAATTTTACCATAACATAGCTCTTTTAATTTAAGCATATGCGGTACGACTACCGCTGGCGAAACTGCAGCGATAATAAAACCTAGTATACCCGCTTCAGCAAAACCAAAACCTAGGAAATAATAAGCAAAGGCAATAATTGCCGACGCTTCCAAAATACCAGGTAAAAAACTTAATTTTAAGGCGGCAGAGCCAACGCTTTTCAATTCATCTTTACCTAAACCTAAACCAGCTCGCAGAAGAATAACGACCAAAGCGATTTTTCTAATTTCCTCAGAAACTAAAATCATATTATCCGCTAGCAAATTCAAGCCATAGGGACCAACTGCCATACCCAAAAATAATAAACCCAGCAAGCCGGGTAAATTTAACTTTTCAAAAAGATAATATACGATAATACCAAGTATAATAATAAGTGCCAATGCCGAAATCATAAACCGTCCTGTTCTATGTCTGTAAAAATTCTACTGCCCCATCTAAATCCAAACAATTATTTATCACGTAACTAACGCGCAAATACTGCGGTAACAAATCCGCATATTTATTCGCCGCAAGTAATCCAGTACAAAGATGACTATTGTTCAGCAAATAATTATATATATCTATTCTATCGGGTAAGTTCTCTAATAATTTTACTAAAATATTTTTTAAATCCTTACCCCAAATCGCCATCCTATTATCATCGAGTTTAAACTCATTACTCCCGCTAACTAAATTTAATAACAATTGTAAAGTTCGATTAACTTTCGTTCCTTCAAAAGTTATCAAAGCAATATCTTCACCAATTTCAGTGAAAATATAACCTGCTTCTATATAAAAATCCGCTTTGAGTTGATTGAGGATAGCACTAATATCCTCATCACTGGAATTAAAGCCTTGATAAAGGATTTTTTTCATCTGCTGTCTAACTTCGCGGGAAACAATACCGCCTATTCCAAAATAAACTGGTGGTTTGCCATCGAGTGCAGGCACAACTCTTAATTTTTTCTTGTTATCAATAATCTCGGCAATCTGCCAAACTTGAGCCGCTAAAAATAGATTGACACCAATCTGCACCGCTGGACTATAAGCGAGTTCACCGATTTTTTGCTCGCCACTATAAACGCTATAATTACTTTCCGTTTTAAAATGCGCATAAAAATCGCCCCTGTGTAATAGGCGTTCTGTCGAAATACCGACAATTGCTTGCTCTTCCAATAATTCTATATATTCTTTCTCGATTAAATAATCGATTAAACGTTCCATTTCATCATCGGTTATTTTAGCAAAGGTTTTAAAATAATGATTTAAGCGGTACAATTTTTCTAATTCTATACCAGAATATTCCATTAAAAGCGCTAAAATTTGTTGCGCTAGGACATCAAAAGGCTTGTCGACAACATCTGAAGGTTCCAGTTGTTTTAAACGATATAATTCTATACATGCCAACGCCTGCAATAAGGCATAAACATCCGTTGCCATTAAATGCAAGCGTTTATTGCCATCCTTACGTCCACTTCGTCCAAGTCGTTGCGCTAAACTAATCGCGCTAAATGGCGCATTATATTGCACTATACTATCAACACTACCAATATCAATCCCTAGCTCTAAAGTACTCGTCGCACAAATAGTAAATAATCGACCATCCGCCTCTTTTGCAAAACGTTCTGCCGCCAGCCTCGTTTCACGGCTAAGCGAAGCGTGATGAGCAAAATAAACCGTTTCACTACCGTATTTACGTGCTCGTTGCTTTAAGCCGACGGCAATATTTTCAACCAAAGCACGCGAATTAGGAAAAACTAGCATCGCTTCATTTTGTGAAAACTCAAAAATTCGTTTGATTATTTGTTCATTAATATCAAATTTAGACGATGAAAAAAAATCAATCGTTGCCATAAAACTACTTTGACTAGCATCGACAATCACATCGGTATTTCTATTACTATTAAAAAAATGTTTTGCCGCCAAAAAATCAGCCTGACTAATCGTCGCCGACATCGCAATATAGCGTGGCGACGATTTATAATAACGCTCCATACGCTCTAAAATCGAACGCAACTGTATGCCCCTATTCGTCGGTAAAAAAGCATGCAATTCATCGATAATTATCCACTCTACACCCTTGAATAAATGAATCGCCTCTCCCCGTCTATTAGTGAGCATAGCTTCTAAAGATTCGGGCGTGATTAATAGTATTCCCGCTGGATGACGAAGTAATTCCTGCTTTTTACTGCGCGATGCCTCACTGTGCCAAATCGTAACAGAAATATCCATATCCTGACAAAGCTTAAACAAGCGTTTAAACTGGTCATTGAGCAAAGCAATCAAAGGTGAAATATAAATAATTTTTACACCATCATGAAAATTACTGACAGCATTAATCGCAGGCAAAAAAGCAGCCTCGGTTTTTCCTGTCGCCGTCGGTGCAGCCAAAATAAAATTATGGTCATTCTTCAAAGAATGCTCAATCGCCGCCGCCTGAATCGGTCTGAGACTTTGCCAACCCTCTTCATAAATATACTGTCTTAATTTTTTGTTTAATAAATCAAATGCTTTACTCATAACTCTCCAATTTGTTATATAAATTTTAAATAAATCTTAAATAGACCAAGCCGTAAGATTCCTACGTTGTCGCTTACGCTCCGCCTCTGAATGACACGGCTTGGAATATTTTTTAATAATTTTCTCTTTAACAGCAACAATGACTTTTACTACTATCCCACGCTAAGATCCTCACGTCTTCGCCTAAGCCTCATCCTCAGGATGACAGCGTGGGGATTATTCAAATAATATAATTTGAACAACTAACTAAAATACTTTATGCCATTTTTAAATATCGGCATAGCGTAATCACCTTTAACATTTTTATATATGCCATTTGTGTAGCGCTCCGTATGACCCATTTTGCCAAAAACTCTACCGTCAGGACTAAATGCCCCTTCAACAGCCAAAACGGAACCGTTAGGATTAAACTCTTGTTCCATACGCACATTTCCACTCAAATCCGTATACTGCGTTGCAATTTGTCCGTTAGACTTCATCATTTCTAACATCTCTTTATCAGCATAGAAACGGCCTTCACCATGTGAAATTGCCACCTTATAAAGCTTGCCAATTTCCTCGCCATTTAGCCATGGCGAATTATTGGAAGCAACCCTAACATTGACAATTTTAGACATGTGCTTAGCTATGGTATTATGCGTTAAAGTCGGCGCATTCACTGCCAAATCTCTAATTTCGCCATAAGGAATCAATCCCGATTTAATCAACGCTTGGAAACCGTTACAAATACCCAACATCAATCCATCTTGTTCTTTTAAATGACGCATGACCGCCGCACTAATCAGTGGATTCTTAAAGATTGCCGCAATAAATTTACCGCTGCCATCGGGTTCATCCCCCGCACTGAAACCACCAGAAAGGGCTATGATTTGCGCTCTATCGATAGCTTCTGCCATTTGTTCTAATGATTTTTGTGACTCGTATTTATTTAAGTTATTAAAAACTTTCATTTCCGTTTTAGAGCCTGCATCAATAAATGCCCGCGCCATATCGTACTCACTATTTGTACCAGGAAAAACAGGAATATAAACTAAAGGCTGTTTTTTAATAAACTGAGCTTTAAACTTTTTATCCGCATCATAGCTAATTATTTCTGCACTGCCACTGAGGCTTGTCTTTGTCGGAAAAACAGATTCTAAACCGCTTTGATAAGCCTTTAATGCTTTCTCTAAGCTAAGCTTTTCCGTGCCCAATCTAAACTCTGGCTCGACAATCGTCTGAGCAAAAGCTACTAAATCACAATCTATCGTACTATCCGCTTTTACTTCTAAAAGCAAGCCGCCATAATAAGCAATCGACAATTCATCTGTTAAATCAGCGTTTAATTTTACCCCTATCCTATTACCAAAAGCCATTTTAGCTAGGGTTAAACTCGCCCCGCCAGCGCCGATAGCACTAGCGGATAAAACTCGTCCTGCCTGCATTGCTTGATAAATTGCCGAATAATCTTTTTTCAATTTTTCTAAGTCAATAGTATTATCGGCTAGGTATGGCGGAATATAAAGCATTATCTTTGAATTAGTCTCTTTTAACTCTGGCGAGATAACATCACCTAGTTTGCCGACACCGACGGCAAAGGAAAGTAAGGACGGCGGTACATTAATATCGCCAAAACTACCAGACATACTATCCTTACCACCAATAGCTGGCGCGTTAAAAGCCTCTTCTACTAATAAAGCCCCTAAAAGCGCACTTAACGGCTTGCCCCATTTACTTTCATTCTGCGCTAGTTTTTCAAAATATTCTTGCAAGGATAAACGCAGTTTCAATGGATTAATGCCCAAAGCAAGCTGTTTTGCAATAGACATAATCAAGGCATAATAAGCACCGTGAAAGGCGCTTTTCTCCGCTAAATGCGGGTCAAAACCAAAAGTAGCCACAGAAACAGTCTGACTATTATTAGCCAAAGTAGGTAATTTTGCTACCATACCATCGACTGGTGTTTGCTGATATTTACCGCCAAAAGGCATAAGCACACTCGCCGCTCCGACGGTGCTATCAAACATCTCAACCATACCCGTTTGAGCGGTATAATTAAGCTCAGATAACTGCTTTAATAACTGTTCTAATATTCCTTCTTCTTTTTTATAATAAGCTTTAAAAATTTCCTTTGTTACAGGCTGCACTAATACTTGTTGGCTATTTTCCGCACCATTGCTATCTAAAAATTCTCTAGCAATATCGACAATTGCCTCGCCTTGCCAGAAAATTCGCATTCGTCCACTATCAGTCACCTTAGCGACAACAGTTGCCTCTAGGTTTTCTTCTTTGGCTAAAGCAATAAATTGTTCTACATCATCGCTACTCACGACTACTGCCATTCGTTCTTGTGATTCAGAAATGGCAATTTCCGTACCGTCTAAGCCCGCATATTTTTTTGGTACTTTATCCAAATCGATGTCGAGGGAATCGGCGATTTCACCGATAGCGACCGTCACACCACCAGCACCAAAATCATTACAACGTTTAATCAGTTTAGCCAACTCTGGCTTGCGGAAAAGTCGTTGAATTTTACGCTCAGTCGGTGCGTTACCCTTTTGTACCTCGCCGCCACTTTCGACAATCGATTGTTCCGTGTGACTCTTGGAAGAACCCGTAGCCCCGCCACAACCATCACGACCAGTTCGTCCGCCGAGTAAAATCACGGCATCACCCGCTTGTGGTTTCATTCTGATGACATTTTCAGCTGGCGCACCAGCGATAACAAAGCCGACTTCCATTCGTTTGGCTAAATAACCTTGATGGTACACTTCCGCTACTTGTCCTGTTGCCAAACCAATCTGATTGCCATAAGAAGAATAGCCAAGCGCTGCTTCCGTCGTGATTTTTCGCTGAGCTAATTTGCCTTCTAAAGTATCTTCTATATCAGCTAAGACATTAGCTGCACCCGTCACGCGCATCGCTTGATATACATAAGACCTGCCAGAAAGTGGATCTCTAATCGCCCCGCCCAAACAAGTTGCCGCACCGCCAAATGGCTCAATTTCCGTCGGGTGATTATGGGTTTCATTTTTAAACATCAACAGCCAATCTTCAATACCGCTATCTGTTTCTACTTTTATTTTAATACTACAAGCATTGATTTCATCACTGACATCTAAATCGTCGAGTTTGCCGTTTTTACGCTGATGCTTAGCAGAAATCGTCGCCAAATCCATCAAACTAATTGGTCTTGTTCCTTGATAACCAAGTTCTTGACGTAAAGCTTGATAGAGTTCAAATGCCTTCTTAACTGGCTTCAAACTGTCATCATCAGCAAATTCTATATCCGTTAAATGCGTTAAAAAAGTCGTATGTCGACAGTGGTCTGACCAGTAAGTGTCAAGCGCCCTTAATTCCGTGATACTTGGATTACGCTCTTCTTTTTGAAAATACTCTTGAATAAGGAGCAAATCCGCCATAGACATAGAAAGAGAATAGCATTCGATTAAATCGCCTAGTCCCTGCTGATCAAGTTGATTAAACCCCTCTAAAATTTTGACTTTAGACGGTACTTTTACTTCCTCGATTAAACTCTTGGGCGTTTCTAAACCGATTTCTCTTTTATCGATGGGATTGATTAAATGTTTTTTAATTTTTTCGCGTTCATCATTACTGATTTCACCACTAAAAAGATAGAGTTTTGACGTTTTAACAATCACATTTTCACTGGCACTAATAATTTCGATTAACGCCTCTGCACTATCTGCCCTTTGGTCAAATTGTCCCGATAAATAGGCTGTTTGTAAAGCAAAATCCTCTTGATTCGGCTGGAAATCGTAATAAACATTATCGGTATTTACTTCCGCTAATACGCTACTTACTACCTTATCTACATCTTCTTCAGCCACACCTTCCATATCGTAGACATTAAGAATTCTGATTGCTGTAATGCCTTCAATAGCTAAATATTTTAATTCCGCTAATAAAGCACTAATCTCATGAGCAAATTCCGTCTTTTTCTCCACATAAACCCTTTGCAAAATCAAATCTCCTTTATATAATATCCCCTTGCCAACAGACAGTACAATTCTATCATAATTTTTTAAATTTTAAAACAAAAAAGGCATAACTTTTACGCAATAATTCGTCGTAATGGTTATACCGTTAAAATCAATTATCTTGGTCTATAATTTTCCCAATATTGTTTAGGGGTTGCCATTTTCGTTTCTTTATAGTTACTCATAATAAAATCATTAGTATTACCAGTAATTATAAAATCTGCATCACTTTCATCAGCGAGTTCTAAAATCATATTATCATCTTTATCTTTAATAATATCTAAGCTTATAATTGGTTCATAATATACCGCTCTTAATCCAATTTCTCTTAATATGTATGTAGCTTTATTCATAAAATCAGGAAAACGAGAAAATTTTGGTCTTGATAACACATCTGAATATTCTTTAAATAACTTTTCAGAAATACAAAGTTCAATTTTATTTTCAAAAAACAACTCGTCAATAATAAAAAAAGGATAATTTTTTTGAATTAAAGCTGAAACTATAACGTTAGTATCAATTATTACTTTTTGCATTATAACGCACACTTTCAACTTCTTTAGAAATATCTTCCATTGTCATTTCAGAAAGTTTATATTTTTCAGCAAGCTCGACAGATTTTCTTAAATTCATCTTTAATAATTCTTTATCTATCAATTCTACTAGTTCACTAAAACTAATTGTACTACTTTTAAATCCAAACCTTTCAAATTCTATATCAGATATTGGAATATTTAATGTTTTCATTTTTTATCTCCATAATTAAGTTATTCCCCACGTTAAAATACCTACGTCGCTTTGCTATCCCCTGGTCGCAAGCAAGCTTGCTGCTCGGGCATGCAACCTGTCTGTATGACAACGTGGGGGAATAATATTTTAATGTTTTTCTAAATCAGGCTTCACGCCATTTACTTCTACCATTCTCTTCGTTAGTTCAGCGCCTTTTGTGCCATTCTTAGCCATATAATCAATTAGGATTTCATCCATAGCACCGTATTCGCCAACTACTTTTTTGCCTTTAAACATCTTATAATCATCACCACCAGCAACTAAGAAATCATTTGTTACTAGTTTATAAAGTTTTTCGTCTTCTAAAGCTTGTCCATTCACTGTGATTTTAACAACTTTTTCGCCAACCGCTTTACTAGAATCAAACTCTACTGCTAAACCAGCGATATGCGGGAATGCTCCCTTAGGTACTGGATAATCAGAAATACCATTTTCAACAGCTGCTTTGACATCTTTACCACTAAGTTCAATTACTCTAACGGTATTACCAAAAGGAAGGACTTGTAAAATTTGACCTTTTGTAATTTCACCAACAGGAACGCTCGCTCTAATTCCACCACCATTAGTAAAAGCAATATCCGCACCACTAACATCTAATAAAGCTTCTGCCAATAAATTACCAAGGTTTGTTTCGCCAGTACGAACAAAAGCTCTTTCACCCTGTAATAAAACATCTGTAGAACCGACGACAACATCTTCAATTTTCTTGTTCTCTGCTTTAATTGCATCGATTAATGCCGCTATTTCTGCATTTGGTTCTATATCTTTAGCCATATCTTTTGTAAATAATTCTGCTTTTTTCGCAATTACCTTATTATTTTCATCTAAGTCTATCGTAACGATACCGACGTTTTTCGTCTTTTCACCTGTACTTGCGATAAGAGTATCCCCTTCCCAGATTCCCTCTGGATATTTGACGTGGCTATGACCATCAATAATAACATCAATGCCACCTACTTTAGCAACGCTAGCTGCTGGATAATCGCCCTCTTCCCCTAAGTGAGCAACCGCGATAATAAGATCAGGTTTAACCTGTTCATTTAACATTTTCACCATACGCTCAGCTGCTACTGCAGGCGCTTCAAAAATTAATCCTTGTGTATTATCAGGATGTGACTTAAAAGTCGTTTCTGGTGTAGCAAAACCGACGACAGCAATTTTAACTCCATCGACTACTCTTACCATATATTCAGGTAATAATGAGCTGCCATCTGATTTTTGAACGTTACAAGCGAGCATAGGAAAGTTAAGCGCCTTTGCGTTTTTATCGAGTTGTGCTTGTCCGTAATCGAATTCGTGGTTACCTGCTACCATAAAATCATAGCCAAGTGCATTCATTACGTCTACTGCTTTTTCACCATCAGAAAGCGTTACTAAATTCGCGCCTTGCATAGCATCACCAGCATCTAAAATCAAGGTATTAGGATTTTCTGCTTTTTTAGCATCAAACACTGTTTTCACCTTAGCAGCACCCATACCGTCGTACTTACCTTCGATAAAGAAGCCATGCATATCATTGGTGTGTAAAATTTGAATGCTCTTCGCTGCTGCCTTATTTTCTTCAGCAACTTTTGCTTCAACAGTCTTTGTTTCTGCTTGTTTTGCAGGCTCCTGCGCCTTTAAATAAATCTTTTGATCAGGGAAAATCAAATCAGGATTTTCCATTTTGTTAATCTCAGCTAATTCCTGCCAAGTAGTGCCGTGTGCAAGGGCAATTTTCCAAAGTACATCACCACTTTTTACAGTATAAAAATCAGCTGCAAAACTTAAATTTGTGAAAACTAAAGCAAAAATCATCGCTAAAGTCGTCAATTGTTTAAACTGTTTTTTCATAGGTTCCTCCTATAAATTATACATATATGCCATCAATTTAATAATATAACAAAATTACAATTTCGTCAATAAATTAAAAAGTATTGTAACTTTTCAGTCAATATGCTAAACCTTATCATTTAGCTTGCATACACGAGCAACAAGCGAAACTTATGACCAGTACATAGGGCTTTAGCCCGTAAGAATCTTGCGATTTAGTGTAAAATACTCGCGCTAAGATACTCACGTCGCTTCGCTCCTCAGTATGACAGCGCTCGACTGAATAGTTACGCAATAATTATATTAAAATTTAAAATTAGCAACTTCTTCTTGAAGATCACAAGCAATTTCAGCTAAATGGCTACTAGCATTTGATATATTATTAATCGATTGTGTTTGCATTTCTACATTAGCACTAGCTTCTTGTGTTGTAGCAGCATTTTCTTCAGCAACAGCTGATAAATTTTGAATAACACTTATTATTTGTGTATTCTTTTCTTCTATTGATTTAGAATTTTCTTTTACCTTATAAGCTATTTCTTTACTTATCACTACAGCGTTTTCTATTTCAGAAAACTTATCCATTGTTATCTTTGTTTGTTCCTCTTGCCCATCAACTATTTTAGCGACGTCTTGCATTTTAGAAACGGCTGAATTCGATTTTTCTTTTAGCGCCTCAATAATCGCTCTAATCTCTTCAGTAAATTTAGTTGAATCTTCAGCGAGTTTTCTGATTTCTTCAGCAACTACTGCAAAACCACGACCCGCTTCACCAGCACGCGCTGCCTCT
>PDWI01006923.1_pt1 | contig 14030 bp, 9 predicted proteins | sample 1430891 | NCBI WGS metagenome assembly PDWI01 (sample SAMN01162508, study PRJNA174530) | Oral metagenome, whole genome shotgun sequencing project. | biome: Marine environment; feature: Marine mammal; material: Swab sample of the gingival sulcus; isolation source: swab sample of gingival sulcus...
ACTCATCGCTCAAATGTTTCTTTACTGTCATTTTTGATAATTGTTAAAATTAAACTTTTATACTTCTAACAACTGTCAACTTTTTTCAGTACACTACACATCAAACGACATCTCTAATATTTCCTTGAAAATCATAATAAAAACTCACCCAATTATGATTTTCCATACATTTTCATAAAACAAGCAAAAAGACTAAAAGAGGTATAAATTCACGACAAATGCGTTCTTTGAGAAGTTAATTCAAGCAAGTTTTACAAAAAAGTTCTACAGAAATTTGGAAGAAATGAAACTATACACTACTTTTGCAGAAAATCGTAAAAAATGAATAGAAATTACATCTACACTTTAGGAAGCTCCGACTTAGAGAGCTGGTGGAATGACATACAAACATTCCAACAATGGATATTTCTATTATCATTCTTTTCATTTTTTCAAAAACATATCAATAGGCTAATCTTTTTCTGGTTAGCCTATTTTTTTGTCTATGTCATTAGTTATTTAAATGTTTTATTAAGAGAGTTCCAATTGGAACTCTCTTTTTTTGTCTTAAAATAGAAGTTATGAGGGAAATTTATCAGAACGCACACGTCTATCGCACGGATCTCAAGCAATTTGGACAGTTTGACCTTGCTGTCGTAGAAGGAAAGATTGTCGCCTTAGCCGAAAGCATTCCTACAAAAGAGGAGGACAAGCTCTATGACCTTCAAGGATTAACGCTACTACCTGGCTTAGTCGATGTCCACGTTCATCTGAGAGAGCCTGGAGGCTCATACAAAGAGACGATCCGTAGCGGGACTCTCGCCGCAGCCCACGGCGGTTACACAGCCGTCTGCCCTATGCCTAACCTCAACCCTGCCCCAGATAGCGACAAGACACTTAGCGTGCAAGAGCAACTCATCCAAGAGAAGGCGGTAGTCAAAGTCATCCCTTATGGCTGTATCACTCTTGGTCAGAAAGGCTCAGGCGAACTAGTAAACTTCACTAGCCTAGCAGACAGAGTGGTTGGATTCTCTGACGATGGTAGAGGCGTACAAGGAGCGAAAGAGATGACAGAGGCTATGTACAGGTGTGCTAAAATCGGCAAGCCAGTCGTAGCACATTGCGAAGTAGAGAGCCTCATTAACGGCGGCTATATTCACAAAGGTTCATACTGCGAGCGACATAATCATAAAGGTATCTGTTCTGAAAGTGAATGGCTACAAGTAGCAAGAGACATTGAGCTAGCTAGACAGACTGATTGTCAGTATCACGTTTGCCACGTCTCAACAAAAGAAAGCGTTGCTCTTATCCGACAAGCAAGAAGTGAGGGCTTGAAAGTCAGTGGTGAGACAGCCCCACATTACTTACTCCTTACAGACGAAGACCTCAAGGACGAAGGACGCTTCAAGATGAACCCTCCTATCCGTAGCCAAGCAGACCAAGAGGCACTTGTCAAGGCAATACTTGACGGTACACTCTCTTGTATCGCTACTGACCACGCTCCACACTCACAGGAAGAAAAGAGCCGAGGCTTAGCCAAAAGCAATATGGGAATCGTTGGCTTAGAAACAGCTTTCCCTCTGATGTATCGTTACTTTGTCAAGACTGGTAAAATGAGTCTAGAACATCTTGTAGAGCTAATGGCTAATAAGCCTCGAGAACTATTCGGACTAGACGGCGGTGTCGCACTAGGTTCAAGTGCTGACTTTGCAATCTTTGATCTAGAAGCAAGCTACAAAGTAAATCCAGACGACTTCCTCTCTATGGGACGAGCAACCCCCTTTGAAGGCTGGGAAGTTCAAGGCAAAACCGTGCTTACTGTTGTCAAGGGAAAGCACGCTTATTATGATAAAAACTACAAGCTACAAAAAAATATTAAATTATAAATCTAAATATCTCAAACAAATGAAAGACTTATCAATTAAGAAAATCCTAGTAATCGGTTCAGGACCTATCGTTATCGGACAAGCTGCAGAATTTGACTATGCTGGTACACAAGCCTGCATAGCTCTCAAGGAAGAAGGCTACGAAGTCATCCTTGTCAATTCTAACCCTGCAACCATAATGACAGATGTCCATATGGCTGACAAAGTCTATATGGAACCTCTGACTCTAGAATACATTGCTAAAATCATTCGTACAGAGCGTCCTGACGCCCTTGTCCCAGCCTTAGGTGGTCAGACAGGATTGAATATGGCGATACAACTAGCAGAGAAGGGCATTCTCGAAGAGTGCAAAGTCAAGCTTCTAGGCACTTCGCTCAAGAGTATAGAGCAAGCCGAAGATAGAAACCTCTTCAAGAAGATGTGTGAACGCATTGGCGAGCCAGTCCTTCCGTCAAAGATTGCCGAGAGCATTGAGGAAGGCTTATCCGTTGCCCAAGAGATTGGATACCCTGTCGTGCTACGTCCAGCCTTCACTCTAGGAGGAACAGGAGGAGGTTTTGCTGATGATGAGACAGAGCTAAAAGAACTTATGCGAACAGCCCTACAGCTATCGCCTGCTCACCAAGTACTCATTGAGAAAAGTATCAAAGGCTTCAAAGAAATTGAGTTTGAGGTAATGCGAGACAGCACCGACAAAGCGATCACCATCTGCGGAATGGAAAATATTGACCCAGTGGGTGTGCATACGGGGGACTCAATGGTGGTTGCTCCTATCCTAAGCCTTACGAAAGAAGAAGAGACGATGTTGCAGACAAGTGCCATCAAGATCATCAAGGAACTCAAGATAGAAGGCGGTTGCAACGTTCAGTTTGCCCTAGCTCCTAACTCAAAAGAATACTACTTGATTGAAGTTAATCCACGTGTCTCACGTTCGTCAGCCCTAGCCTCAAAAGCGACAGGCTACCCTATCGCTCGTGTAACGGCAAAGATTGCGGTGGGCTTGAGCCTAGATGAGATAATGATTAAGGACTTGCCAGCTTCTTACGAGCCAAATGTAGATTATATCGTCACAAAACTAGCACGCTTCCCATTTGACAAGTTCAGCGATGCCGACAGACGACTAGGCACACAAATGAAAGCTACTGGCGAAGTGATGTCTATAGGTCGCACATTAGAAGAATCATTCCTCAAAGCCATCCGCTCTCTAGAGCAAGGTGTCTGCCATATCCATAGGAAAGATTATGATAAGGCTAGCAAAGAAGAACTTCTTAAAATGATTAAAACTCCAACAGATGAAAGACCTTATCAAATAGCACAAATCTTCCGACTAGGTGGCACAATAGCTGAAGTCTTTGATCAAACAAAGATTACAGCTATCTTCCTTGAGTCCTTCCAAAAGATTGTCAATTACGAAAAAGAACTTCAACAAAACGTTGGCAACCTAGAAAGCCTTCGCTACGCTAAGAGCTTAGGCTTTAGCGATGAATTCATCGGTAAGCTTTGGAATAAGAATATCTATGATATATATCAACTAAGAGCGGATCATAATATCTTCCCAGTATATAAGATGATAGACTCTTGCTCGGGAACGATTGAGAGAGACATCCCTTACTTCTACTCAACTTATGACAATGTAAGTAACACCTCACTCCCTTCTAAAAAAGATAAAATCCTTGTTATTGGTTCAGGACCTATCCGCATAGGACAAGGAGTGGAGTTTGACTACTCTACAGTTCACGCCGTTTGGGCAATACAGCAAGCTGGCTACGAAGCTATCGTCATCAACAGCAACCCTGAGACTGTCTCTACCGACTACACGACGAGCGACAAGCTCTACTTTGAGCCACTAGCCGTAGAAGATGTGATGAATGTCTTCCACCTAGAGCAACCAAAGGCTTGTATCGTCTCTCTTGGCGGACAGACAGCGATTAACCTAGCCGAACCTCTAGAAAAACTAGGAGTCCCCATCATCGGAACAGGAGTAGAAGCTATCCGCAACGCTGAAGATAGAGCCTACTTTGAACAAATAATGAAAGATTTGAAAATTCCTCAGCCAGAAGGTGATACTGTAACATCTATAGAAGAGGGCGTAACTGTTGCTGAGCGAATTGGCTACCCAGTCCTTGTACGACCAAGTTATGTACTAGGAGGACGAGCTATGCAGATAGTCTCTAACGAAGAACGCCTAAGACACTATCTACAATCAGCCGTAGATCTAAACAGCGAACAACCAGTACTAGTAGATAAATACATCATTGGTAAAGAGCTAGAAGTAGATGCTATCTGTGACGGCAAAGATGTGCTAATACCTGGGATTATGGAACACGTAGAGAAGACAGGTATCCACTCGGGTGACTCAATATCAGTCTATCCAAGTTTTTCTGTAAGCGACAATGTCAAGTCTAAAATAGCTATCTATACCAAACAGCTAGGACTAAAAATTGGCATTAAAGGACTGTACAACATACAATTCATTGTGGACAAAGAGGAGGAAGTCTATGTGATAGAAGTTAATCCTCGCTCTTCTCGCTCTGTTCCTTTCATATCTAAATCTACAGCTATCCCAATGGCAAACATTGCTACACAGATTATGCTAGGCAAGACACTCAAAGAGCTAGGTTACAAACAAACGCTCCTAGAAGAGAAAAAGAACTGGTATGTTAAAGCCCCAACCTTCTCTTTTGCTAAGATACAAGGAATGGAGTCTTACCTCTCTCCAGAGATGAAATCTACTGGCGAAGCTATCGGTTATGATCGTACTCTAACAAGAGCACTCTACAAAGCCCTACAAGCTTCGGGACTGCAAGTCGCAAACTACGGCACAATCATTGTCACACTTGCCGACTCTGTCAAAGAGAAAGCCTTGCCACTAGTCAAACGTTTCTACGACCTAGGCTTTAATATCGAAGCGACAACAGGAACAGCTAAGTTCTTAAACGAAAAAGATATCCACACACGAGCTTTGAAGAAACTCAAAGAGGGCAGTGATGAAATCTTACACTCGCTACAACAAGGTTACGTTACCTACGTCATCAACTCTATTGACATCAATCAGCACGCCACACAGCTAGACGGCTACGAGATACGTCGTACAGCTGTGGAGAATAATGTGACCGTATTCACATCACTAGAGACGGTGGAGGTCTTACTAGACGTATTAGAAGAACGTACTTTGACAGTAGCAACAATTGACGCAGAATAATTAAAAAGACCAATGACACAATTCAGAGTTATAGAGCATAAGCCACTAGCTAAGGACATCTACCGCTTGGAGCTGGGAGGCGACACGTCAGCCGTGAAGCGTGCTGGACAATTCGTCAATCTACAGCTCAAGGACTTCTACCTACGCCGTCCTATCTCTATCGCCGACTACAACGATAATAGCCTAACGCTTATTTATAAAGTCTTGGGCGAAGGAACGAAGGTGATGACTAAGCTAAGTGAGGGAGCAGACTTGGATATCTTAGTAGGCTTAGGCAACGGCTTTGATAGTACACAGAATTATAAGCAAGCGATACTTGTGGGGGGAGGCGTAGGCGTCCCTCCACTCTACCGCCTAGCAAAAGACTTGGCTCAGAAAGGCGAAAAGCCTATCATCATCTTAGGCTTTAATACAGCAGAAGACATCTTCTATCTAGACGAATTTGCCTCAATACCAAATGCTAAAGTCTATGTCGCTACGATGGACGGCAGTTATGGTGTGAGGGGAACGGTCATTGACCTCATCAATAGCTTAGAAGACCAGAACAAAGTAGATTACCTCTATGCTTGTGGTCCTACACCAATGCTCAAAGCTCTGCACCGACTAGGTCTCAAAGGGCAGTTTAGCCTTGAGGAGCGAATGGGCTGTGGCTTCGGAGCTTGTATGGGTTGCTCACACAAGATGAAGTCAGGAGCTAAAAGAATCTGCTATGAAGGACCTGTATTTAGTAATGAAGAATTATTATGGTAGATATAAGTGTTAAGTTATCAGGTATTACTTTACGTAATCCTATCATCCCAGCAAGTGGAACGTTTGGCTTCGGTCAAGAGTTCAGTTCATACTACGACCTTAATAAACTAGGAGGTATCTCTATCAAAGGCACTACTCGTGAAGCTCGCTTCGGTAACCCAACCCCACGTATAGCTGAGTGTCCTCAAGGACTTCTCAACGCTGTAGGTCTACAGAACCCTGGTATAGAACAAGTCTCATCAGTAGAAATCCCTAAACTCCGAGCTATCTATGACGGCTGTATCGTAGCCAATGTCAGCGGATTTGCTGTAGATGACTACGCCTACTGCTGTGAGCGATTAGCACATAGCCCAGAGGTGGACATCATAGAGGTAAACGTGAGCTGTCCTAACGTCAAGCACGGAGGGATGAGCTTTGGTACTTCACCTGAGCAAGCAGGACTAGTTACAAAGATAGTTAAGGAGGTAGCAGGTACTAAGCCTGTTTTCATCAAGCTAAGCCCCAACGTTACCGACATCGTCTCTATCGCCAGAGCTTGCGAGGAGTCAGGGGCTGACGGACTTTGCCTAATCAATACATTATTAGGAATGAGGATTGACCTCAAACGTCGCAAAGCCATATTAGCAAATACAATGGGAGGTTACTCAGGACCATCTATTTTCCCTATAGCTGTGAGAATGGTTTACCAAGTTCGTAAAGCCGTTAATATTCCTATAATGGGTTGTGGTGGAGTTAGCACAGCTCGTGATGTCATAGAGATGATGCTAGTGGGAGCTACCGCTGTGCAGGTTGGCTCAGCTAATCTGATAGATCCTTACGCCTGCCCCAATATTATAACTCAGTTACCACAAGAGATGGAACAACTAGGCATTCACTCCCTTGAGGAAATCATCGGAGCAGTTGAATAAATAGAAAAGAAAACAAAGATTAAGTAATTATAATTATAAAAACAAAAAAAATGGCAAAAGATGTAATTATAGCTTGTGACTTCAAAGACAAAGCAAGTACACTCAAGTTTCTAGAACATTTCCAAGAAGAGAAACCTTTCCTCAAAATAGGAATGGAACTATTCTATGCTGAAGGGACAGAGATAATTTGCTATCTCAAAGCCAGAGGACATAAGCTATTCCTAGACCTTAAACTACACGACATTCCTAATACTGTAAAGAAGTCAATGGCAGTACTCTCATCTCTAGATGTGGATATGATCAACGTTCACGCTGGAGGAGGAAGAGAGATGATGGTAGCTGCCCTTGAGGGTTTGACACGCAAAGATGGTACTCGCCCCTTGCTTATTGCCGTTACGCAACTAACCTCAACATCACAAGAAGTAATGCAAAAGGAGTTACTTATTAATAAAAACATAGATGACGTGGTGGGAAGCTATGCCGAAACAACACTAAGTGCTGGACTAGACGGTGTAGTCTCATCGCCAAACGAAGTTAAGCTCATCAAAGAGCTTTGTGGCAAAGACTTTCTAACGATTACCCCAGGGATACGCTTCTCCTCATCGGTCAAAGATGATCAGAAACGTATCACAACACCTACCGAAGCAAGAGCATTAGGCTCAGACTACATCGTAGTAGGCAGACCTATCACCCAAGCCAAAGACCCACTATCTATCTATCGCCAATGCATCAAAGAGTTCTTAAACCAATAACACCTAAACAGATTAAAGATATGAATACACTAGCTGAAAACATTGCTCAACACCTACTCTCTATCTCTGCCGTATTCCTACGTCCTAACGAGCCATTCACTTGGGCTAGCGGTATCAAAAGCCCTATCTACTGTGATAATAGACTTGTTCTATCTTATCCTCAAACACGTCAATGTATAGAGGATGGCTTAGCAAGTCTTATCCAAGAGCATTATCCTGATGTGGAAGTTATTATGGGTACAGCCACTGCAGGTATTGCTCACGCTGCTCTCGTAGCAGAGAGACTACAGCTACCTATGGGCTATGTTCGCTCTAGTAAAAAAGACCACGGACGCACTAACCAAATAGAAGGGCAACTAGAGAAATTGCAAAAAGTAGTCGTAGTAGAAGATCTTATCTCTACCGCAGGCTCTAGCCTTGAAGTCGTAGAGACACTTAGAGAAGTAGGAGCTGAAGTGCTCGGGATTGTCAGCATCTTTACTTATGGAATGAAGAAGGCAACAGAGCGACTAGCCGAAGCGAATATCCAAAACATAAGTCTTTCTAATATTGACACCCTTACACTTGTAGCACAGAAAGAAGGACGCATTAGCGAAGTAGAGAGAAAGCAAATTATAAAATTTAGAGACAATCCCTCAGATGAATCGTGGATTAAATATTAATACTAAAATAATAAGACAAAAACTGATGAAACATTGTATTGATGTAAAGGATTTAAATAAAGCCGAACTCCTTAATCTGATTAACCTTGCCGAAGCAATGATACATGAGCCCCAAGCCTATGCTCATCTATGTCAAGGGCGACAGCTGGCTACACTTTTCTACGAACCAAGTACTCGCACACGGCTAAGTTTTACTAGTGCTATGCTAGCTCTAGGTGGCTCTGTACTAGGTTTCTCTGACGAACAAAGCACTTCGGTATCCAAAGGCGAGACAGTCGCAGACACCACACGTATCATCTCAGGCTATGCTGACATTATCGCGATGAGACACTACAAAGAGGGTGCCGCTCTTGCCGCCGCCCTACATAGTAGCATTCCCGTCATCAATGCAGGCGACGGCAGTCATAGTCACCCTACTCAGACGCTCACAGACCTTCTGACGATACACCGAGAGCTAGGACGCTTGGACCACCTAACGATAGGACTATGCGGTGACCTAAAGTACGGACGCACCGTGCATTCCCTCATCAAGGCAATGGCTCAGTTCGAAGAAATTAATTTCGTACTCATTGCCACTGATAGCTTAGGACTACCTAAGTATATGCTCAAGGAGTTGGAGGAAAACCCACAACTCAGTTATACTATCAAACACTCACTAGAGGAAGCTATCGGCTCTCTAGATGTACTTTATATGACACGTATTCAGAAAGAGCGTTTTGAAAATGAACAGGATTATCAACGTTGCAAAGGTAGTTTCATCCTAGACCAAGCCGTGATGGAGCTAGCCAAGAGTAGTCTAAGAGTACTACATCCTCTCCCACGAGTGGACGAAATCGCTACCGAACTTGACAGTGACCCACGTATGGCTTACTTTAGACAAGCTCACAATGGCAAGTTCATCCGTATGGCTCTGATTTGTTTCCTATTGAAACTTGATGTGCCAAACTTACTCAAGCCAAATGCAATAGAGCCAACCTTCAAAGAACTCTACCTTAAGCATAATGGCGAATATAAATGTTCTAATAAGCATTGCATCTCAACAGTTGAAGTTCTCCCTAAACTCATAGAGAAAAGTAATTCTGAACCATCTTGCCCATATTGTGAGAAGGTATTGCTCAAAAATCCTACTTCAGAATAGGAAAAGCAAGCTAATCAGAAAAAGTTTTCTTCTCCTAATTGCCCCAAATAGGCAAGTATTCCTCCACTCCAAGCAGACCAAACAAAGGTATTATCTATAAATTTTATATAATTTTTAAGAATTTCTCCTAGAAAACTTGTAAGAATAAAAATAATATATTACCTTTGCAGAGCAAAAGAGAAAAAACAATCTTCTCTAGCAAATAAGAAATGCCTAAGCGGTTGTGGTGTAATTGGTAGCCACGTCAGACTTAGGATCTGATGCCGAGAGGCGTGGGGGTTCGAGTCCCTTCAACCGCACAAAAAAGAGGTTCTATCTTACGATAGAACCTCTTTTTTTAATTATTAAATACTTTATACTAAAAGATTGATAAGCAAATCCCTAAAAATAAAAAAGCCTAAACTCTTGATTGAGTTTAGGCTTTTTTATTTTTTCCATTCACTACTCTAGTGATAACTTATCATTCCTAATACGGTAACTATACTGCTGTAAAATAGATTGAAGTAACTTCGTCATCGAACCTTTCTCAGCAATATCTTCGTGAACTAAGTTCTTCTCTAACTTGGGATCTTCCCTATAATTATAGAACGACAGCACCTCCTTGCCGTCATACTGCAGAGCATAATCCCCTTTCACCAGCTGAAAAGCATAGTTCACCATATTAATTGCATAGTGTTCCTCCTCAGGATTGAACATATTATGCCCAAAGCTCACCATATCCGCTTCTATGCCAAACAAGTCCAAAAGCGTTGCAGGTAAATCAGCTTGCTGAACAATGGTCTTATCACGCCCCTTGAGCTTACCCTGTGGGTCAAAGAACAGAATAGGTATCTGAAATCCTCGCACCGAATTCTTATATTCCTCCAAATATGGCGAAACAGAATGGTCAGCCATTAGGACAAAGACTGTGTTTTCATACCACTTTTGCTCTTTAGCTTTCTTGAAAAACTCCTCCAGAGCGTGGTCCGTATAACGTATAACATGATGATAAGGCCACACCTCACGAGGATAACGCTCCTCATAAGCTTCAGGAACTTTATATGGCGGATGAGATGTTGTAGTAAATTCACTGATAAAGAACGGCTCTTGGATTGTGTTTAATTCTTCTGCAACAAACTGCAAGAATGGCTCATCCCAAATACCCCACTTGCCGTCAAACTCATCATCATTGCCAAACTCCTCACGACCATAATAAGCATCAAAACCCAAATGCTTAGACATTGCATCAAAACCCATAGAGCCACGTGTAGCATTATGAAAGTAAGCCGTGTGGTAGTTCTCTCCCTTGAAAAGCTTAATAGAAGACTGCAGATGATTAGTTGCATAATCCGTCGTTACGAGCGGATGGATGGGCTTGAGTACCGAAGCAAAGGCTGCAGGCATCGCATCAATAGACTTCGTGCCGTTGGCATAAGCATTCTCAAAGCAATAAGACTGCTCAATCAGACTATCTAAGAAAGGTGTAAAACCTTTGTAGTCCTTAATGTCTTTATTAAGCGAGCCAACCCATTCCTTGGAACAGCTCTCCCAAATCAAAAAGACAACGTTTCGCCCCTTGAAAATACCAAAGTAAGGACTTCTTTTTGTCTCAGACTTGTGGCGAATAGAGTTAAACAAAGCTATCGCTTCTTCATCAGTCATATACTTTAGCTCTGGGAACTCCTTGACTTTACCCAAACGTATCATTACAAATGGCGTATTAAGCACCATTGCTGCTTGAACAGAGTTCTCCGTATAAGCTAGAGCGTCAGCAGGACGAATGGGTACAATGGCTGGCGAAAAGCCTCCTCTAATACCCACGACAGATAGTCCAAGGGCAAGAGCCATAACAAGGGTTGAAAGTGGATAGAAGATTTTAGCTTTAAGCTTGCCTGTAACGTTCTGTAAAGCTTTACCATTTGGATAAAGGATAAACCACAGAGCAATCAATACTAAGCCAATAAGTGTCAAATGCCAGTACTCTACGAAGAAATATAAGAAGGATGTTGGGTCTTCGTTCTCAAACTCCTTAAATAGAACAAGGCTTGTGCGTTTGCCAGTGAACTGAAAATAAATTGTGTCGCCGAGGTTGAGAATAAAAAATGGAATGTTTAAGAGAAAGTAAACCCACTTCGTTGCCAGCTGATAGCCTGCCTTAGAACGAGAGCGGATAGGTAACAAGTGCATTATCATCACGATAATATTTACATACAGTATGCCTGAAGTATCAAAAACTAAGCCCCCCTTGAGAATTTGCAAGAAAGTATCTAGCGAGTTGATGCCGAGGGTACTATAATTATAAGCAAAAAAGACCATTCGGCAGACGAAATACATCAGATACACCAATAGCAATCGCTGGCATAGTAGGAAATAGATGTTTGTTGTTTTCTTATTTAGGTGTGTCATATTCATTAAGGTACGAGATTTATTCTTCGCAATAAAGTTTATTGTTTCTTATTCTATAGCTGAATTGTTGCAGAACTGACTGCAGTAGCTGGAGCATTTGCCCCTTTTCGGCTAAGGCCTCATCAATCAGATTGTGCTTTAAGTTAGGGTCTTCCTTATAATTGTAGAAAGCAATGGCTTCTTTACCGTCAAACTGAAGAGCATAGTTACCTTTCACGAGCTGAAAGACATAGTTTAGCATATTAATTGCAAAATGCTCCTCCTTAGGATTAAACATATTATGCCCAAAAGATAGAGCGTTTGTCTCAAGGCCAAAGAGATCGACCACCGTGGGCAAGATGTCCGCTTGCTGAACAATAGTCTGAGTATCCACGCCAACGAGTTCGCCACGAGGATCAAAGAAAATCATTGGCACTTGAAAGACCTTGACATTATTCTTATATTCTTGCCTATCAGGCCAAATAGAATGGTCAGCAGTAATCAAAAAGACCGTATTTTCATACCAATCTTCCTTTTTAGCCTCCTCAAAAAAACGCTCTAGAGCATAGTCTGTATAACGAATAACTTGATGATAAGGCGATGATCCAAGAGGAAAACGCTTCTTATACTGCTCAGGGATATTAAAAGGAGGATGAGATGTTGCCGTAAACTCCGTGGCAATGAATGGCTGAGGAAGTGTGCCGAGCTTAGTTTTGATGAATTGTAGAAATGGTTCGTCCCAAATCCCCCACTGTCCATCCCACTGACTATCATCATTGAAGTCTTCTTGTGAGAAATGTTGCTTAAAACCGATAAATTGAGCCATTCGGTTAAAGCCCATTGAGCCTTTGGTGCAATTATGGAAGAAGGCAGAAGTATAATTCTGAGGGAAAAGCTTGACTAGTGGTTGCATACGACAAGACGTGTAGTCTCGTGCTATGAACGGGTCTATCGGCTTAATGATAGAATTAAATATTGACGGCATCGCATCAACAGACTTCGTACCGTTAGCATAAGCTTCTGTAAAATAGTAAGACTTCTCAAGCAGACTATCAATGAAAGGAGTAAAACCCTTGTAGTCCTTGATGTCTTTATTGAGTGCACCCACCCATTCCTTAGAACAACTCTCCCAAATGATAATCATCAGGTTGCGTCCCTTGAAGATACCTGAGTATGGACTTTTCTGCAGCTCTGCCGTACGACGACAAGGGTTAAACAGAGCTTTAGCTTCCTCATCAGACATATATTTATACTCTGGGAAAGTCGCACTATCAGGTGAACGCAGAATGACAAAGGGCGTATTAAGTACCATTGTAGCTTGAGCCGAGTTCTCTGTATAAGCCAAAGCGTCAATCGTATTAAGAGGCATTTTAGAGAAGTCCAAACTTCCTCTTAATCCCAAAAGCATTAGGGGCAAAGCGAGGAAGAAAGTAAGAGACGAATGAAGATAAAATCGTTTATTAGAGCGAGCATTTGGCTCAAGACTTTTTGCCCTTTGACTAGGCTTAGAGAATTTATAACTTGGATAAAGATAAAACCATAGGATTATCATCGCAAGCCCTATTAAAGTCAAGTGCCAGTAGTCAATGAAGAAGTAAAGGAAAGATAGTGGGTTCTCATTTTCAAACTCTTTGAAGACAAGTAGGCTCGTACGTTTGCCTGTAAATTGAAAATAGATCGTGTCTCCTAGATTGAGGATGAAGAAAAGAATATTTGTAATAAAGTAAATAGCCGTAAGAATATGCTGATAAAGGCGTCCCTCTCTGGCTTTAATAGGCAACAACGCCCCTAGAATAAAAAGTATATTCGTGTAAGTAATGGCCACCATATCAAATTGAGCACCTGCTAGTAGCAGAGTCAGCAAGTCTTGCCACGACTGAATAGAAAGCGTGCTATGGTTATAAGCAAAGAATACCAAGCGACAAAGGAAATAAAAAAAGAAAACCAATAAGATCTTCTTAATAACATCTAGATAATAGGCTTTTGCTTGATAAATATGTCCTTTCATTTACTCTAATCTAATTCACTCGTACAAAGATACAAAACTTAAAGCATAAAGATAGAAAGAAAGTTGTAATTAAGCAGATAAAAGGTATCAAAATATAAGCTACTATTCAGAATATATCTTTGTAAAAATAACTTACTAGAAGATAAACCTTTAATTCTCCTTCCTCCCGTCTTGTCTTTGGCAATCCACCCTGCCAGTACGGCTCATACCTTCAACGGAGGATAATTAAAGTATTAACAAAAAAGCGAGGTAAACAATTAAGTTTACCTCGCTTATATATTGAAGATATAGACATTGACAAAAGTGTAGAGGAAGGTTTTACTTAACCAAAAGACTACTCTAATTAAAAAGTCTCTACAAATCATCTAGAAAAGATTTGTT
>PDWI01006925.1_pt1 | contig 14027 bp, 7 predicted proteins | sample 1430891 | NCBI WGS metagenome assembly PDWI01 (sample SAMN01162508, study PRJNA174530) | Oral metagenome, whole genome shotgun sequencing project. | biome: Marine environment; feature: Marine mammal; material: Swab sample of the gingival sulcus; isolation source: swab sample of gingival sulcus...
TAGCTCGAAGAAACAATAAATTTCTAATGGCAGGTATTAGTAAATGCCCATTTCGAAGACAAAGCACAACTCCTTTTGAAAAGTTGTTAAAAAAAGTGGGTAATACCAATAGGATTTTGCTTGAATTTTTGTGATTGATAGTCTAAAATGTTTTTATGATGAAAAAGAATGATAAACATTTAGAAACAGGTAACAGAAAAGATTTAATTCGTTATATTAACTTAAAATTAGCTTCAATGGGGCAACCAATTTTTGAGTTTAAAAATAAAAACGGTAATATGACAGAAAGTGATTTTGTTAATTTAGCCGAAAGTCTTGTTAATAATTATAAAGAAAAGACAAGGCTTCTTTCGGAGGATATTATTAATCCCTCAGATGAAAGAATACAAAATTTTATTAATGATTATTTTAAAGATATAGAATTCAAAAAGAAAATACGTATCCCTTTTGACTCATTTGTCTTAGATAAAAAGGGATTGGGAAGAGTAGTGAGTTTGCCTCCCGATAAAAATGAGTTTTTTAATGAATATATAAAATCTTATAGGATAAGGCAAGGCGTTTTACATAACCCCATGAATGATAGAAGAACAACTAAAGGTTCTTTTCATATTGTGAAAGGAGGCTTACCAGTACCTCCTGATAAATTGGCGGTACCTAAAATTGTTTTTGTAAATTTGTTGTATGAAGCATTAAATCCACCAGATGATTTAATGATTTTGCCTTTTACTTCTACTCAGAAGAAAAAAGCCAAAGTATTTACTTCACTTTTATTAAGACCAATAGTTTCTCCTGAAGTTCCCGGGTATTGTAAGAGAAAAACAATGGAGGTAAGATTTTTCGCTCCCGGTTCATTGGTCAGTTCTTTGGATTTTGTAGAGTCAATTTTTGGCAATGCTGGTGATGCTTATCTTTATAAAAATGATGCGGGCTTAGATATAGAGCATTGGACAGGGCATACGGGATGTATTATTTTGGCTCCTCATCTCACTAAATTTACTAAGAGGGAATTGGGTTTACCTCATTATGAAGATGCAAGTGAAGATATGAGAGCTGACGGAATGTGTTGGAAAGACAAAGATGAGTTATATAATGGAGGTAGTCCTTTTAAGATAACTTGTAGGGATAGCAGAGGGGTTATTGTTACAATAATTGCCGATAATTATTTTGGATACTCCAAGAAAGAAATTAAAACTCAGCTTAGTTATGCAACAAATCTTATGGGATTGTGTGAAGAAGAACATGCCGGTGGTGCAATAGCTTTTCCCCGTTGGTATAAAGGAAGTTCTCTTTCGGGTACATCTTACTTTAGTCAAATGGGTTGTAAACATAAGTTTGATAATGTTAAAAAGAATTACAAAAAGAGAATTAACTTTAAAAAAGATAATTATGGTATAGATAGAAAGTATAATAATATAATTTATATTCCTGAGAATGCGGAATTGGATATTAAAGACAGTTCAATTACCTGGGAATATAAAGGAGATTATAAGAAACTTAAGATTTTAAAGGATCAATATTATATTCTACCTAATGGAGATAAGATAACTCTTGAGAAGCACCCTTTTGCTCCTTTCTGGTATCTTGTTCTTACATCTGCGGAAGGTAGTTTTTGTCATAAACCTAGCACCGTTTCAGGCGGTGGAAAATCGGAAATATCAAAATCTCTTTTAAATGCCATAATTTATGCTCAATTCCATGTAGATAACTTTCATGAAGATGTGGAAATTTTAAAAAAGATAGTTGATTATGATTATTCCAAGGTTAGAGAAAATGGTGAAGAATTAGAGGAACTTCAAGGAATAGGGGATATTTTAAATAGCAAAATAAGTATTGGAAGTTCCATAAAATTGATGACACCAGAAAATAATTTTAATCAAGATTATAAAGAATTTATACAAAGTATTCCCGAGCATGTAAAAGCTATGCTTTTTATACTTAAAATACATTATCACCCTGAAGATGGAGAAACATGGGAACAATTCTTTTATAAAAATTTTAATGTTGACTTTGTTAATGGTAGAAAAGGGCATGCTTTACTTTATCAAAACAGGAAAATTGTTAAATCTTTTTTAAGGACAGGATTTGATGAAAACGGTTCTTGGTTTGTGTATTCTTTAAGACCAGATTTTATGGCTGCAAGCAAGTTACAGATGGAAGACGATATTACCGCTTCAATAACATTACCGGCAAAAAGTTTTAAGTATGTCAATGAGAAGGATGATTATAGTCTGAAATTTGTAGAAAATTGTGAAAGTCTTTTCTTTCAAAGACCTGATGAGGCAATAAATAGAGGTTATGATAAACAGGCAGAGTCTGATTTATCAAAGAAAGATAATTTTACTACTAATTATGAACCTTTAACACCTAAAGACGGAAAAGAAATTATAGACGATGCTATTGCTTTTGATAAATATACAGAACCTATTAAAGAGTTGATTAAAAGAGGTGCTGAGGAAGAGGACTTATATTTCATAACCCCTGCTCATCCTAGAATTTTGAAAGACGGCACTAGATCAAAGAATCCTAGATACCTTCAAGTCAGTCCAGATTTTAGTAATCCTATAGATAGTTACTTGGCACATCTGGGAATAAGGTTGAGAAGAGAAATTCCTGACGAAGAAAAGGTTTATTTCCCTGTGGACAGTGTTTTGCCAGGAAGCAGAAATAATCCTGCTGATAAAGAAGCTGGTATTAAGGCTTTAAGTGTTTATAATCCTATACATTATCAAGAATATCCAGAGTTGTTTATGGATTTTGTTTGTAGTTTGACGGGTAAATCTCCTTCAACAACTGGAGCTGGTTCTGAGGGTGCTTTAACTAAAGGTCCTTTTAATATGCTTGTTCCTACTACCGATCTTAATAATGCTTTAATTTCTTATATCTTGTGTGATTTCAAAGGTTTTAGTTCTGCTGCTGGATATATTGGACATAAATATAAATTTGAACATGATATAAGTATTTTAATCCCTGAACTTTGGTGCAGATTAAGAGAGGAAGAAAAAGATCCTGAACATATGATTAAGAACGGTTTATTAGAGAAGATAGAGGACATTGAATATAAAGGTAAAAAGATTTTAAGCAGTAGATTAGGTTATAGAATAAATAAAAAATTTGTGACCTGTTATTTAGGTAAAGTTTTTGAAGAACCGTCTTCTGTCTTTAATGAAGAAATATTAAAACCTGAAAAACAGAGCCTAGAAAATTTTGTAGAAGGTGTGGAAAATATAGTCGAAGCACAGAGAAAAGCGGCACTTCTTTATTTTGAAGACGGTAGTGTGGAGTCGGCAATACCTCCTTTGAAAGCTATTTTGCATATTATGGCTTATGGTCACTATAAAGGCAAAGATGTACAAGATGAGAAAATCAGAAATCTTTTTACAAGGGAATATGTGTTGAGAAGTTCTTGGTATAAGGAAAGATTGTTGTTACAGCAGGAAAGAGATTTGAAATTATGGCAGTCTCACAAGGATTATTTATTAAAATTTCAATCGAAAAAGATTAATAACCCAATAAGTAGAGACTTGCATTTAGACAAGAAATTAAAATTGATAGATAAGAAAATAAAAGAGATTTCCTCTTCACAATATCTAAAAAAATTAAAGGGGACCATAGGTGCGGATCCACTTTTTATGAATTAATTTTATTGTGTGTGAGTTTTTTATTTTTATAATTATATAATTAGGAGTTTTAACATGAAAGTGAATACATTTTTTGTATTACCCAATACACCGAAAAAATTAGAGTTTTTAAAAGAGATGGCTTCAAACCTTTATTTTGCATGGAATTATAAAGTTAGGAATCTTTTTAGAGATATTGATAGCGATTTATGGTCAGAATGTGATGAAAATCCTGTCAAGTTCTTATCTGAGATACCTTTAAGTGTATTAGAAAATATGGCTAAAGATGAACAGTTTTTATTAAAAGCTAAAGAAGTGTATGATCAATACAAGGGGTATATTGATGATAAAAAAGATTGGTATAGTTTAAAATATGGTAATAAGTCCCAAAAGGGAAAAATAGCATATTTTAGTTGTGAATACGGTATCCATCAATGTTTACCCATTTATTCTGGTGGATTGGGTATTTTATCGGGAGATCATTTAAAAAGTGCTAGTGATTTAGGTATTCCTATTGTTGCAGTAGGTTTATTGTATAAATATGGATATTTTCAACAACACTTAAATACTGACGGATGGCAACAGGAAAGCTATAAAGAAAATAATCATTATAGTATGCCTATAGAGAAGTTATTGGATTATTCAGGAAAGCCTTTAATTTTAAGTGTTAATTTTAATGACGGGGAAGAAGTTAAGTGTAATATTTGGAAAGCTAATGTAGGTAAGGTAGAGTTGTATCTTTTAGATACCAATATCCCCCAAAACAGCGAAAAGAATAGAGCTATAACTAATGCTTTGTATGATTCTGATAGAACAATTAGAATTAAACAGGAAATAATTTTGGGAATAGGTGGATATAAGGCTCTAAAATTGTTAAATATTAATCCCTCAGTTTATCATTTAAATGAAGGTCATTCAGCTTTTATGTTATTTGAGTATCTTGATGATTTAATAAGTAATAAGGGTTTAAAAAGGGAAGAAGCTTTAGAAATGGTAAGGGGTACTACCCTTTTTACTACTCATACTCCTGTTCCTGCGGGAAATGAAAGGTTTGATTGTTCTTTAATAAAAAAATATTTGAATCCTTATATGGGAAAATTAGATTATAGTGAGAGTGATTTCTTAGCTTTGGGGAGGGTAAATCCTGATAATTATCAAGAAGAGTTTTGTATGACTGTTCTGGCATTGAAATTGTGCGGACATTTTAATGGAGTTTCTAAACTTCACGGTAAAGTTTCAAGAGCTATGTGGAAATATTTATTTAAAGATATAAGTGAGCAAGATGTTCCTATTTCCAGTATTACAAATGGGATACACACTCCTACATGGCTTTCTCCTATTTTGCATGAAAAAGCAATAAGATATGCAATCTTAAATAAAGGAGTTAGTAAAATTAGCGAGGATATAAGTGAAAATATTGAGTTTCTTCCTGATGAAGAGTTATGGGATATACAAGAAGAAAAGAGAGCTAATTTGGTTGATTTTGCACGTGTTCAATTGGCGAATCAATTTAGAGCAAGAGGAGCATGTAACAATGATATCTTTAAGGCTAGTAAAGTATTGGATTCCAAAGCATTGACTATAGGTTTTGCAAGAAGATTTGCTTCTTATAAAAGAGGAGGATTGATTTTTAATAATCCTTCAAGATTAAGTAAGATATTGAATAATAAAGATTATCCTGTGCAAATTGTAATAGCAGGGAAAGCTCATCCAGCTGATGATAATGGAAAAAATATTATTAAATCGATAATATCAATAGTCTCAAAAGATGAGTTTAGAGATAAGATTGTATTCTTAGAAAACTATGATATAGAAATTGCCAAGCATATGTTACAAGGTGTAGATTTGTGGTTAAACAATCCAATAAAACCAATGGAAGCTTCTGGAACATCAGGAATGAAAGCTGCTGTTAATGGTGCTTTGAATTTTTCTGTTTTGGACGGTTGGTGGGACGAAGCTCATGATGGGACAACCGGTTGGGCTATAGGTAAAGGTGAAGTCTATGAAAATAGAGAGATTGGTAATAAGATTGAAAGTGAGCTTTTATACAGTACTTTAGAAAGAGCTATCATTCCTGCATTTTATAATCGTGATTCTAATGGAGTACCTACTGAATGGGTTAGCAAAATGAAAAATTCTATAAAGAAATTAGGTAATGAGTTCAGTTCTCAAAGAATGTTAAAGGAATATACAGATACTTATTATATACCATGTAAACATTTACATGAAAGCTTTGTTGAAAATAATTACAATGGAGTAAGAGAAGTTAGTGTATGGTTATCTTCTCTTAGAAGAAAATGGAATGAGATTAATATAAAGTCTATGATATCAGGCGATAATAGTATAGTTTATAAAGGAAAAAATTTGAATGTTATTGCTGAGATTGAACTTGGAACAATTGAAGAGCAGGATATTGTTGTTGAGTGTGTTTACGGAAAAGTTGATAATTTTAAAGAAGATATTAGCGACGGTAAAATAGTAGAATTAAGATTTAAAGAAAAAAAAGATAATTTATCTGTATTTTGTGGAGAAATTCCTTGTAATGTGGGCGGTAAATTTGCTTATACTGTGCGAGTCGTTCCTTTTCATAAGTATTTAGCAGGAGAGTTTATACCTGGATTAATTAAATGGTATTAATAAAATCAGATCTTATCGGGAGATATTATCCTTTAGGATTTGACAATTTTTACCGGTCTGTAAAGGGAGAAGAGCTAAACTTTGAAGTAAATGTAAAAAATTCATCTCTGAATATCAGAGGTGTTGAACTAAGATTTGATTCCAAGTCGGGCAGGAGTTTCAGTCTTTCTTTGACCGGTAAAGATTCCGCTAATTATCAAGGTAAATTGGTGATTGATGAATGCTCTGTTTTTAGATTTAAAGCTTTTTTCTTGATTGACGGAGATTATATTGAAGATAATGCTCCTTTTTCTTATCTGATTGTTGACCCTTGCGGACTGAATAATCTTAGAATATATACATTAATTCCTTCACAATGCGGTAAGATTTCGCAATGGTATGATGAGGTGAGGAGGGTCAAAAAAATGGGTTTTAATGCAATACATTTATTACCCATTTCACAATGCGGTCAATCTTTAAGTCCTTACAGCTCCGTATCTTTAAAAGAAATTGATAAAGGTTATCTAGAAGCAGTTCAAGATAATGATGAATTTATAAAATTTGTTGATTTTTTGGTTCAAGAAAAAATCAAATTGATAGTTGATTTGGTCTTAAATCATGTGGCAATGGATAGTCCTCTTTTAAAAGAACATCCGGCTTGGTTTAAAGAAAATGAGCAAGGAGTTAAATGTTCTGGTTGGTTTGAAGGTGATTTATTTCATGCGTGGAAAGATTTAGCTAAATTGGATTATAATCCCATAATTAAAAGAGATAAAGATGATTTATGGGATTATATGAAAGATTATGCTTTTTATTGGTCTGCTTTTGCTGCCAAAACAGGTGGAGGAATAAGATTGGATAATTTGCATTCTTCATATCCCCCTTTTATTTCTGAATTATTGAATGATTTACGAAAAGAATTCCCCGATTTATTTTTCTTGGGAGAGTTGTTTGCTCTTGAAGAAAGGTTAAAAGAATTAACACTAAGATATCCTGTAAATCTCTTGTTGGCTACTACATGGGAGCATAAGTTTGTTCCTCAACTTAGAGAGTATTTGCTTTATTTACATAATAATTCAAAGTATTTTAATTTTTTTACTCCTGTTACTTCTCATGATAGCGGTTCTGTTGTTCAAGAGTTTGCTTTTGTGGAATCTACCATACCTCGACTTGCTATGGCATTGTTTTTATCTACCGGTGCAAGCGGATTTGCTCAGGGTTTGGAATATGGTGTTAAGAAAAAGTTATCTTTTATATCTAAAATATCAAAAGCAAATATAGATGTGCAAAAGGACTTTTCTTTAGTTATAGAGAAGATGATTGATTTATCCCAGAAGAGTGTTTTTAACATTGCTAATAATATATTATTTATAGACAATAATCATCATGCTTTAATTGCTGCAATTAGGGAAGATAAAAATAAAGATAAAATGCTAATTATTATAAATTTTGACACTCAAACTTCTTATCATTTCAACCTAAGAGAATATATAAAAGAAGAAAGTTCATATAAAATAATGTATCCAGAAAAAGATTATATTCTTTATGATAATTGTAATGTTGAGATTAAACCGGCAGATTTTGTCTTGATTTCATTAAAGCAAGAGCTATAAAAAAAAAATTAAATAATTGCTGAAAGCAGGCGGGGATGCCAGTTATTCTTCTTTTTAGTTTGTGTCTAATTGTGCTATAATATATAATATAATTTTAAAAAGTATAAAAATTATATTATATATTTATTATTACTTTTTTACATAGGGAATTTTATTATGTTTTATTTTTTTGAATTATTCTTGCTTTTTGGCTTATTATTAGTCATATCATTAAAAATTAAGAATAATAAGATAAGGATTATTTTTCATCTTTTTTCATCTTTTTTTATTACTCTTGAATTTATAGCATTTTATGTCTCAGATAAATTTATAGATTATCGTTTCTATAATCATATAAATTTGAAATCTTTGGCTTACACAGGTTCTTTTGTAAAGGAAATTTTACTTTTTTTATTTTTATTAATTATTATTTTCTTTTTATTATCTTTTCTCTTTAAGAAAATTCCGATTTCATTTTTTAAGAGTAAAATAAAGTTTATCTTTGTAATATTCTTTTTATTTATTTTATTAAGTATCCCTAGAGGTGTTTTTAATGAAATATATGGATTAATAAGCATTCTTCGTGCAAAGGAGAAAACATTTAATCAATCTCTGGAAGATTTAGGTATAAACCCGAATGAATATATTACTAAAGGAGATTTGCAAGCTAAACCGGGAAAAAATATAATTGTTTTATCTCTTGAATCCTTGGAGAGGAATTTTATGTCTGAGTTTGATAATCTTACTCCTAATTTAAAAAGATTATCAGAAGAATGGACATTTTATAATATGAAACCAAATATTGGGTGTGGTTGGACTGCAGGTTCTCTTTATGGTCATCAAATCGGTCTCCCTGCTTTCTTTAAAGAACAGAGTAATACAATGTTTAAGGGGATAAATTCCGTCAAGCTATTAGGGCTTGGCAATGTTCTAAGTAAAGCTGGCTATAACAGTAGGTATTTGATTGGTAATGTGCAGTTTGCGGGTAAAGAGGATTTGCTCAAAGCATATGAAATGCAAACTGTATCAGAAAAAAATTGCATAGGCAAAAACTACCTTAAAATTTCTTGGGGATTATTTGATTTTGATCTTTTCTCAGAAGCCAAAAAGCAACTAATCAGTTTAAAAAAAAAAAATAAACCATTTGCCTTTTTCCTTTTTACAATAAATACTCACCCACCAAATGGTCTTTATGATAAAAGAATGGAAAAATTAGTTAATAAGAGAAGTGATAATTTTGAATTTGCGGTATCCGGATTAGATTATTTAATTGGTGATTTTGTGAAATTTCTCAAGGAAGAAAAAATTTTAGAAGATACTTCTATCTTTATTTTCCCTGATCATAAATTAATGCAAAATACAATGAGTAATAATAGAGTAGTTTCTAAACTAAGACAGAGGAAAAGAGAACTTTTTGTTTTGACAAATGTATCAGAAAATCAGTTCACCAGAAAAAGTAGTGAAGATTTTTATCAGATAGATTTACCACGAATGATTATAGAAGGTGCTAAAATTAAAACGAATGCTAAGTTCTTTACGGATTTTATAAGACCTGCCAATCTGAATAGATTTTTAATAAAGAATAGGACAAAAATAACCTCTCTAAATATGTCATCTGTATCAAGAAATAATTCAAATGGAGAAATTAAACTTTATATAAAAAGAAAAAGATTGTTTGTTTTATGTAATAATTTAAAAAAAACATTTCAAGTATCAGTAAGAGGTACTCTCTTTTTAGACCTGCGATTTACCAACGATATGATGTTTCTTGAAGAAAAGTCTTCAGTTTTTGACAAATACCCTTTATTTTGTCTTGATAAAAATGATTATAGATATAAAAATCTTCATTTAATAGTGATAGTTGAGAATGGTAAAATAAAAAAAGCTTACTTTGGAAATAAGCATTCATCCGGAATCTATAAGCAAGGGAATCCATGTACTTTCTCAGAGAAAGAGATAGATTTGGTAGTAAATTCAAATATAATCTCTGAAAGTAATAATTTTATTACAAAAAAAGAAAAGTGTGCAGAATCTATTTTATTGGTAACAAGTTCATCTTATACAATGAAACAAAAGCATCCTAGCTTGATTAAATTTAATGGTGGGAGTTTTCTATTGAAAAGAGGACTTAATTTGATAATTAAAAATCAAAACAATAAATATATCGTTGAGAATTATGACACATTTGCTAATAGTAAAGATACATCTATGTTTCTATCTAGGATGGAACAATTAATAAAAGATAAAAAGTTTTGGATACTTGCATCTCATAGTATGATTAAAAATAACTATCCCGGCTATAAGAAGAGATTGCAAAAAATGAAGTTTAATCTTTTGCCAAATTTACATTATAAAGTGGCTTATATTGCTTATCAGGGAAAAGACGGGAAGATAAAAGAAGATTATTCAGATTATACTATAACATACGCAATTTCAGCTTATTAACTTTATTTGAAAAAGCTCGATTTGGAGTTTTCCAAAAAAGTTGGATAATGCTAGCAATTTGGATACTGGCAATTTTTAATTTTTTTTATTATAATTAGTCTTATTATAAAAAATTATTATAAAAGGGAGGAAATAATGAAAAAATTCTGTTTATTTCTATTTATAGGTTTGGTATTTTATTCTTTTTCTTTTGCAAAAGAAAAGAAGAAAGGCAGTGATGTTTATAATTTTAAAGATACTAAAATTATAAAACATACATCAGTGAAAGATCAGGGAATGACAGGCACATGTTGGTCATTTGCTACTATATCTTTTTTGGAATCCGAAATTTTGAGACTGGGTAAATATGATGATATAGATCTTTCTGAAATGTATATTGTTAGAAATGTTTATCCTAAAAAAGCTAAGATTTATGTAAGAAGACATGCTTTGGCAAACTTTGAACAGGGTGGTCAAGGGCATGATGTGCTCAAGGTTTTAAAAAACAAAGGTATAGCTCCTCAAGTTGTTTATCCCGGAGATATAAAAGGTCAGTATACTTATAATCACGGAGAACTTATTAATGTTTTAAAAGGAGTTTTGTCAGGTTATCAAAAAGGTTCAAGGAGAAGTAAATTAAGTTCTAATTGGCCTTTGGTGCTTAATTCTATTCTGGATATTTATTTTGGTAAGTTACCCGAAAAATTTGATTATAAGGGAAAAGAATTTACTCCAAAAGAATTTTTGCAAAGTACTGGAATTAATCCTGATGATTATGTAGAAATTATTTCTTTTAGCAATCACCCTTTTTATAAAAAAGTAAGATTGGATGTCCCCGATAATTGGGATTATGATTCAAATTACTATAATGTCCCCTTGGACGATTTGGAAAAGATTGCTTTAAATGCTATAAAGAAAGGATATACTATTGGATGGGATGCTGATATGAGTGATGCATTCTTTAATAAAAAAGGAGTGGGTGTTGTGCCTTTTAAGTCCCAAGATAAGATGGATAGAAAGGAAAGAATGGCTCCCTTAAAAAAGGTTATTAAAGAAGCTGAAATAAATCAGGAATTAAGACAAAAAGATTATAATAATTATGTAACCACCGATGATCATCTTATGCATATTATCGGTATTGCCAAAGAAAAGAAGAGCAATAAAATATTTTTTAAAGTTAAAAATTCATGGGGAAACAAAGGTAAATATAAAGGTTACCAATATGTTTCAATACCTTATTTTAGGTTAAGAACAGTGAATATCATAGTGCATAAAGATTCTATTCCAAAAGATATAAGAGAAAAATTATCTTTATAAGTTTTATTAATTATAAGTACTCTTAATTAAGAGTACTTATAATTCTTCATGCAAAGTAATCTATAGTAGATTTATTGTTTATATTAGAGCTATTATATTGTTTTATCGGACTTGTTTCATTTGTTTCGTGATTTAATGACCTCTCCTCTAATTTTTCTTCCATAATTTCACGTTTTGCCTTTTGTTCCATTTTTCTTGCTTGGGCTGCTACTTCTTTGTCTTTGCTTGAGGGGTCTTGGGGAGCTAAAGCTGATTTAATAATTTTTTTTGCTTTTTTTAAAGTTTCCTTGGGAGTTTTACCTTCTGAAACATCTATTGCAACATCTCCTGAAACGGCATACATCTTACCGTCACTGCCTTTTTCATATTTATAATTGGCACCTCTGATTAGTAAATCTTGTGCGGCTGCTATATGAGCTTGTTCATGTCTTCTTACTTCTTGGTCTCTTTTTTTTAATTCTTCAAGTTTTTTATTTTCTTTTTGTTCTTCTCTTGTGTTTTTTATTTTTGATTGATCAAACTCTTTGTTATCATTTCTTTTGTTAGACAAATAGTTTGAGTCTAAAGTAGGCTTATAAAAATGTCCGTTAAATTGTATATTCATCTAATATTATTTCGTCATAAATCTCAAAAAACTTTAGCAAAAAGATGATAAGTATACATTTTATCTGTTAAATTAATCTTTTACATTGGTAAATCAAAGGAAGCAAAAATCTCTTTTGCATGCTTGAATTCTTCTCTTGACAAGGCAGGTATTCCTTCAAGAGAGTACTTCTTTCCCATATTCTCCCATTTATGAACACCCATGGTATGATATGCTAAAAGTTCAACTTTTTCTATATTTTTAAATTGTGTAAGATATTCAGCCGTCTTTTTAAGGAGATCGTCATTGTAAGTAATAGTTGGAACCACAACATGTCTTATCCACACTGGCATATTTATGGACTTTAAGTATTCCGCAAATTTTAGTACAGGTTTAAGTGGCACTGATGTTAAATCAAGGTGAATTTCTGGATCTATTGCCTTAATGTCTAACAAGACAAGGTCAGTTACCGTTAATGCTCTTTTTACAGCATTATTAAGAATATAGCCTGAAGTGTCAACCGCTGTATGGATACCTTTTTTTTTACAAAGTGTAAATAGTTCAAAGATATAGTCGGGTTGAAAAAGAGACTCTCCGCCACTTACTGTAACTCCTCCAGACGCAATATAGCTACGATATTTTAAAATTCTTTTAAATGTGTCAGCAGCTTCTTCTTGTAAGTCAGAACCACCAACTTCCCAAGTATCTCTATTATGACAATATTTGCAACGTAAAGGACATCCTTGCAAGAAGACGATAAAACGGATACCAGGTCCGTCAATTGTCCCAAAACTTTCAAATGAATGGATATATGCCATGAAAAAACACCAAGTAATTATTTATTAGAATTTTTTATTATAAAAAGAAATATTTTCTGCACTATTTAAGAGTACCAGAGAATTAGTTGAGATTTTAATTTTTGGGCTACAAGGAGTAGAATACTTTTCAGCAAGATATTTCCTTTCCGAGTAGCCCAATATATTTTTACCTAATCAATAACAATATAAATACAATTTAGATTGATTGATTAATAGTTCTTGATAATACATCAAGCTGTTGTTCGCGTGTCAGTTTTACAAAATTAACTGCATATCCAGATACACGAATTGTTAGCTGAGGATACTTATCAGGATTTTCCATTGCATCTTCAAGTAAGGCACGATCAAATACGTTTACATTGAGGTGCTGTCCTCCATCTGGAGTAAAATATCCACCTAACATATTAACAAGGTTAGTATTTTTTTCTTCATCGTTTTTACCTAATGCTCCAGGACTGATGGCAAAGGTGTAAGATATACCGTCTTCAATATGTTCAAAAGGTAATTTAGCAACTGAAGATAATGAAGCTAATGCACCGTTTGTATCTCTACCATTCATTGGATTTGCTCCAGGAGAGAAAGGTTCTCCACTTTGTCTTCCGCAAGGAGTTGTACCTGTCTTCTTTCCATAGACAACATTTGATGTAATGGTCAATGCAGACTGTGTAGCTTTGGCATTTCTATATGTTCCATGATTTCTTAAATAATTCATGAACATAGTTGAAATCTTAACTGCAATCTCATCGGTTTTATCATCATTATTTCCAAATGGAACATATTCTCCTTCTCTTTCAAAGTCAACTGCTATTCCTCTTTCATCACGAATAACTTTGACTTTGGTATTTTTAATAGCAGCAAGAGAATCTGCGATGATTGATAATCCAGCAATACCACTTGCTTGATTTCTTTCAACTGCTAAGTCGTGTAAGCCCATTTCAAAAGCTTCATAAGAATATTTATCATGCATATAGTGAATAACTTTCAGTGAGTTCATATAAACACCGGCAAGCCATTTCATTACTAGCTTGAATTTATCCATAACTTCATCATAATCTAAATA
>PDWI01007668.1_pt1 | contig 14025 bp, 13 predicted proteins | sample 1430891 | NCBI WGS metagenome assembly PDWI01 (sample SAMN01162508, study PRJNA174530) | Oral metagenome, whole genome shotgun sequencing project. | biome: Marine environment; feature: Marine mammal; material: Swab sample of the gingival sulcus; isolation source: swab sample of gingival sulcus...
ACCTTCACATAATCAGGGGTTTCCTGACAATCGTCATACAGATCTTCCAACTCCTCTTTTGTTGCCATTTTCCACCTCATAAGAAAAATTTAACGGATAAAAAACCACCTAAAAATGAACAACGCCTCATTTTACATCCCTTTGATTAGAATACCAGAGCAGGTTTGTCAAGTTTCCATTATCCCAAAACAAAAAAAGTGGCTTGCCGAATCGCCTCCGACAAGCCACCTTCTGCTGGATATTTACTGAAATTTCAGTAAATAATCTACATAAAAATTACTTAAGCAGCCCTGCTTCCTTATAATATTTTACCGCACCGGGGTGCAGGGGAGCAGTAAGACCATTTTTAACCATATCTTCCTTCTTCAAACCGGCCAGGGCGGGATGCATCTTTTTGAAACTATCAAAATTTTCAAAAACCGCCTTTACCACCTCATATGCCACATCCTCAGGAAGCTTGGTTGAGGTTACAATAGTTGCCAGAACACCGAAACTCTCGGTATCCTTGTCGGTGCCACGGTACATACCGCCGGGGATAATAGCCTTGGTATAGTAAGAGTACTTCTGCAGCATCTTCTCCACTTCCGGCCCATTGACATTAACCACAACCGCATCACAAGCAGTAGTTGCTTCCTTGATGGTACCGTTAGGCTGACCAACAGTAAAAGACATGGCATCAATCTTGTTATCACACAGGGCAGAAGGCTGCTCTGCAGATTTCAGCTCGGCTGCAAGCGAGAAATCTTTTGCTGTCCAACCAAGAAAACTGTCTACCATATCAACATTGCTGCGAGTACCAGAACCAGGAGAGCCGATATTAAAACGCTTGCCCTTCAACTGCTTGTAGTTGGTGATACCAGAATCTTTTCTTGCCACGACAGTAAAGACCTCTGAGTAGAGAGAAAAGAGTGAACGCAACTCTTTATTGGGGCCGGCATCGGCAAACTGATTTGTCCCTTTATAAGCAAAATCCTGCCCATCAGACTGCGCCACACCCATATCAAGCTCACCTGCGGCGATAGAGTTGAGATTATAGCGTGTCCCACCTGTGCTCTCAACCGAGCAGCGAATACCGGTCTCACTCTTCTTCTTGTTGATTAGCCTGCAGATTGCCCCACCCATCGGATAGTAAACCCCGGTAACACCACCAGTACCGATGGTGATAAAGGTTTGATCTGCAGCAAAGGCTGATCCGGTGAAAGATGTTGCCGCCACAGCAAAACAGGAAAGCGCAGCAATAACTAGGTTACGTCTCTTCATAATATCAACTCCTTTTTTGGATTACGGAAAGAGCGGTCTCTTTCCAACGGCACCCCGCTCAAGACAAAACGCCGGAAAACGGGGCAGCATAAAAGCGCAACGCAAAAAGTTAGTATACACAATTTCAACAAAGACTGCAAAAATCTAAAACGTCTTTCAAGAAGAAAGAGTGTCGGCTCTGCACACAAATACCCTTTACCACCATTGGCAATTGGCGTATTATCTCCGCTAACCAACAACAATAAAAACACAAAACCGACACCAGCCATGCAGGACTATTACTCCACCCTTGGGCTTGCCCCCAACTGCACACAACAGGAAATTCGCCAACGATACCGCAAACTTGCCCTGCGTTACCACCCCGACCACAATGCAGGCGACTCCTACGCAGAAGAGAAATTCAAGGAGATTGCACAAGCCTATGAGACCCTTGGTGATCCCAAAAAGCGGGAACGCTACGACCTGCTCTTTAAGAAAAAAACTCGCCCGACAAGGAAAAAAGATCCGCAGAAAACAGCGAAAAAAGAGAGTGGCAACGCCACAAAATCTGGTGCCAAAACAGAGACAAGAACAAAAGCAGAAACAAAAAATTTCAGACAAAAATCACAACATGGACAGGAATCTACCAACACAAAAGAGCACTCGAACAAAACTTCCGGCAGCACAGCAGACAAAAAACAGCAACAACCACCTCTTGCAAAAACGATAGCCAGTGCTCTGAAAAGACACTCTCTTGATAAAGCAGGCAGGAGGATTGTACAAGGCCGAAAAGCACTCTCCACCGCCTTCACCTCTCTGCAGGATAAAGGGAAACAGCAGCTCGAAAAAAACAGAAAAATCCTGCAGCAACAAGTCGATCAACGGCTGGGAAAAATCCGTTCGCATATCCATTTTGCCAAAAAGACAGATAACAATAAAGGAGATAATGATTTCCCCCGCCAGAATGGCAGAGAAAAATCCTCTGCAAAAAATAGTGAGAACAGAGGCTATCAACGGGGAGAACTCGATATTATTTATATGACTCCTCTCAGCAAAACAGAGCTAAAAAAAGGCACAAATATCACCGTCCGCATCTATAGCAATGCCGCCGATGAAAAGTATGAATTTCTCGATGTAACCATCCCAAAAGGGTGCGAAGACGGCCAGCGACTACGCATCCGCGGCAAGGGGCACCGCTGCCACACCAGCGGTAAAAGAGGTGATCTGTATTTGCATCTTGTGCAGGAGCACAGGGGGCAGAAATCAGGAATCAGAAAACAGAAAACAGAGTGATTTCCTCGCTACGCTCGATAAAATAAAAAGAAAAACCAACGCCTTACCTATCTTCTAATTCCAGCTTCCCGATTCCTGTTTCCCGATTCCTGTTTCCTGATTCCTGTTTCCTGATTCCTGTTTCCTGATTCCTGACCAGCATCACCATCATCGAAAAACAGATAATTGCCACTCCAGGCAAGACCTGCGGCGATGGTAAGCCATGGCCAAGAAAAAATTCTATTACGAGCACTAATGCCGGGTAAGAGTAGGAAAAGGCAATAACTCTGGTCGGGCCAAGATGAGGAATAGCAATCTGGGTTAAGTAAAAGGAGAGAATGGTGGAAAACAGCACCAGATAAACAATCCCTGCCCAAAGAGAAAAAGGGATGGCAGCACAAAAAGCGATCATCGCCATTGGTGATACCTGTAAAAGAGCAGAGAGGCCATTAGTATAAACACTCCTGCCGCCAACATAGAGCAGCAGCCACACACTCCCGGAGACAAGAATCCAGTAAGTGATCTCCTCCATCTCCTCACCACGGTATAAAAACTTCAACAGCGGCGTATAAAAGGCCATTACCACACAGGCAACAGCAAAGACCATATCGCCATAGCCCCATGAAAGTGTCCAGAGCAGCGACAACCGCCCTTCAAAAATCACCCATACTGCTCCCACCAGTCCAAGAAAAAGAGCAAAAATCACCTGACGGGAGAAACGCTCCTTTACCAGCAGAAAAGAGAGCAGTGCCGACATTGCCGGCACCAGCGTATAGATAACACTGGTGTTAAGGGCAGAAGTAAAACGCAAGGCATAGAACATGCCAACAAAAAAAGCCACCAGACAAAAACTGATCGCCCCGCAACGCAAAAAAAGCGGCCAGGGGCAGCAAAAAATGCGCCTCCAGCCGAAACGAACCCCAATCCACGGAGCAAAGAAGGCCATCGACAACAAGAAACGAACCAGGGTCAACAATGCAGGTTCCAGACCGTCAGTTATCGCCGCACCCACCACAAAGCTGCTGGCGATAATCAGCGAGGTGAAAAGCATTATCCAGAAATATTTTTGCGTTTGCATCACCCACCAGAAACGCTTGCCAACCAGCAGCGGTCAAAACCAGGCACTACCGACTGCTCCCTACTTCTTTTTGCCAGAGCCTGATGAGGTAAAGATACTCTCCAGCAGCACCTTGCGCAGCAAAGCAAAAGATATCAGCGATACCCCTAGGAAAATACCCAGCTGCACGACAATAGAGAGGCTCCCCTCCGGGAAAAACCACAGCGAGGCAGATACCACCAAAGCCCCCAGACCAAAAAAGAAAAGAACGAAACCAGGCACCACCATCTCCAGTGCCAGCATCGCTATCCCGGCAACCAGCCAGTAAATTTCTGCATATTGTGGATCCATAACTCCTCCTTTACTCCTCTTTTATTTAACAGTGAAAAGTTTATTGTACAACACTCCATAACTGGCAAAAACGCAAGGTAAAAGGTAGATTACCAGCGCAATAATTACCACCAGGCAACCAGCAATAATAGAGACATCTCCAGGGAACATGCTATAAATGTTAAACAACTCCCCCAGATTGCCGCTCTGTTCGACCTGCTGTACAAAGCCGCGGCTCAAGGTGTTTACCGCCACCATAACAGGCACAATAAACGGCAGCACCGTCATAATCAGATAGGCACCAAAAACCTGAAACCACACCTTTGTTATCGCCTTGCGTGATAACTCCAGTGCCTGCCACGGCGCAAGTTCCCGATCAATAATCAGCGGCATGGCAAGCCAATAGGCAACGCTAAGATAGATTCCCGGCACAATCAGCAGCATAAAGCCCATCATCGTTACCCCAGTTTTTATAATTCCGGCAACAAAAAGATTTTTGAAATGCGGCTTTGAGAACCCGCGAAAACAGGTGGCAAGCCCCACCCTTTTACCCATGCCATGACGAATACCAAGATAGGGCAGCCCCGCCTCCACATTGCCGCTGATCCCCATCGACACCAGGGTCAAAAGCAGCCCCAGAGCACCCAACACAACAGATGGCAGCCCCGCCTGCGTAAACATGGAGATCACCACACCACTATCACCGTCCAGCAGCAGAGAGATGGGGACCATCACCATAAACAGCAGCACCGCCCCCACCCGGCAGATAACGGCAAAGCGGAGATTACGGCTCAATTGCCACGACTCACGCACAATTCCCCAGGCGGTTATTTCAGGTGCTGGCCGCAAAATATTTTCATTACGGCTGCGCTGCCCCTGCAGCCAGGGAGGTATTGCCCCCTCCTGTTTTTGTTCCTTTTCTTCTCGCTGTCCGAATTGCCCGGAAGAATCAGCAGCGTCTCCGGCAATAAACTTACCACCACACTCAGGGCAGCTCACCTCACATTCGGCAAGGGAATCAGCGGCCTGACCGCTTATTCCACAATGGGGACAGGTAATATTCATATTTTCTTATAAAGCTGGCATTACTCTTGATCTTGCTATTTTTACACATTTTATAGTAAATAAACGCCCCACAGGATAAAGACGAAAAAATTTGCTATATATTCAAGCTACTATAATGTAGTTTACTCTCTCTACCAACCATTTTTATCAAAACAGGCAGCACAAACCCACCCTGAAAACCAAAAAAGAACACAGACAATGGAAAAGATAATTATTGCCGCCATGGCAAAAAACCGCACCATCGGCAGAAAAGGCACCCTGCCCTGGCATATCCCTGAAGAACTGCAGCTTTTCAAAAAGACGACTATGGGCTTCCCCCTTATCATGGGCAGAAAGACTTTTCAGTCGCTCCCCGGCCTGCTTCCCGGCAGAGACCATATTGTTTTGACTACCAACCCCGCCTTTCAGGCAGATGGCGTAAAAATCGCCCATTCATGGGATGAAGCCTTTGCCCTATGCGAAGGTGCTGAAAAGGTTTTTATTATTGGCGGTGAGACTATCTTTACCCGAGCTCTGACAATGGCAGACAGTCTGCAGCTTACCCAGCTTCATCGAGAGGTTACTGGAGACCGTTTTTTCCCGGAGTTTGAAAATGATTTTGTTGAGGTTAGAAGAGAGGAACATCAAGGAGCAGTGGAGGATTTTACCGTAATTTATTACAGACGGAAGGAGCAATAGGCAAAAGCAGAGAGGCTCCGGCTCCTCTCTGCCCCTATTCAAAAAATATCCTACTCCTCCGCCTGTTTTGCCACCTCCAGCAGCCCTCCACCCATGGCAGTATAGAGGTCAACCCGGTTGCAGAGAATCATCTGCCGCATTGCCAGAAGCCCCTGCCGGCTGATAAAGCTCTGCCGCTCGGCATCAAGCAGAGCAAGACCATCAACAACCCCCTCATCAAGCTGCATCTGGGTAAGACGCAGACGTTCGGCAATGGCGGCATCGCTTTTACTCATGGCGGCAAATTGCCTCTCAAGGGTGCTACGGGCAATAAGAGCATTATTGATATCGACAAAGGCATTCTGCACAGCCTTAGCATATTTCTCTACTGCTATCTTCTGCCGAATCTCCATAGCCTTTGCATTAGCACGCCTTCTGCCATAATCAAAAATGGGCAGATTAAAGCGGGGGGCAAAGCTCCACAGCAAATTTTCACCATCAAACAAACTCCCCAGCTCCCTGCTACCATAGCCAATGCTGCTGGTCAAACTTATGCTGGGGAAAAAGGCCGCTCTGGCCACACCAATATTGGCATTTTCTGCTTTCAAAGCATATTCTGCCTGGCGAATATCCGGGCGATAGAGCAGCACCTCTGCAGGTAGTGAGGCAAATAGTTCTTGCCGGGGAAATTGTTCGGTAAAGTCGGCAGGTTCTTCCAACTCAAGGGCAGAAAGAGGTCTGCCTATCAATAAACTTAGAGTATTGCGGCTCTGCTGCCAGCTGCGGCTGCGCTCTTCATAGTCGGCCTTGGCCAACTCAATTGCCGACAGCATCCCCTGCAAGGTCGCTTCGGTAATGGTACCGGCATCGGCTTGTAATTTGGTCAGCTGATAGCTTTTTTTCCGCACCTCCTCAACACTTTTCGCCAGCTCCATCAACTCGGCACTGGTGCGCATCAGATAGTAGGCCTTGGCAACTGCAGAGATGATAGAGAGCTGGGCGGCATCTCGTGCCTCAACCGTTTGCAGATAGGTGTTAAGCATCGCCCTGCTCTGGTTTTTTACCTTGCCAAAAAAATCAAGCTCAAAGGCGGCAATGCCCAACCCCACATTATAGACACTGCCCGTCTCCGCCTTGCCGGTTGGGCTTAAATCTTCAGCTGTGCGAGAGCGAGTGCCAGCACCACTGGCGGTAAGCCCGGGTAAAGCGGCACTATGGGTGATGCGATATTGCGCCTGTGCCAATTCCACATTTAGGGCGGCAATGCGCAGGTCGTGGTTATGTATAAGTGCCTCACCAATAAACTGCTGCAGCTGTCTGTCGTAAAAATAGTTCCGCCAACCAAGCTCATGGGCGATAAGGCTGTTGTCTTGCTGCGCCTTAAGAGCAGCACCAACCCACGCCGCCTCCAGCGCAACCTCCGGTTTTTCAAAGGAGGGGGCAAGCGAGCAGGAGGTAAGAACTGGCAACAGGCAAAGCAGACAGAAGAAAACGATATAGAATCTGCCGCCCTTTTCCGCTTTCATCAAGCTCTTCATGCCTTCTCCTCCTCTTTGCTGGCTTCTCCCGTTGCCTGTGGAAGAAGTCTCTGCGCCTCACCAACCTCCTTACTGCCAAAAATCCTGCGAATAAAGATGTAGAATACCGGCACAAACATCACCGAAAGCAGGGTGGCAGAAGCCATGCCGGAGAGCACTGCCGTACCAATGGCCCGCTGGCTGGCAGAGCTTGCCCCGGTGGCAAAAAAGAGCGGTAAAACACCAACGATAAAAGCTAGCGAGGTCATAATAATCGGGCGATAGCGTAACTGGGCAGCCATCAGCACCGCAGGAATCAGCCGCCTGCCTTCTGCCTGCAAATCCTTGGCAAACTCAACAATGAGAATGGCATTTTTGGCAGAAAGCCCAATAACAGTAATCATCCCCACCTGAAAGTAGACATCATTTGCCATCCCCCGCAGCATCGAGCCGATAACAATCCCCAAAAAACCAAGGGGCACCACCAGCATAACAGAGAGCGGAATCGTCCAGCTTTCATAGAGTGCCGCCAGACAGAGAAAGACAGAGAGAATGGCAAAGCCATACAGATAGAGCGACATCGAACCTGATCGAACCTCTTCAAGCGACTGTCCCGTCCACTCAATGGCAAAACCTTTGGGCAGTTTTTGTAAAAGCTCTGTCATCGCTGCCATCGCCTGCCCAGAACTATGACCGGGAGAGGCGGCACCCTGAATTGCCACAGCCGGAAAGCCATTATAGTTACGCATCTGCATCGGCCCCATCTTCCAGCTAAGGCTGATCAGCTCGGATAGCGGCACCTCCCTGCCATCTGTGGTATAGGCGGTGAAGCCCTGCAGGTCTTCCGGCTGCATTCTTGAGGCGGCACCAGCCATCATCATAATCCGCTGCATACGCCCATTATTGGGAAAATCCCCAAGGTAAGAGGCGGCAAGCAGGCCGGAGAGCGTCTCGTTGATGCTGCTTAACGGCACCCCCTTGGCATAGGCGGTATCCCGGTTCACCCGCAAAGAGAGCTGCGGGGCATCCTCCACCCCGGAGGGGCGAACCCCGGCAAGAACCGGATGCTGCGCCGCCATCCCCAGCATCATATTACGGGCGTTTATCAAGGCGTTATGACCACGACCAACACGGTCTTCCAGCCGCATATCAAAGCCAGACGCATTCCCCAGTTCGGAAATGGGCGGCGGATTAACCGCAAAAAGAAAGCCATCGCGAATGGGAAAGAGCAGCCCCATCAGCCGCTGGGCAAAAGAGGATGCATCCTGCCCCGGTGCGGTGCGCTGATCCCAGGGTTTCAGCGGCACAAAGACCAGCCCCATATTGGGGCCTTGCCCACTAAAGGAGAAGCCGATAATGGAGACGACATTGGCCGTCTCTGGCTGCTGCAGGGTTATTTCTTCCAGCTGCTCCATCACCTTGATCGTCCGCTCCTGGCTTGCCCCGGGAGGCAGCTGCACATTCACCATGATATAGCCCTGATCCTCCTGCGGCAGAAATGCGGTGGGAATACGGAGATAAAACCAGACAGAGATACTGGTTATCAGCAGAAAAACAAGCATCATCAGATAACTTCTACGTACCACAATACGCAGTGCCGCCTGGTACTTGCCGGTCAGCCAGGCAAAACCCTTATTAAACATTTGAAAGAAGGAGTTTTTCTCTTCATCTTCTTTTATCGGCTTAAGCAGAGTGGCACATAGGGACGGGGTAAGAGAGAGTGCCAGAAAGGCAGAAAAAAAGATCGCCCCCATCATCACCAGTGAAAATTGCCGATAGATATTTCCCGTGGCTCCGGGAAAAAACGCCAGCGGCACAAAAACAGAGATCAGCACCACGGTAATACCAACCACCGCACCGCCTATCTGCTGCATCCCCTTATGCGCAGCCTCTTTGGGAGAGAGATGCTCCTCGGCCATCAGCCGCTCTACATTCTCTACCACCACGATAGCATCATCAACCACAATACCGATAACCAGTACCATGGCAAACATGGTAAGGACATTAAAGGAGAGCCCAAAAATTGCCATGATACAAACCGCCCCCAGAAGCGAAATCGGCACAACAAGGGTGGGGATAATGGTATAGCGAAAATTCTGTAAAAAAAGCAGCATTACCAATACAACCAGCAGAATCGCCTCACCAAGGGTGCGCACAACCCCCTCAATGGAGAGACGGACAAAGGTGGACGAATCGTAAGGGATGCGCCACTCCATCCCTTCCGGGAAATATTTGGCGAGTTCTTCCATCTTGGCAAAGGTATCACTGGCAACAGCAACGGCATTACCGGAAGTGGAGAGCTGGATACCTATCCCCACCATTGGTTTACCATTCAAGCGAGATGAAGTGGAGAAATTCTCGGCACCAAGGGCGACCGTGGCAATATCTTTCAGCCGAACAGTTGCCCCGGAAGTACTGCTCTTGACAATGACATTTTCAAACTCCTCGACACTTCCCAGCTGACCGGGGGTGCTGATGGAGGCAGTAATCATCTGCCCGGGAAGCGATGGCGCACTACCAATCGCCCCTGCCGACATCTGAATATTCTGCGACTGGATTGCCGCCCTTACCTGCCCAACCGAAAGCCCGTAACTGCGCATCTTTGCCGGATCGAGCCAGATCCGCATTCCCGGCTCGGCGGAAAACACCTGCACATTACCCATCCCCTTGATACGCTGCAGTACCGGGCGTACATTGCGCATCACATAATCGGCAACCTCCAGCTGACTGAGCGATTCGGTAACCGAATAGACACTAACAAAGAGCAGGAAATTGGAACGGCTTTTCGTTACATTGATTCCTAACGCACGAACAATTGACGGCAGACTTTGCTCGGCATTTTTCAGCAGGTTCTGCACATTTACCTGCGCCATATCTTCATCGGTATCACTGAAAAAAGTAAGCGTCAACCCTCCGGTGCCATTAGCATTGGCAGTGCTTTCGATATAGTCAAGCCCTTCTACGGTGTTTACCTCTTTTTCGATGACAGAGAGCACGGTTTTTTGCAGGGTTTCGGCACTGGCTCCCGGATAACTCACCTGAATACCAATGGTTGGTGCCGCCACTGGTGGATACTGAGCAATGGGACGAAAGAGGGCGGTAACGAGTCCGGCAAGAATGATAAAAATTGCCACAACCCAGGCAAAGATTGGTCTGTCGATAAAAAACCTGGCCATAACTCTCCCCTCTATTTCGCCGCAGCTGCGGAAGCGGGAACGGAACCTGCAGGAGAACCAGCCTGCTGTTTACGCAGCTCTTGCAGGGGAACAGGAGTTACCTTGTCGGAATGCATGATATGCACTTTGAGCATACCATCGACAATAATCTTATCTCCGGCCTGCAGACCTCCGGTAACAATCCAGTTATTTTTCCAGGAACGGGCAATTTCCACCGGACGGGGAGCATAGGAGTTGTCATCATTAAGAACAAAAAGGATGTTACCCTGATCGCTACGAGTAACGGCCTCCTGGGGGATGAGAAAAACATCCTCAAGGGTGATTAGCGGAATCTCCACCCGCACGTACAAGCCCGGCATCAGGAAATTATCGGGATTGGGCACCGATGCCCGCACCATTGCCTCTCCGGTTGCGGCGTTGACTGCCACATCGGTAAAGATGAGTTTGCCAGGATACCTATAGGGGGTGCCGTCATCAAGGAAGATTTTTACTGCCATCTCGGCAGCACCCTGCATTTTCTTCTGCTTTTGCAGCAACTCCTTGAGTTGTAAAATATTAGCAGCTGACTGCTGCACATTGACATAGAGGGGGTCAATCTGGCGAATCTGCGCCATCTGGGTAGCACCGGCGGCAGAAACGAGGGCACCAACAGTAACATCCTGCTGGCCAATAAAGCCTGAAATTGGGGCAGTTACAGTGGCATAATCGAGGTTTATTTTTGCTTGTGCAAGCGCAGCCTTAGCAATTTCAACATCGGCAGTGGCACTGGCCAGTGTGGCCTCTGCCTGATCGAGTGCCTGGCGGGAGACAGCCTTTGATTCTATCAGCTTGCGATAGCGAATAGCGGTAGCTTCGTTAAGTTTCTTCTGCGCAATCGCTTTAGCCAAAGCCCCCTTTGCCGATTGCAGGGTGGCGGCAAAGGTGCGGTCATCAATTTTGAAAAGGGCATCGCCCTCTTTTACAAAGGAGCCTTCCGTAAAAAGGCGCTTTTCCACAATACCACTAACTCTTGCCCGAACTACAGCATCTCTGGAAGACTCCAGCCTGCCGGGGAGATTATCGGTAAGGGTGAGGCTTTGTGGCTGAACTTCGATAAAACCAACAAGCGGAGGTGGGGGGGACTGGGCGGCGGAGACAAAAAAAGGAATTTGTACAAATAAAAAGAACACGAGCAATCCCGTCTTCTGAGCCTTCCGGCAACATTTAAACATTACATTCTCCTGAAATATCAAAAATCTTAGAAACTTTTCATAAAAAACATCTTTTTTCAAAAGGCCAATAGCAAAAAACATATTCACGACTGGAAGCACTGTATCTCTTACGAATGCAACCTTCAATCAAGCGCATCAATTTCCTGCAAAGACAGTTTGGTATACTGCTGAATACGCTCTGCCCCATACCGCTGCGCTTCATCTCTGCTGCTACTTGATAAATCCCCTCTTTCCTTCCCCTTTTCAGGCCATCCCTCGCACTGGAAAAAACAGGCCCATTTTTCCAGCTGAGAAGTATAGGGAAGTGTCTGCAAGCACGCTCTCCTTATCATACTGAAACTGCTTGAGAGTAAAGGGGTTCTCAATAGTTACCCGCTCTACCGGCTCAAAACCGAATCAACAAGATGGGCATTGATAAAATCGCAGAGCAGGGCTTCATTACCCTTCGAGCCGAGCAGGTAACGAATAAATATATCTGATGTAGGGATAACCGGGATATTCATGGGTGCAAAAATACCACGATAGTATGGGGGAGGCAAGGATGGAGTTTACAAGAAACTCACCCATTTTTTATACTACCACAATGACATTTCGGAGAAAACAGTTCTTCACCCTTCTTGAGTAATAAGAAAGCTACTTGCATCAGAAGAAGGGTAAGTAAAGGTATCATACTTTAAAAAATCTCATATTGGTCTCAATCAAGGGGAGTACTATAAGGTACGAACGGCCTTTAGAACGCTTGGTTGGGCGGAAACTGCCGCTGCTGGTTTGATTTACCTAAACAAAAGAAAAGAAGGAATTAAGACATTAACAAAACATGGAAACAGCCCGGCTCTTGTGCTGGAGGTTTGTGAATTTTAGGGAGAATTTCTTCTATTACGGACTGTTAACCCAATTTTCAATATTGAGTTCTGGAACTCTTTTGAAGTGTTTATCGTTGTTGGTAACAAGGGTTATCTTTTGGCTTCTGGCATGTGCTGCAATCATCATACCCATTGCGCCGATAATCTTTCCTTCAGCCTGAAAGTATGCTCTGATATTACCATAATGTTCAGCTGCTGCCTCATCCCAAGGGACAATGGTCAGATACTTTACGAATTCCTTGATAACCTCACCGTTTATCTGCCTTGATGATGAATGCTCCACCCCATAAAAAAGTTCTGCATACGTAACAACAGAGATACAAAGCTGTTCCATCTCTAGTTTTTGAAAATATTCAAAGACTTGCAGAGGGCGTTCCTTGATTATATAACTACAGATGTTGGTATCAAGCATATAATGGATCATCAAAGAATGTCCCTTTCCTCCAATGTTAATTGCTCCCGATTTTGCATAAAATCAGAAGTAGGTCTTTTGTCGGAAGAGAAGAACTCTTCCCATGAATCTGGTTTTTCAGACAAGATAATCTTCGAACCTTCCCGGGAAATAAAGACCTCTTTCTGACTTCGTCCATTCTGAAAAATTTTTGCTGTTTCCATCAACCCCTCCATTGATTCTGATCTATTTTCAGACAAACCATAGTATATACCCCCAATATCTATCAAGTCTTTTTTGCAGCGGGTGTCCATCATTTTCAAGGTTTAGCTGCAGGTGAAAAGGCACCCCAAAAAAAAATAATTGCTCCCAAGATGGTAACATGCTATATGTTGAGCATGAGAATAATATCTAGGAAAAAATTGAAAGATTTTTGGGAAATTCATCCAGACGCTGAGCAACAGCTTCGAGCGTGGTATACAAAGACAAAACATGCACAATGGGCTACTCCAACTGATGTCAAAGCGGATTATAGAAATGCAAGTTTTATTGCCAACAACAGAGTTATCTTCAATATAAAAGGTAATAATTACAGGCTAGTAGTTGTAATTAATTATAGTTTTAGTGTCGTATATATTCGTTTTGTTGGCACACACAAAGAGTACAACAAAATAGATGTCGCTACAGTATAAGAGGAGACCATGAAAATAAAACCCATAAAAAATGAACAAGATTATTTAGAGACACTTGAAAAAATTGAAGAATTGATGATGGCAGAACCAAATACTTCTGAAGGGGATACTCTTGATATTTTGGTAACTCTTGTAGAGGCATACGAAGATAAACATTATTCAATACTTCCTCCAGACCCTGTAGAGGCAATAATTCATCAAATGGAAAGTCAGAATTTATCACGAAAAGACCTTGAACCATTCATCGGGTCAAGAGCTAGAGTATCTGAAATATTAAATAAAAAAAGGGCATTGACCTTAAATATGATAAGAAATTTACAAATTGGCTTAGGTGTTTCTGCTGAAACTCTTGTACTCCCTTACCAACTTAATGTCTCGTAATTAAGCATAGAGTTTTTTTCGCATTAACTCATTGTTGTGTGCAAATAAGAAAGGGATGTGTCGTGCAAGAAGAATCGCTGAGTTGTAATAATAAGTGCAACAGATAGAAGTTTTCAAACGAGTGAACTACCGGTATGGTCAAGGTACCAAACAAAACCGGAGGTTCCCATGCAC
>PDWI01006928.1_pt1 | contig 14024 bp, 9 predicted proteins | sample 1430891 | NCBI WGS metagenome assembly PDWI01 (sample SAMN01162508, study PRJNA174530) | Oral metagenome, whole genome shotgun sequencing project. | biome: Marine environment; feature: Marine mammal; material: Swab sample of the gingival sulcus; isolation source: swab sample of gingival sulcus...
GATTGGGTGTGGAAGGTGCGAATCATCATTTGGGTGCGGTTTTCATCCTGGAGCAGGATGGATTGATGATTTTGTCCGATTGGATCGGACGGGCTGGTGCACCACACAGTCCAGCGCCCACTGGACTGACTGGGTAATTTTACCACGTTGCACCCCTGTTAACAACCACATCCCCAGCGCCATGCTTGGCGTGCTAAAAAACAGTAGCGGGGCGGTCGCATTGCTGGACCGCCCCTACTTTACGTCTGGCTACTGTACCGCCAGAGCACAACTACCGGTTGTAGCGCGCCCAGACTAGTCGGTATGATACCGCACCAGCCGTGACAACGGCGGCGAATACGCCCGCCAAATCAGCGGCACCAGTATCTACAAGCCGGATAGGCTCCTGCGGAACAGGGGCTTCTTTGACCGGCTCCTCTGGCTTGGGAGCAACAGCGCAACCGGCGTCGTCCTTAGACAGGTGCTCTTTGCCCTCTATGGTGCAATAATCACCTACTGATACGCTAGTCCTGCAATCAACCGATTCGGTGCGATCGCTATCACCGTCGAATACAAAGGTCAGCGTAGCTACAGCGTCGTAGGAACCATTTTGTGCGTAGACGTGACGGAAGCTATCTAGCTTGTCCGCTGGGACGGTCTCGGATTTGCCGTCGCCATAATTGACAACCGCCTTGTCCAAACGAGCGCCGCCATCAGCTACAAACGAAAGACTGAAATTGTATGCGCCTAGTGTGCCCACGACAGGTGCGGCCGATAGCGCAGTACACTTGTAGTGCGGAGTTACTGGTGCAGGCTTGGATGGTTCGTCCTCTACCGTAAAGCTTGTAGCACAATCACCTTCGGCGGTCACTTCTTTGCCGTCTACGAGCACTGTAACCGTTGCTACGACATCATACGTGCCTGCCTTGGCCTGCGTGTAGGTGACAGCCTTGGCGTCACTGCGTTCGATGGTGTCCACAACATTACCCTCAGCATCCTTGACGACGTATACAACCTTCTTAACGTCTGCATCGGCAGGGCTAACAACCGGCTTCATCTTGAACGAGGTTCGGTCGGTCTTGGTCACATGTAGCGAATCGCACTTCTGCACTGGCGCTACCGGAACTGCAGCAACCGTAAATGTACCTGCGCATGCTGCGTCATTTGTGGCAACTTCCTTGCCGTCAACCATAAACATCGTCTTGGCACTGACTGTGTAGGTGCCAGCTTTGTCTTGAGTATAGTCATATGCTTTCGTGCCGCTTACAGCCTTGGAAGTGTGCACTACGTTACCTGCGCTGTCCTTGACGGTGTAAATAACCGACGTAAACTTAGCGCCATTCTTGACGTCTGTCGTGGTCGCAAACGTAAACTTGGTGCGGTCTATAGGACCAGTGATATCAAGCTTCTTGCATGCGTATGATGCTGGCAGCTTGTCTATCGACAGCTGCGCCTTGCATCCGCCCACCGGAGATGTCAGCGTCTTGCCATTGGCAACCACCGTCACAGTAGCCTGTACAGAGTAATCACCTGGCTTGTCTTGAGAATACTTCACGGCCTTGGTGTCGTTGGCAGTAATTGTCTTAACCTTGGTATTGCCGCGCTTAACGACGTACGTTATATGCTTCAGCTTGGCATCCTTAACCTTTACCGAAGCCTGGAAAGTTGCATCGGTGCGCGCCACCTGCTTAACGTTCAACGCTAGACACTGGTATACCGGCACTGGCTTGGGCTTGGCGGCGATAGGGTTACCACACTCGTACAGCACAGCACCAACAAATTTGCCATTAGCGTCCATGAAGACGATCGCTTTGATAGAATTGCTTACAAAACTAACCTTTGGCGGTCGAACATAAAAGGTGTGGCCATTCGGCGTCACCTTGGTGCTACCGCTAAAGTTTTTGCGGCCCATGCTCATTGCGTCGGTGGCAACAACTTTGCCGCCTACCTTAACTTGGCCGTTCTTATAAACGACGCCCTCCTTGTGTGCGTACTTGTTGACCACATCAGGAGAAATGCCCTGATGCTTGAACGCGCTCTGGATACCAGCATTTGCGTTGTATTTCTTGCGCAAATCAGTAATACCGCTCACGCCGCAAGCGATAACGTCGTTAGGATTACACTTAGCCGCATCAACAGCCGTAGAACGCTGCGATACGAACAGCATGCCGCCAAAGGCTAGCATGACCAGACAAAAAATTGATACGAGTAGCCGTTTGCTCATAAATTCGTACTCTCCCTGTGCTACGGTCGCAAGCGGCCGCACCCGCGCTCACACCATTGATCTTGTGTCAAAAATAGTATCATCCTAAGCACATTATGTCAATAAGTACACACCCTGCTCGCCCCTGATACAGCGGTAACGGCTGACCGGGAATACACCGCCTAGGATTGGTCTGCCGGCGGCCGTAGTTTAGATTTGGCAAAAGTAAAACCAAACTGGCTGCCCTTGCCCTCTTTGCTCTTGAACAATATGGCGCCGCCCTGCGCAACAACCACCTTCTTAGCCATAAAGAGACCCAGCCCTGTACCATCTGGCCGAGCTTTGCGCGCATTCCCCGCGCGGTAGAACTTAGTAAACAAATGGTACTGTTCGTGCTTGGGCACGCCGATACCGTCGTCTGTCACGGTCAAAGATATCGTTTTCTCCGTTTCACGAACCACGACGTGTATGTTGCCGCCAGGAGGCGTGTAGTAGATAGCGTTATCGATGAAATTCATGACAACCTGCCGTATCTTGGTCTCGTCCATATAGAGCCGAGGGAACTTCTTGGGCGCGTCCACGGTAAGCTTCAGCCTTCGGGATTTCGCCGTCCCCTGCAGCTGAGCAGCCTCCTGCTTGACGACCGTCGCCAGATTGGACATCTTAGGCTCCAGAACAAACTTACCTGTACGGAGACGAGACACATTCAATAGGTCGGCTATCAAAGCGACCATACGCTGTGCGCTAATAAACGACTGATCAAGCATCTTGCGCTGTAGCGGCGCCAACGAGCCGCCGTCGCCCTCTAGAACCATACTCAGATACCCCTTGATAGACGTCAGTGGCGTGCGCAGCTGGTGACTAGCCATGGTAATAAACTCATCCTTGGTTTCGTCCATCCGCAGCAGCTTGTCGTTAGTCCTCTTGAGCTTATGCGTAGCTTCGGCAATGCGCTTCTCTAGATCGGCATTCATCCGCTCAATTTGCTCATAGCGCATCGCGTTTCGCAAAGCGATTGTCACCTCGCCAACTATAAGCTCCAACAGACGAATGTCAGTATTCACGAAAGGATCGCCGCTCTTTTTTGGCCCGATATACAACATACCTAAGCTAGAAGAGTCCGTGCTATTCAGGCCGCCCAACCGAAACGCCACCTCTACATTCGCCTTTCTAAACAAACTGTCGCGCATCAAAGTCGCCTCCCCATAGCCGTACGCGTCGCTAACGACCACGGGATAAGCGATCTTTCTGCTGTGCACGTAATCACCTAATTCATTTAGCGCTTCGGTGAGCGACGTCCTGTATGTGCCGAAACGGCGCGCATCACCATCTTCTGACGTCAGCTCAAAGACACACATTTCGATACGCATGTGCTTGATAAGTGCCTTGCACGTCGACTCTAGTAAAACCGCAACGTCAACATTCGTTAACGTGATCTGGTTGACCTCTGCTATGACTTGCTCACTGTCATAACCGTCTCTGTAAAATACTCGGCTAGTCTGCTTATCAAAGAATTGCTTTATCGGAGAAAAGATGATACTAACTATGGCCGCCGAGAACGAAAATATTACGATATTGTACAGCGAGAGTTCCTGCCGAAGAACGAGCATAACAATAACCAGCACAAATGCACCGTAGAGCACCGCTAGAACAAACAGCGATATAACGTAACCGATAGTACGTGCAATTACTCTACGGATGTCAAACATCCTATGCCGCACAATACTCAACGCTACTAACGATACAAAAAAGCTTGTCGCCAAAGGCCCAATCCAGGTCAACCGATAATTGCCGAACCAGGGTAGTATCAAATCGAAAACCAAACCATTGGCAGCCGACAGAGCTCCCCCTACAAAGAAGAAGCCCGCTTGACGACGATACAGCCCTAAGCCAACTATCGACTTGCCCAGCATAATGCCAAGTCCGTATATAAAATACGACATAACGATCGTCGAATACGCCAAATAGGCCATATCTTGGAGTAATATCTCCTTACCCCACTCCCTGTACGCTATGCCGTGAATCAAAAAGGTATCCTGCGACAAGGTCATCACAGCACAACTAAGCGCGGGCGTGACAATCAGGGCATAAAACGGTAGCCCAATCCGCTCGTCTGGGAACGCCTTTGCAAAAAGCACCAGGGAGGTCACGAGGACCAAGGGCGCAACGTAATACAGCTTCGCCCACCATATGGCGGAAGCAGGCAGATCCTGCAACAGAAACACTCCTATACCGATCGACCAGGCCGCAACCGCAGCGGTAAGAAGCGCGAAAAGCACATTCACCGAGCGTCTATAATCCCTCAATAACACTAGTGCGCCAAGAGCCAAGACTGCGACGCCAACAATAAACAAAAGTATAGGTTTTATAAGCATAGGTACTATGCTTCAGTATACGACAGCCCGCGGTTTTCGGCCATAATGTACGAACAACCGCGGGGTCGCCTTGTACCGCTAATAGCGAGGGGCAAGCTTGCCCAAAACACGCCGGCCCACCTGCCAAGCTGCGCTACGCCGATATCGGCCATCTGCTTGTGTCTCGGGGATTTTTATCTTGTAAACTGCGTACACCCCGCCCTCAGGAACATCCACCTCGACGTCCTCTAGGTTATAGCCCGCCGCGGAAATCACGTCTAACACCTCGCCGATGCTACGCTGTTCCAGTTTGGGCCAGACTTTATCAAAGAACTCTTGGTCAGGTCGATCTTTGAGCATATTCCCAAAGACTATCATGCCACCAGGTCGCATAATATCGCGCACCGAGCCCAGCAAGTCAGCAGCTGGGTTATAGGCCAACGACGTCGCAAGTGAGCCAGCAACCGGCGGCCTTCGTTTGCCGAGCTTCTTGGCGACAATATTCTGCACAAGCCCGCTCGCCGTTACTTTTGCCGGGAAATACTCAAACAAGCCGAGCAAGTCAACTACGTCAGCGCTCTGCGGATCAATTCTATCCGTCAGATTATCCCTTAGCAGATCATGTAAGGCTGGTTTAATCTTTTCACCCAGATCTTTTATGTCGTACCGCCTAGAGTAGTAGTCTTCCCCTGCAGCCTTGGCAGCAGCCAACGCCACCGGATCACCATCAATGAGATGTGCCTTGTCTACGCGGAGGCCATTGCGCTCCAAAGCGCCGATAGTAGCATAGATCGGGTCGGCAGCACCACACCCGAGGCTCACCATATTAATCCCCTCCTTACGCCCGCTAGCAGAGCTCGAGAAATGATCAACGATAGCCTCCCTAGCCATTGCGCCACGATCTCGCACGGCGTATGAGTCGACCACATGCCGCAGGTAGTCCGCCGACGTCAAGCCGTACTGATCCGTATCGTCTTCTATTGCCGCATCTGATGCGAAAAATTCGCGATATTGCGGCAGCAGCCGGCTATTGCCGCGCTCCTCCATCACTTCGGCCGCCGACTTGCCGTCGAACAGTTTTGCGTCAAGATCGGTCGTCGCATAAGCGTCACTGATAGTTCTGGCATCGCGCGCCCCATACAAAACCCCTAGAGCAACTGCACGCTTGCTAAACTTAAGCCACTCGGCTCCTGCGGGGTGCACCTCTGGGTCAAAGAGCAGATTCACAAAAGTACGCCTAACAATCTTTTCCTTGCGACGCTCTAACACGTCGTCGGAAAGCTGTCTGCCATTGGGTAAATCGCTGCCTACTGAAGATGCCAAGCCGTACGCTATCCCGATACGTTCATCAATCGCATGTTGAACCCGCCCCTTGGTATCGGGGTCCTCTACTTCTTGTTCCGGCCGAACAACCCTAACATTGAAGCCCTGCTTCTGTAGATCAGCTATCTCTTTTTGCACCGGCGGCTGAATATCGCCCCATTCTTCTTGTTCTCCAGATTGCTCCGGAGAGACCGGTTCGCCCTCTATCGGCCGCACTAGCGGTACGGGGTACATAAACCCTGGTTTTTCTTCAATTTCAGGTAATGGAATTATTGGTTCTGCTGACATAAAATCTCCTCTTAAGACGCAATGACGCCCTGTTTATCAATGGAAAAAACTCGCCCGTTATTCACCGCATAACGCTCTGCCTCTAGCTCTGGCATATCGTCATGGGTAATAATCACAAACGATGTTCCGGTTCTCTCGCTCACCTTCTTTAGCTGTTTTGCGAAGGTACGACGCGACGATGGGTCAAGAGCCGATCCTGGCTCGTCCATAAAAACAATCCTCTGATCCGGCTTCAAAAGCTCAGCAATTACCGACAGACGGGCCTGCTCGCCGCCTGAAAGCCCGCTAACTCGTGGCCTCGTGGCCAGATCCCGTCGCAAGCCAAATGCATCCATATACTCATATAGTTCGTCACTTGACGGCTCAATGCCCGCAGCACGTGCAGACATAAACGCCACGTCAACGAATGACAGGTTGCCGGCCAGAGCGAGCTTCTGAGGGATATAGCCCACCCCCTCCGGCAGGTCCAGGCTATGACTGTTTGGCGATATTGCCTGGCCATTTACGTAGATTGTGCCGCCGCGCTGAGGCTGCCTACCCAATAGCGTATTCATGAGCGTGCTCTTGCCGCTGCCGCTTTCGCCCGAAATAAGGACTCGGCTACCAGGCTTCACGTTCAAGTTAACCCCGTCCAGCACTGGCTTTCCATTGTATGAGGCCGACACGTCGCGGGCGCTAACGATAGCATCGGGATCAACCGCTCCTGCAAAATGATTCTTCCTCGTAAGCCACGTGGCTTTTCTGAGTAAGCGACGCCCAAACCGATGATCATGTGATTCCCATATCTTTGCGCCATCAGGGTCTACTGCACGCCTAAACGACTTGTCGTGCCACACGTTCTTCGCAAGAGAACCCGCCGAAGCAGCAAAGACCGTACCAACACCTGCAAACATCTCCTTGAGCCCAACGCTCGTCTGCGTCCCCCACACTACACCACTAACAGCTGATGTTGCCGCAGCCGCAGATACAGAGCCCAAAGCCGAAGCCACCAAAGAGCGCTTCAAAGATCGAAGCGTTTCTACAGACTTCGTAAAAGCACTCCCAGCTGACATGGATAGCGCATGTAATTCGCGACGAGTACGCATAACGCGCATGGACGTTTCTCGCGAAATAGCCAAGAAAGCAAGACCAGTCGCAATCCCTGTTATCAAGTTCGTTAGCGGCTTAACATTACTCCGCCAGAAGCTTTCACTATTCTTCACGAGCGCCTCATACTCAATAGCCACTGCCGGTTCCGGCACCACAAGCTCTGCCAGAGAATCAGTAACTATATCATTTGCCGTTTCGGTGTCAGTATTCAACGCGACACCGTAGACACCGTCCGACTTCTCGATGCACTTTTGTGCCGCCGCAATATCTACGCTTGTAGTCAGGCGGTTTATAGCAGACTGGTCCTCTTTTTTTATTTCAGCAACATAGCCACCCGCCCCCTGGATTTCGACCCTATCACCAATCGAAGCTCCAGATATAGCGTCAACACTGACGGGTATGTCATTACACCCATCACGCGGCTCCCAGTGTAGCGTCGAATCGTCGGGGGTAGGCATGCCTATCGTTAGCGCCTCTTGCCTTTCATCAGCCTTCCTAAAACGCATCGTACTAAGCGTCTGGGTATACGGAACCGCTTCTATGCCTCGAACTTCTGCTCCAATCATAATGCGCTTCGATAGATTGTCGGTTAGTCGACTCTGCACCATAGGCATCACACCGTCTGCTTGCACGACAAATCTCGACTCCTCGCCTCCGGGCAGCTCGCTGGCTATGCTAGCAATAGGCCGTCCTGGCCCATGCTCAACTTCGTGACCAATGCCAGTAAACAGCGTCCCCATAGCAGCAGCGGCCATAGGCACAGCGGCCACGTTCCCGCGCAGCTTCGCTAGCAGTCCACCTTTTGCGCCATCATCAGTCAACTCTTTGCCAGAAGCAACATCTATGGCGCGATAACGTGCCGAACTATCAGAAGCCAGTCTGGCTGCGCTCACTACGGCCAGCGCACCAAAAGCGCCCAGCACACCCACCGTCGAGAGTAGGTTGTCTGCCGAATTTACTGCCCCCTCCAATGTCTCCGAGTGCGACATTTGCCCCAGAGTGAAACGCTCGTCGTGTAATGCCAAGCCAGCAGCAGTGATCGAAGCGGCAGCAACAGTCGCCGAGCCGAGCAACCCGCTACGAAGCATAAGCGCTCGTGGATGCTGTGCATGCTCCTGAATAGGCAAGTAATTGTCTGCCTCCGGCTGAGGAATAGACTCTTCGTCGTATGGCGATATTGGGGAATGATATGGATTAGACATATTACGAGTGTGGGCACTCAACAAAACGCCACGCCATGCTCGCTCGAGCATAGACGTGGCGCGGTTTTACAAAGTACTGGACACATTTTATACCATAATTTGACTTTCGTCAAGTATTGTTTCCTGGTATACGCATGTTGTGAGTAGTGGAGCCTTCAGCAAAAAACTAGGCCTTGCTATGTCAATCTTCGATGACAAAAAACTGGTCAGCGGCGCAAAAAGCCGCCAGCTGTATGTGCTTGAGACGCTTACGACTTTGCATATGCATGTGCTACTGTATGTAGTACAGACGCTTTACTATGCAACGCTAATCAAGGGGACAAGCTCGTGTCAAAAATCGCAGTGGTTGAAGACGATCAATCCATAGCCATGATGTACCAGTTCAAGCTGGAGCTGGAGGGATTCACAGTACGCACTGCCCAGGACGGACACCAGGGCCTAATCCTCTGCGAGCAGTTCGCTCCTGACCTAGTCCTACTAGACATACGCATGCCTAATATGCCGGGCGACGAAATGCTAGAACGCATGCGCTCTACCGACTGGGGCAGCAAGCCGCGCGTGGTTATTCTGACCAACATCAGCCGCGACGAAGCGCCAGCCCGTTTACGCTTCTTGAGCGTCGACCGCTACGTCGTGAAAGCCCACCACACACCCCAGCAAGTCGTACAAGTCGTGCGCGAAATACTTAGCTAAGAGAGGGCCTACTCGGCAAAAAACTCGCACGGCGGATGCTACGGCCATGCGCAATAAAAGTCACCCAGCCAATGCCGGAAACACCTTGGGCGCAACAAGCACGCCGCACAAAATAAAACCCGACACACCTAGATAGCGTGTCGGGTTTATTTGTGCGCCGTAAGCGACTACTGGTAGATGTCCCTAGGCTGATCCGGAGATACCACATCACCAGATGACGGCTGCTGCGGAGCTATACCCTGCTGCCAGTCAGGCGTTCCGCTGGTGTATGAAGTTGCGGGATAGCCAGCTCCGTCTATACCAGCGTCAGCAGGCATGTAAGCCTCGTAGGAGTTGTCCTGAGCTGAGCGCCGCTTCATGAAGACGAACAGTGCAGCGCCACCGGCAAGTAAGAACAGGGGCAGCAGGATCACTAGCGGGTTGAATCCGCCGGAGCCTTCTGTTGCGTCAGACTTGTTGCTAACGTTCTGTACATCCAGAGTCTGCGCCAATTCGCTAGTACTGCCGTCGCTGTAGTAGGTACGTTCGGTAATCTCATAGGTACCGTCCTCTAGCTGCGTAGTGTCCAGAGCAAATGGTGCGGTGTAGTCGGTCTGTAGCAGGTTGTCGCCATTGTAGTACTCCACCTTGGTGATAGAGGTCTGTTTCTCGGTGTCAGTAACATTGGTACTATCCAACACCGTATCGCCGCTAACCGTATCATCGACAGATGCGTTGGTGATGCTCTCACCTGTTGGCGCCGTGACAACAGGATCCTGGTTGGACCAGACATTGCTAGTGCTACGCGGTGGCGTCCTGTTGACAACCGGTCGTGGCGCAGGAGCTGCATTTACCATAACCGCCGCAGTCTTGCTTGTTGCTCCACCTTGGCCGTTGACACAGCTTAGGGTGTAGGTGATGGAGCTAGTTAACGCTGGCGAAGTCCAGCTGCCGTTTGCCGGGCCGCTAGTCATGATAGACGGTGATAGCGTACAGCCGCCGTTGGCAACATTTGCAGTCGTCCAGGTCAGGGTAGTCCTGCCACCAGAGGTAACGCTCGTTGGACTGGCGTTGAAGCTGGTGATTATCGGAGCAGGAGCCTTGGGCTTTGGAGCGGTCGGGTCAGGATTCGGCTCTGGCTGCGGTTCAGGCTGCGGGTCTGGGTCTGGCTGCGGGTCGGGATCGGGATCAGGGTCAGGATTTGGGTCTGGATCAGGATTTGGCGTAGCGCCATTATCCACGGTGACAGTTGCCGCAGTAGTCACACTACTGTTGCCCGCTGCGTCGTAGGCTCGAACCGCGATGGCGTGCGATCCATCACTGAGAGTAGTCGAGTCTAGGACAAAGCTGCTGCTACCCGTATCACTGGTCTGCACGACTTCGCCGTCTACCAGCAGTTCGGTCTTGGTTACGCCCACGTCATCTTGTAGAACGCTCGATACCGATACCTGCCCGGTGACCGTATCACCGTCAGCAGGCTGTATCAGCCCAACAGAAGGAGCAACACTGTCAGAACCCGGGTCTGGGTTGGTGTTGTCAACACAACCGCCAGTGCCCTCGGGCGTACATGCGTCGTCTTTTGTAAAGATCATCTTGTCCAACTCTACGCCATTTGCCAGGCCAGTCATGATTACATCGTGCTCGCCGGCAGCCATCGGTATGGCGGCACCGCCGCCGTTGGCTTTGGTCCACGTCCAATCGGTAGAACCGCCAGAAGTTACGCCAAATGACATGCCGCACTGACCGCCAGTACCCGCAACGTCAATCGTTAGGCCGGATGCGCCGTCAGTGTTAGCTTTGATACGCGCCCACGCTATGTAGTCGCCATCTTCTGGTATGTCAACCTGGGCTACTGCTTGGCCAAAGCCAGCATCTGCGGTCGTACAAGAGACAGGGTCGTACACCGGAGTAGGGTCTGGGTCTGGCTGCGGATCGGGATCGGGGTCAGGATTTGGGTCAGGATCAGGCCCAGTGGCATCACCCACGGTGACATTTACGTCTTGCGTGGCAGTGACCATCTGGTCTTCGGAGCTATCGATAGCCTCCGAATCAGACAAGACAACCTTGCCCGTGCCGTCAGCAACCGCCTTAGTCACTAGCTTGCCTAGGTAGTATTTCGTACCGTCCTGGCCGCTCTTGCCAATAAATCCACCAATTACAGTTACGGCGGCAGATCCTACCTCGTCGCCAGTTGGAACGGCAGAAAGCGAGAAGTCAGACGCGTTGCTATCAAAGTTCTGATACTCCAAAACGTCAGGGATTTTGACAGTAGCCTGAACCGACTGCATGTTACCGCCCGACGGTGTCGCGTAAATTTTTATATCCTGCGTATCACCAACAGCGACCTTGTCGCTGCCGAGCTCTGCGCTAATCTGGACATTACCCGCCGCCTGTACACTTAGCGGAGACACCATAATCACTAGCGCCGCAAATACGCCTATAAAATGCTTGATATTCGTTGCTATATTTTTCACGTGCTGACTCCTGCCCGCCGTTTCAGATACCATCTGACCCATCCTTTTTTTGTTCACACTAGCTATCGCTATATCCCATAGCATAACCCTTATGGTGCGGACATACAACCACAAATGTTATTTTCGTACGACTTTTTGGGCCAATGATCCCTTGGCACTACAAATAGCTCGGTCTCACCCAAGCCGATCGCACGGCTAAAATCTGCCCGCAAACAAGTAAACAGTGCAAAACAGCCCCTTCCGACACAACCAGCCATTGCAGCCCGTACGCTCAATGGTTTACTATATGCATATGCCAAAGAAAGTAGCCATCATAGAAGACGATCAGGCAATTGCCCAGATGTACCGCATGAAGTTTGAGGCCGAGGGGTACGACGTCCAGACTGCCGAGAATGGCCGCTATGGCCTGGGGCTACTGAACGAATTTCGGCCAGATATCGTACTACTAGACTTGATGATGCCCGAGATGAGCGGCGATGAGATGCTCGTCGAGCTACGAAAGACCGATTGGGGCAAAGACCTAAAGGTAATCGTTCTGACCAACATGGGCGAACAAGAAGCACCAGAGGTCGTCAAAGACCTTAACGTCCGGCAGTTTATCGTCAAGGCCGATATGACTCCACGCCAAGTAGCCGAGATGGTAAAAGCCGAGCTCAAGGCTTAAAAAGCGTATTATGAATGTCGCTTTAGTCGGCTATGGACGTGACGGAGCCGTAAGTTACGAGTACTTCGTAGGGCGCGGCGACCAAGTGACGATCTGCGACGAGGCCAAGCTGCCCGTACCTGATGGCGCGGCGACGCAGATGGGCGAAAACTATCTGGACAATCTCGACCGTTTCGACCTAATCGTACGCAGCTCTGGCATCCACCCCGACATTATTTTGGCCAAAAACCCTGGGGTCGCAGATAAAATAACCACCTCTATCGACACTTTTCTGCAACACTGCCCTACTCCGCACACCTTCGGCGTCACCGGAACTAAAGGCAAGGGCACGACGTCCACACTCATCACTAAGATTCTAGAAGCGTCTGGCAGGCGCGCTTTTCTGGGCGGTAACATAGGCCTATCGCCGCTGGGCTTTATCAACCAACTACAGCCCGACGACTGGGTTGTACTAGAGCTTTCCAGCTACCAGCTACACGACATCACGCGTAGCACGCACATTGCTGTTTGCCTAAAAATGGAGGACGAGCACCTAGACTGGCACGGAGACGTGCAGCGCTACCACGCCGCCAAATCCCGTCTGTTCGCCAACCAGTCGCCAGATGACGCTGCCATCTACTACGCCTGCAGCCCAGCCGCGCAGCGCATAGCTCAACACAGCCCCGCAGCGCGCACCCCCTACTACGAGCAGCCAGGCGCCTACATCGATTCCGGCGAGAACGTCGTCATAGACGGCCACGTGATATGTCACACCAGCGAACTTCAGCTACTAGGCAAACACAACTGGCAGAACGTCTGCGCCGCGGTTACGGCCGTGTGGCAGGCCGGCATTCGCGACCTAGACGCTATCCGCGACACCGTTACAACCTTCAAAGGTCTAGAGCACCGCATAGAATTCGTCCGCAGTCTAGACGGCGTGGCGTACTACAACGACTCCTTTGCCACCAACACCAGCGCCACCATTGCTGCAGTACTGGCAATCCCACAGCCACAGGTGCTCATTATGGGTGGACACGACCGTATGTTGCCGCTGGAAAATTTCGCCAAACAGCTCCAGGAGCAATCCGGCAAGATCAGACAAGTTATCGCCATCGGAGCCAGCGGCGACCGACTAGCAGCCGTTCTACGAGAAGCTGGCCTGAGCCAAATAACTCGCAGTCAGGCAAGCACCATGACCGAGGTGATTCAAGCAGCGCAGACCGAAGCCAAGCCAGGAGACGCCATAGTACTGTCGCCCGGGTTCGCTAGCTTTGGCATGTTCAAAGACTTCATAGATCGCGGCGAACAGTTCAAGCAGGTGGTAAACGAGTTGTGAGCAACAACCACGCCGACGATTACACTTTTGTTTTTGATACCTATGATGTGACGGGCGACACGCTGTCCTTCACCTATCATTATGAAGATTCGCAGGCAAGCAACCTAGGCGCTTTTACCGAGCGCTATATACTGCCGCCAGACGTCACCATCGACGAGCAAGACCCCACCACAGCCTACATCCTGCAAATTACCCATCTGATTGTCGGAGTCAGTTACTATAAATCACTTCGCGGCGGCGTCCGCACACCGCGACCGCTCAGCCACAGTGAAGCAGACTACCTGAATACCATTTACCAAGAGGGCTTGGGCGAGTACGCCTACGTCAATCGACTGCCGCACCCCATACAGCCCTTTGTTGCCGCCGATAACACAGCTGCCCGCCCACCAATCAATCTACAGCACAGCGGCGCATTAGTCGGCGTTGGCGGCGGCAAAGACTCTGCCGTCGCACTAGAGCTA
>PDWI01006930.1_pt1 | contig 14024 bp, 9 predicted proteins | sample 1430891 | NCBI WGS metagenome assembly PDWI01 (sample SAMN01162508, study PRJNA174530) | Oral metagenome, whole genome shotgun sequencing project. | biome: Marine environment; feature: Marine mammal; material: Swab sample of the gingival sulcus; isolation source: swab sample of gingival sulcus...
ATTTGCTTCTAAAATTGTATTGTTTGTTTTGTAATCAAAATAGTTTTTGTTTTTAAATATTGTATTTTGAATATAATTCGTTTTTTCTTTTTTTCTATTTGCATAAAATTCAAAAGCTATTTTAGAACCGGACTTAATATTATTTTTAGCAAAATCTAAACCACTTGATAATTTATAATTATCAGATAATTCTTTTTTTTGTTTTGATATTTCCCAGTCTGAAGACATTGCGAAAAATATATCTAAAAAATCTCCTGCATAAACATGTATTCCGTTAGCCATTCTAACTTTTCCTGAATCAGAATATAATTTTCCCTCTTGCCATTTTATTTCAATAAAATCACTCTCTAAAACAGCTTCGGTAAAATTTAAAATGTGGCTGTCTTCATCATAATTAAAATTATATATTTCGATTTTATTTTTGAAAACTTTAATACTTCCGGGGATTGTGTTTTCAGGCAGTTTAAATTCTGCGATTGGTAAATGCGTTTCAGAAAAAATACTGAGCGGTAAATTTTCATTTTTATGATGTTCTACTGAATAGATACATGCTGTATCTGTGTTTTTTATAAAAGGAAAAAAGGCTCTTATTCTTTCATCAATACTGTTGTCGTTGTAAATAATTTGTGTGTATTTGCTTCCGCTTGAGTTAATTAAATAATTTATATCATGTGAGAGGCTAATAAAGTCGGTGTGTTTTGTTTCTGTGCTATTTATCATTACAGAAGAAGAATTTATTTTTCCTGCTTGATTTAATTTATAAAAAGATTTTATTTCAAATGCTGAAAATTTATTTTCTTTTTTTAAAATTAAGAATTTATTAGCTAGAATTGTGTCTATATAATCATTAATATTATTACTTATGTCATCAAATTTAAAACTTGCTGATGTCGTTGGTATTGATGGCTTTAACACTCCTATAAATTTACTTACATCTGTTTCGTCTGCCGGTGTATAGCTTATGGCGACACCATTCGGATAAGGCTTATTAAGTATAAGCATGTTTTTATTTGCGTCTATATAAAAGTTGTCAGGGCTAAGTTCTTCCCAATTAGCTTTAGAATATTTTTTTATAAAAACTTTTAAAGGGCGTCCATGTAAATTCTTATAAGGTATGTAAAAAAACTGAGCTCTAATCCAGCTGTCTATAGAAGCTTTTGTTTTTTGTATTTCATTTTTTCCGTAGTATGTTTTTGAATTATACTCTGCGCTTTCATATCTTAAAACTGAATCAAGTCTCCAGTTTTTTCCTGCAAAGTAAGCCATAATACCCGGTGCAATTATTTTTCCACCACCTGTATTTATGTAGCCATAATTCAATGGAAACTTAATTCCGCTGTTTCCAATTCTAATATGTTTTACGGCTGAATTTTCTTTTCCAAAATAACCGAAAGCTAATACGCTTTTTTTATATTCATCTTTGTATAATGTTTCAAAGTAATATTGTTGATTTAATAATAACCATAAGGAAAGGTGTGCTTTTTGTTTAAAAATTGGTTGGAATGATTTTACTTTTGCATGATCACTAAAGAATTCGAATTGAGTTAGTCCTAAAAAGCTTGCATCCCAAAAACCGTCTAAAAAAAGAACGATATTATCCTTTTTGCCAAATTTTTCAAAATAGAGGCTTGCTTTATTTTCTCCTGTTCGATTTTTTATTAAATCAACTTCTGTTTGACAGAATATTTTTGAAAAAGTTAATAAAAATAAAATTATAAATATAGTTTTTTTCATTTTTTATCCGTCTGTTCTTAAAAGCCTTGCTCGCTTTAATATATCCTTACCTTCTTTTTTTGATAAATCGTACATGGCTTGTTCAATTTTTTGTTTTTTAATTTTTTCTTCATCGTAGAAAAGTTCATTTTGTTGTTTGGCTTCATTTGCTTGTATGTTCATAATGCTTATTCCAATTAAGCGAATTGGTGTTTTGTTATCAAACTTTTCGTAGAATAATTTTTTAACCCTTTCGTAAAGGTTTTGGCTGTCGTTGATTAATCCTTCGCTTGATTGAATTGAAACAGTTTTAAAATCATTATAACGGATTTTTACCGAAACTGTTTTGCTTTTGATGTTTGCATCTAAAACTCTAAACATTAATTCATTTGAAAGTCTAAACAAAACGTCGTCTATTTGATTTTTTGAAAAAATATCTTCTCTAAAGGTGCTTTCTGTGCTTATTGAATGGCTTTTGGCTGTTTCGTTAAATATTTCATTTACTTCGCCTCTTACCGCTTTGTATAAAAAGGAGCCTGCAGCTTTTCCAATAATTGCACACAATAAACTTTCGCTGGTGTTAAAAATTTTTGGAACACTGTCTAGTCCTGCGTCGATTAATTTTTCGCGCATTTTTTTACCTATACCCCAGATGTCTTTTAAATCTAAGTTATGTATAAATTCAACTTCTTTTCCTGAGGGTATAATTAAAAGTCCGTCTGGTTTTGATTGATCTGAAGCTATTTTTGCAACATACTTGCTTGTTGCACATCCTAAAGAAATTGTTAAACCTGTTTCACTTTTTACTTTATCCTTTAAAAGTTTTGCAGATTCTTCAGGGCTTCCTAAAAGTTTTTCCATTCCCGTCATGTTTAAGAAAGCTTCGTCTATTGATATTTGTCTTATTTCAGGCGAAAAGTCTTTAAAGATTTTCATAACTTCTTTTGACTTCTCATGATAGCGTGACATTCTTCCTCTTACAAAAATTCCTTGAGGGCAAAGTTTTTTCGCTTGCATTGTCGGCATTGCAGAATGAACTCCAAACTTTCTGGCTTCATAGGAGCATGTTGAAACAACCCCTCTTTTTGAGTCGCCGCCAACTATTACAGGCTTAGCTCTGTATTCGGGATTGTCTAGTTGTTCTACAGATGCAAAAAAGGCGTCAAGATCAACATGGAAAAAAACTTTCTCTCTTGCCATTATTAATCTCCTTCTCCGGGACTTAAAGGAAATTCTTTAACAACTTTGAAAATAAATTTGTTGCCTTTTAATGAAGCTTTTTTTTCAGCTACACTTGGCGGGCTTGCTTCATACCATGCTATAACTTTCACTTTGATTTTAGCATTCTTCTTGCTGGAAAATTTAATTCGGAATGTATTCATTGTATTTATTTGAGATAAAAATTTAACAGTTTTACCGTCAGCTTCCGCGTTAAAATTCAAGTTTGATTCATATACAGGAAAACCTTCTTCGCTCTCAATAAATACGCTGATAATAGCAGGCTTTATAATGGGCTTTACTTTTATATCGCATATACTTCTTTCTAAATAATTTCTTGCTGCTGATGAAATTGTGAAGAAATGCTCTGCTTTTATATTCTTGATTATGGGGTTTGTTTTTTCTGTTTTATTATTTTCGTCTATATTAAAAACTACATAGTCTTTTTTTTCTTTCAAAAAGAAAGGGGTAATAAAAATAAGAAGCATGCACAATATTGATAATCCGGCTAAAAAAGAAATAGCATGTACATTGCTTATTTGGAATTTTAATTTATCTCTTTTCATTCTTAATATAATTCTTATTATCATTAATTCATAAGGTATAAAGAAAAATGCTGCTACAATATTATTTGAAAAGAATAATGAAGCAATTATATTATTTGGCATGCTAAATACAGGTGTGAAATAAGTAAGTAGCAGGGCTATATTGAAAATGAAGAACATTATCTGAGAATGAGTATTTTTTATTTGGAATGATAAAAATGATAGAATGTAAATTTCTAAAAATAGCAATGCAAAGGACAAATCAAAATTTGCAAAAATAAATATATTGATGAAACATACTAAAGTTGTTAAATATCCGTATATAAATGTGTTTTGTGGTAATTTCGTAAATTTATTTAATAACAAAAATAAAGATGACAAGGTAAATGCTAATGAAAATTTTAAAATAATTGCAAGTATGGGGAAGCTGTTTATCGCCTCTGTGTTTCCAAATCTAATTGAGAATATAAAACTTGTAAAATATTCTGACGCGTAAAATGAAATTATATTTAGAAATAAAAACAATACAGGCATTTTCCATAATTTTAGCAAGTCCTTGAGATGAAGTTCTTTCTTTTGTTCAAATGAAAAGGTGAGCATAAATACATAAAACAATGCAAAAAACGAAATGTTTATTATTATTATAATTAAAGCTTTTTCTGATACAATTTTAAATTCAAAGATTTTTTTAATTATATAATGTTTATCCCAAGTTTTTGGCAGGCCTTTTCTATTTGCTGTTATAAAAGTTTTAATTATATTTTTTATATCATAGTTTGTTGCTATTTTTATAGCCGGTATATCTTCTTTTAAGTATTCCGCAAGTATTGTATCGTTTTCTAAAAGCCCCAACCTGTACAAAAGTATGTATGAAGCTTCAAAGTCAATTTTAACTTCCTTGTCTAAAAGCTCTTTATAAACGGCTTGAAACAGCCATGGCGGGCTTGCTTTCTTACCTGCTCCTGCAATTATTTTTACTGAATCCGACTTTCCGTCTTCTAAAATAAAAGCTGCAACATGTTTATATCCATGAGCCATGTGTGTTATTTTCTTTGTGTTTCTGTATTCATTGGTCGGAACAAAGTTAGGTAAATTCAAAGTGTCATTATCAACTATAGCTACTATTATTCTCTGGTATAATGGTTGATCATTTATTTCATTTAGTAGATTTTTTAGAACCCTTGTGGAATTATTTTCTGAATTATCAGCACTTCTATAAGCTATCAAAAGAATGAGATCGTCTGTTTCCGGTCCGAATTCATATATTTCATTTTCTGCTATTACGCTTATACAAGTGAGGAAAATAAAACTAAAAACTATAATTATTTTTTTCAAAATTTTATCCTTATGAATTCAAATCTTTTTCTGTTAAAATTTTACCTGTTTTAAACCATTCTTCTATTTTCTTATATGAATTATTTATTCTTCTTATTACTGAATTTTTAAATTCAATATCTTCATTATTTTTTTCATTGTTCAAATCAGGGTGATGCTTTTTTACTAAATGCTTCCAGGCTTTTTTACAATCTTCTAAAGGAACTCCCGGTAAAACATTTAGAACTGCAAAATCTTCAACCAACTCCGGGGGAACAGGAACTCTTTCTACTGACTTATCTATATCAGGAGGTGGGCGCCTTTCCATTCTTCCACCCATTTTTCTGTATCTGCCTTTAGGTTGCATGCTTGCCTCAAATGGATCTTCGTCTGAATTTAAGGCGTCTCTTAAAAAGCTTCCCATCTGTTCATAATAATTGTCATTCATATTTAGTTTTCCTTTTCAATAAAGTCAGAAAACAAAACCCCGTCGCCAGCTTTTACTGTCTTCTGTAATTTTGCACCAATAAAACTCTCAAATTTATTAGGGGCTTCTCCAACACTTAGAATTTTTTCAGTTCTCAATATTGCTATGTCGTTTTTTTGTATAATTCTTCCTTTTTCTAAGTCGTTTTTGTAATGGATGCTACGGTTTGTTCTTCCATAATTATTTTTTTCTGCGTAGCTTAATTCTTTTTTACCTGAACCAATCACAGCTTTTATTCTTTCTTCTGAATACGATGAAGCGACTAAGCTTTCAATGATTTTTTCTTTGGACAATGTTGCGTGCTTTCTTACAGCCTCGCACATCTGTTTGAATTGCTGAGGTTCTAAAGCTACCGGGTCGTCAAGACCCTTTTCTTTTCGTGAAAGACAAATATGTTTTTCTATTATACATCCGCCAAAAGCAACACTTAGGCTTGGAACCAAAACAGGATCCATTGAGTGGTCGCTTAAACCAACGGCTATGTTGAAAATATTACTTAAGTTCTTAATTAGCGAAATATTATAAGAGTCTTCGGGTGCTGGATATGAAGTTACACAGTGCAGAATTGCAAGGGCTAGATTAGCGTTTGTTGCTTTTACGTTGTGTATGGCTTCTTCAATGTCAGTGAGTTTTGAAACTCCTGTTGATAGTATCATGGGAATATCAAAATTTGCACTGTATTCTAAAAGTTGTTTAAAGTTTAGTTCAGGAGATGCGATTTTTATAAAAGCCGGATTTAATTCTGCAAGTTCCTTTGCTGAGCGTAGACCGAATGGCGAAGCAGAAAATAAAAGCCCCTGATTTTGTGAGTATTCAGCCAGTTCTTTATAGAATTCAGGTTTAACTTCAAGTGATTTAAAGCGTTCGTATAGGGGAATATTTCCTGTCGGTAATTTTACAAAGCCTGTTTTAGGGTGCAGAATTTCATCTGCATATATTATTTGAAACTTTACCGCATCAGCACCGGCTGTCTTTGCTACATCAACTAGTTTTTTTGCTCTGAAAATATCTCCATTGTGGCTAGTTCCAATCTCTGCAATAATCAATGGCTTCTTAGGTGAATATGTAGTATTTTTAAGTTTAAATTCTATCTTTTCTTCAATCATATGCTTCTCTAATTTGTAAAAATCACGTAAATACTACACTAAAATCTCAAAAAAAACAAGGGAACATGAGTTTAGAATTTTTCAATTTTTAAAGCTTTACATTTTGACGATAATGTAGTATCATATAAGATGTATAGTTTTCATAGTTGTAATTTAGGAGTTAAATGTGAATATTAAAAAGATTGCTCTCATATTAGCTTGCACAAGTTTAATTCTATTTTCTTGTACAAAAGAGAAAGAAGAACTAGTTAGCAATGATATATCTCTTGCTAAGGTTCTTGTTAAGTCAAAACTTGTTGTTGGCGTTGACTTAAGCCATCCGCCGTTGTGTTTTATTGACTCAGATGGCGAAATTGTAGGTAGTGATGTTGATATTTTAACTGCTGTTGCTGATTCTATGGATATTGATGTAGAATTTGTTCCCATTAAATGGGCTGAGAAAAACTTGCTACTTGAAACAGGGAAAATTGATTGTATCGCCAGTGGCTTTTCTCTTACGGAAGAACGAAAGACCATGTATGATATGACGAAACCTTATTTTAAGAACGCTCAGATTCTTTTGGTTTTAAAAGAGAAAGCTTATAGAAGCCTTGAGGACTTGCAGGGTAAAGTTGTTGGAGGTCAGGCAAATACTGTTGGTATTTTTGAGCTTAAAAACAATGAAAAATTTACAAAGTTGTTTAAGAAAATAAAAGAATATCCCGGAACTATGAGTGGTGTTAGCGATGTAAAGAATCGTGGTATTGATGCTGCTGTTACTGACATAAGTACAATCTCAAAAATTTTAGAAGATGATCCCGGTATTTTTCAAATTATAGAGGAGGCTGTTGCTTCTGACTATTATGTTTTTGCCTTTAAAAAAGGGCATGTATCGTTAAAGAATGAAGTTGAAAAAACTCTTCTTGAGTTGGAAGAACTTGGGGTGTTGGAAAAAATATCACGTAAATGGTTCGGTGCGGATGTAATAATCATTGGTAAATAAGCGGAGGAATTATGAAGAAGCCATATAAATTTTTATTAATATTTTTAATTTTTAGTATTTTACTTACAGTTGCATGTGCTCCTAGAGCTGTTCGAAAAAAGAAAAAAGTCAAGGATATATCTCTTGCAAGAATCTTGGTAAAGAAAGAACTTGTTGTTGGAATGGAAGATAATTTTCCTCCTTATGTTTTTCGTGATAGAAATACGGGTACATTAAAAGGTTTTGATATAGATTTCACCAAAGCCATTTGTGAAGTTTTAGATTTAAAACCAAAATTTAAAATAATAGACTGGGCACAAAAAGATTATCTTTTAGGAACCAGATCTATTGATTGTATCATCAACGGTTTTTCATATTCCCCAAGTAGAAGTAAGGCCTTTACTCTTTCTATTCCTTATATAAGAACGGCTGGTGTTTTAACTGTTAGAGAGGATTCTCCATATGACTCTATTGAAGATGTTAAATCGAAGATCATAGGTGTTCAAGCTTCTTCATCTACCATTATGAGTATTAGGGCTGCCTCAAAAAAATATGGCGAATTGGCAAATATTCAAACCTTTGCGTCAGCTGATAGTGCCTTGGTTGCACTGGAAAATGGAGAAATTGAGGCTATTGCGCATGATGTTTTGGTTGTAAACAATTTGATTATTAACAAGGGTAAGCCATACAAAATTATACCTGAAGCCTTAGATGCTGATGAATATGTTATTGCTTTCAAAAAAGGAGACATTGCTTTAAAGAAAAAAATTGAAGAAGCTCTTTATATTTTAGCAGAAAACGGAACCTTGGAAGCTATTTCAAAAAAATGGTTCGGTTCCAATATCATCATTGTTGGTAGATAAGTTTTTCTATGTTTCTTTCTGAAATAAACATCCCTGTGAGCAAGCTCTCAGGTGTTGGTAATGCTATGTCCTCACAGCTAAAAAAATTAGGCGTGCAAAATATTTGCCAATTATTGCAATTATTTCCCAGAACTTGGGAAGATCGCAGTCAAAAACACAGCCTTTCAGATTGGAACAAACATAAAAAAATTAATGTAGAAGCTTCCATTGTTGCCCATGACTGGTTTGGCTTTGGAAGAATGAAAACCTTAAAGCTTCATATTTCAGATAAAAACGGTCTAACTGCAAGTCTTATTTGTTTTAATCGTTCTTTTCTTCAAAATGCCTTTCCTGTAGGAACTAAGGTTTTAGTTTATGGAAGTTTTTATCATAAGTATGGAGAGCTACAATCTTCAGCCTTTGATATAGAAAAAATCGAAGATGCACAGGCAAAAGTCTTACCTGTTTATCCGCTTACCGCAGGCTTGGGCCAAGGCAAGTTACGCAAAACAATTCAGCTTGCCTTAAAAACTTACGCCCGAGGAATTGATTCAGAATTACCCAAAGCTGTTTTGGAAGAATATAACTTGCCAACAAAACAGGAATTACTTTTTTTTATACATGAACCTAAAAACATGCAAGAAACGGAGAGGGCTCTTCACGCTCTTATCTTTGAAGAATTCTTTTTATTTCAGTACATGATAGGCAAGCGAAGCCTGGAGAGAAGAGGTCGGCTACCCAGGCTTGAAGAAAGTGATGAGCAGGAAGTTAAAAACACAGATGCGAGCAAAGTTGAATTTTCTCCTTTGCAATTACGCCTTTTAGAGCGACTCCCATTCGAGCTTACTTCTGATCAGCTTATAGTCAGTGATGAAATAAACCGGGAACTAAGCTTGCCTAGTCCCATGGCTCGCTTGCTTCAAGGGGATGTCGGTTCAGGAAAAACGCTTGTTGCATTTCTTGCCTGTCTTAAAATTATAGAAGAAGGTGGTCAAACGGCCTTGCTGGCTCCTACAGAAATGCTCGCCATTCAGCATGCAGAAAATGCCGCAAAACTCTTAGAGCCTCTAGGACTTCGGCTTGCATTTTTGAGTGCAAATACAAAGGCTAAAGGGCGAAGTAATTTACTGCGGGAACTAAAAGCCGGTAACATTGATTTAATCATTGGAACGCATTCTTTATTCTCTCAAGGCGTTAATTACAACAATTTAAGGCTTGTGGTAATTGATGAACAACATCGCTTTGGGGTAATGCAACGTTCAGCGATTATGCAAAAGGGAGTTGAAAGTAATAAGGACGAAAAGGCTCCTCATATTCTCATGATGAGTGCAACTCCAATTCCCCGCACTCTTGCACTTTCAGTTTTTGGGGACTTGGATATTTCTACCATAAAGACAATGCCTGTTGGGCGGAAGCCTATTATCACCTATGTTGCATCAGAGCAAAAGGCGGAACGGGTTTATCGCTTTGTTGGTGAAGAAATCTTAAAAGGCAGGCAGGCTTATTTCGTGTATCCTCTTATTGAAGAAAATGAAGCCTTTAATTTAAAATCGGCGGAAAGTTCCTTTAAGGAATTAGAATCAAGCTTTCCTAATCACAGGGTCGCTCTGGTTCATTCTAAAATTCCTGAAGCTGAGCAAAGAAATATAATGGAAGAATTCAAAAGCGGAGCTATTAGTATTTTGGTTGCAACCTCTGTAGTTGAAGTTGGTGTTGATGTGCCGAATGCGTCTTGCATGGTCATTGAACATTCTGAGCGTTTTGGTCTTTCGGCGTTGCATCAGTTACGAGGAAGAATTGGACGCGGAAGTGAACAGTCTTATTGTATTTTGCTTTATGGAAATACTCTGACAGAAAACGGTCGTCGTCGGCTTGAAATTATGAAAGAAACAAATGACGGTTTCCGTATAGCCGAAGAAGATTTGAAGTTAAGAGGTCCCGGTGATATTGGTGGAATAGAACAATCGGGCTATCTTGCTTTTAAAATTGCCGACCCTATTAGGGATTACAAGATTTTGCAAGAAGCCCGAACTGCGGCTTTCAAAATGCTTGAAAAAGATTAAGCTTCTTTTCGTTTAATTTTAACACCAATAGAACTTAGTTTTTCGGCTAAGTGTTCGTAGCCTCTATCAATTTGGTAGGCGTTTCGGATTACGCTTTCACCTCTTGCACAACAAGCAGCTAAAACCATAGCCATGCCTGCTCTAACATCCGGAGAAACTAAATCGGAACCATGTAAATCGCTTGGGCCTGAAATAACAGCTCGATGTGGATCACATAGAGTAATTCTCGCACCCATTCCAATCAACTTATCAACAAAGAACATTCTTGATTCAAACATTTTTTCGTGGATTAAAACTGTTCCTTTAACCTGTGTTGCAATTATAGTCATAATGCTTGTTAAATCAGGTGGGAAACCCGGCCAAGGAGCATCATCAATCTTTGGAATCATTCCTCCTAGGTCAGTGTTTACTGTTAATTTCTGCTGATCTGGAACAATTAAACTTGTGCCGTCAAGCGTCCAGCCTATGCCTAATTTTCCAAAGGCAACTTTAAGAGGTCGCAAGTCTTTTGCGTTTACATTTTCAATTTTTATGTTTCCTCGCGTAACTGCCGCCAAACCTATAAAAGATCCAATCTCCATATAGTCGGGTCCGATGGAAAACTCTGTTCCATGCAATTTATTAACACCTTTAATATGCAGAATATTTGAGCCAACACCGGAAATCTTTGCTCCCATTTGATTAAGCATATTGCACAAGTCTTGCACATGTGGTTCGCTTGCTGCATTGGTTATGATTGTTTCGCCTTCTGCCATGCTGGCTGCCATAATAGCATTTTCCGTTGCTGTAACCGAAGCCTCATCTAGGAACATGTCGCAACCAATTAATTTATTTGATGAAAAGGAAAAATTATGATCCATTTGCACTCTTGCGCCCAGTTCTGTTAGTGCCAAAAAGTGAGTGTCTAATCTTCTTCTACCAATTACATCACCTCCCGGAGGTGGAAGTACAGCCTTTCCACTTCTTGCAACAAGAGGTCCTGCAAATAAAATTGAAGCACGAATCTTTGCTGCCAAATCATGAGGAATCTCATTTGATTTTACTTCTTTCATTTGAAGTTTGAATTTGTTTTTGCTCAGCTTTTCTGTTTTTCCTCCAAGAGCTTCAAAAACTTTTAGCATTACAAAAACATCTTCTATTTCGGGGATATTTTTTAAAATTACCGGTTCTGCAGAAAGCAATGCCGCCGCAATACATGGAAGAGCTGCGTTTTTGTTTCCGCTAGCCTTGATTGTTCCTGAAACAGGAAAGCCCCCTTGAATTATATACTCACTCATAATCATCCTCATTTACAAATTAATGTGATTAGCATTGTAAAATGTTTTTAAGAATTTGTCAATCAAGGACACTTGAAAAAGCCAATAAATCAATTTTGCAAGCTGTAGAAAAGCCTGAGATTTTTACTATCTTGACATAAATCAATTTTTGTTGCAAAATGGCTTTTTGATAATAAAAAGTAACATGAATATACTTTAAATTTCTTTGTGTTCAGAAGGGGGTAATGTGAAATTATCTAAGAAATATTTAGAGTCTATTTCTACAGATGAACTTTTAAAAGTCGCAGAGATTTACGGCTTGTTCATACCTAATAATCTAGACAGACATTTTATAATACAGGAACTTTTAGAGCTTGGGGAAACTGACGAAGAAGAATCTAAAGAAAAAACTGCTATTACCTTATCTCGCTTGATTGAAGAAAGTGAAAGCGAAGATGAAATAGATGACCTTGATGACATCATGGATATTAAAAAGTCAAAGAAAATGAAAATTTCTTACAGTAGCACAGAAGTCCACCTTTTATTAAGAGATCCAATGTGGCTATTTGCTTTCTGGGACTTTTCAAAAAATGAATTTAAAAAAATTAGAGAAGATTTAAATTTTGAAACTTTCTTCCTTAGAGTCTTTTTGTTTAAGGAAAATAATAAAGAAGATCCTTACGATTATTACGACATTGAAATAGATTCTGCAGATAGAAGCCGATACTTTTACTTATCCTTTGATGATATTCTAACAAGGGTTGCGATTTACGTTAGATATGCAGACCAAAACATTAGTTTAATTTCTCAGTCAAATTGCATTTACTTAAAACGTTCAAACATAGAGGATAAACTTTGCAAGATAAATAATGCTGATACAAGTATAGAAGAGCTTTCAGGTATTTCGATTTTGAAGAAAAGTCATTTTAAAAATTACAGACAGGCTTTTAGTTATGATGAGGAGGTTGAACTTGAAAAGCAATAACTTCGTATTTATATTTGACGCACATCTTCCTTATATTAGAAATGAAATTGCTGATGGCAATATTGAAGAAGACTGGCTTTTTGATACTCTTTCATATTCACTTTTGCCTATGCTAAAAATGTGTGAAAACTTGAAGGAAAATTCTCAATTTAAAATGGGTGTTGTTTTTGAACCTGTCCTTTGTGAGATGCTTTCAGATGAGATTTTGCAAAGTCGATACAGGGAATATCTTTCTAAAAAAATAGAATTTGCAAAAAAAGAATTGAACAAGTTTTCTGAAGACAAAGAAACAAAAAAAATAGTTCAGTATACATTAAAATTGTTTACAGAAAATAAAAGAACTTTTGAGAATTGTGGTGGTTGTGTTTTAAAGCATTTTGACGCACTTGCAAAAAGTGGCCATATTGAAATTTTAGCAACAACTGCAACAAGTTGTTTTTTACCCTTCTTTGAGGAAATTCCTGAAACAATTTATGCACAAATTGAAATGGGGCAAATTAATTATCGCCGATATTTCAGTTCCATACCTAGAGGATTTTGGCTCCCTGTTCTTGCTTACAAAGATGGGATTGACAAAATAATTCGTAGCTATGGTTATGAATATACTGTTGTTGAATCAAAGGCGTTTTTGCTTTCTGATAGAATGCCTCCCACAGGTGTTTTTGCTCCTGCAATTTCAAGAAGTGGCTTAAAGTTTTTAGCTACCGATGCCTGTGCTCAATGTTCAGTTACCGGTGAAAAACAGCCGTACTTTAAAAATGACATATACATGAATGTTGAAAACGATATTGGTTTTAAATATTCAGAAAAAGAATTAGCTTCAATTTTAGAAACTCCCAAGGGTAGACGCCAAATTGGTTTTAGATATTGGTCAAACAACGCAGACGAAAATCTTTACAATATTGATAAGGCGTTGGAACAAGCAAGAGCAGATGCTAAGGACTTTGTAGAAAAGAGGAAGTCAGCTTTGAATTCTGTTAAAGAAACAACAGACTATGATTCTGCTACCTCTCTTATTGTTTGCTCATCAGACTTTTTGGGTAAAAAATGGTTTGAAGCTTTTGCCTGGTTGGAAGAAGTTTTTCATTTAATGGACGAAGATTCTGAGATACGAAGTTTAAAACCTTTGGAGGCGGTAAATATTTCTAAGCAGTTGTATACAGTTTCTCCTTTCTTTTCTTCACTGTTTGATTCGGGTTATGCTGCTGAATTGTTAAATACCGAAAGTGATTGGATGTATTGCTTTGTTTTAAAGACTACAAGAAAGATGCTTGAACTTGTAAAAATGTTCCCCAGCGGTGACAGCTTAATTGAAAGAATCCTAAATGCTGCAAGTCGTGAAATTCTTTTATTACAGTCTTTCTATTGGCCTCTTTATGCAAGTGATCCTGAGTTAAAGGAATTTGCCGAGCAAAGATTTATTGACCACATTCAAGCCTTCTCACAAGCTTACGAAGCCTTAGGTGCTGATGCGCCCGATACTCGTTGGTTAACTGAACGTGAAGCAAAGTTTCCAATTTTTGAAGACATCAAC
>PDWI01007138.1_pt1 | contig 14015 bp, 15 predicted proteins | sample 1430891 | NCBI WGS metagenome assembly PDWI01 (sample SAMN01162508, study PRJNA174530) | Oral metagenome, whole genome shotgun sequencing project. | biome: Marine environment; feature: Marine mammal; material: Swab sample of the gingival sulcus; isolation source: swab sample of gingival sulcus...
CTGCCTATAAGTGCGGGGGTGGCTAATTAGCTATTTTTCAATGTCATGGCTAAACGATATAGCTCATTTTTTTTTCGACCAGTAATTTTTGCAGCTAATGCCGACGCCTGTTTTACCGGTAATTCATCCAGCAAAATAGTGAGTAGTTCTTCACTGGAACTATTGATTACAATAAAAAGGACATCCATTATTTAAAAAATAACTCAAACAAACCACTAAGCCTTTAGCTCAAGTAGAAAAACTGCCTATAAGTGCGGGGGTGGCTAATTAGCTATTTTTCAATGTCATGGCTAAACGATATAGCTCATTTTTTTTTCGACCAGTAATTTTTGACGATATAGCTCATTTTTTTTTCGACCAGTAATTTTTGCAGCTAATACCGACGCCTGTTTTACCGGTAATTCATCCAGCAAAATTGTGAGTAGTTCTTCACTGGAACTGTTGATTGCTTCGCTATCGGTCTGTTCTTTGCATCCTTCAACCATAAGCACAAACTCACCTTTTTGATGCATGGGGTCAGCATGAATCCATTCGAGCAGTTTCGCAAAGTCCCCACGAAATACTTGTTCATACATTTTGGTTAATTCACGCGCTAATACGACTTTTCTTTCAGGCCCATAGATGGTGTGCATCGCTTCAATAGTCACAGCTATTCTATGACTGGATTCATAGTAAACCTGAGTACGAGGTTCTTTTGCATTGATTTTTAATGCGTTATTTCTACCCACCGACTTTGCAGGCAAAAAACCTTCAAAGGTAAACCGATCTGTCGGCAAGCCGGCAATGGAAAGTGCCGTAATAATGGCACTTGCACCAGGAATTGGTTCTATTCTATAGCCCTCATCCCCTAAATTATTTACTAAATGATAACCGGGGTCGCTAATAAGTGGGGTACCTGCATCGCTAACCAAGGCTATATTTTCCCCCGCATCCAGCCAATGTTTAATCTGGGCAATTTTATGCTGTTCATTATGATCATGCAGTGCTTGTAAGTCTGCCTGAATGCCAAAATGAGTCAGTAACTTACGTGTATTACGCGTATCTTCGGCACAGATTTTATCAACCTTTTTCAAGGTATCAATCGCTCGTTGCGTGATGTCACCTAAATTACCAATGGGCGTTGCAACGATATATAAAATACCGCTGTTCATACCTGTATTTTCTGTTGTCATTAATGATATTCTTGTTAGATACGGGTTGATGATTGTATGTCTTAAAACCAGAGACAAGTAAATTAACTGGAAAACACCGAGTAAAAATACCAAGCCAAGACGATACAGCCTAAAAATACAAACCAAATAAAGCATACATATAAATGGGGATTTATAATGAAAAACAAACCAGCTAAGCCCACACTAATTAGCTCACTACTATTTACTATTGCCATTTTAAGTGGCTGTGCTTCATTGCCCAATATTGTACCGCAATTACCCTTGCCCCGAGCTGATAATTATTCTTTACCTACAACTCAAGATGTTGAACGCGCAAGTGCATTGCTAGCTCAGGGAAAAAAACGTGAAGCAGCCAGCGCCTATTTTGAAGCATCAAACAATTACCGCTCGCCAGAACGTGAACGCCTCATTTTACAAGCAGCAGAACTCGCCGCAGTATTACAAGATACATCACTAACACAACGCTATTTAGCCCCAATCAATTATCAGCAGCTTAATGCAGAAAATCAGGCACGTTTCCGCTTTACTCAAGCACAACTTGCATTGAATGATAATAATTACCGTGAAACCTTACGTCTTCTGCCCCAGCGTGTAAATACCCTACCCTCAGAACTTGGCACCAAAATCCTGAATGCCCGTATGCATGCCGCACAATCCAGTGGAGATAAACTCGCATTGGTTCAAGAGTTAGTACTTCAAGAATCTAGCCTTAAAGAGCAATACCAGATTGATCTTAACCATGATCGTATCTGGAGCCATGCACAGCAAATACCCAATTATCAGCTAGATGAAGGCATCAGTAGAATCAACCATCCTGTACTCAAAAGCTGGCTAAGCTTGGCCAAACTTGGCAAGCTTTCAAAGAGCAATACCGTCAGTAAAAAGGCCTCACTACGTGGAGATACCGCACGTTGGCTACAGAGCAACCCGAACCACCCCGGCAAGAACAAGGCAATCGAACTATTAAATGTCACGCCATCAACAACGGTGACACCTTATCAGGCAAACTCTCCTGGCAGCACAACGATACAAACACCACAAATCAAACCTGTACATTCTAAAAAACAAATTGCCGTACTTTTACCACTAAAGGGAAGCCTATCGGGCATTGCAAAAATACTCTTAAAGGGTATTCAGGATGCACATAAATTAAATCCTAATAATAGTGAGTTAAACGTATTAGACACATCCAGTGGTCATATTAATGATATTTACAAAAAAGCATTAAATGACGGCGCACAAACAATAATTGGTCCTTTTACTAAAACGGCATTGAGCAACTTATCTGAAAACACACTATCTGTTCCCACGATTGGCTTAAATTATGTGAATGGACTACAAAACACCTCAGGCAATTTATACCAGTTTGGTCTATCACCAGAAGATGAAGCCAAACAGATTGCCTACCATGTTGCCAACAAAGGCTTGCGACGTGTTGCTATTTTAACCCCTGATTCTGCTTGGGGTAGTCGCTTATACGAAGCCATGCGAAGAGCAACCATAGAAAGACAAGGAAAAGTAATCATGAGTGAAACTTTCCGTAACAATGCCATTAGCTATGCGCACCCTGCAGAAAGTGTAAGCGCACGAGAAGATGAACTTGATGCCATTTTAATTGCAGCTTCTCCAACTCAAATCAGACGTTTGTATCCTGATTTAAGACAACAGCTTAAAAGCCTGCCAATTTATGCAACATCACACGTACATAATGGCCTACCTGACACCAATAATGACTCCGTTTTAGAAGGCTTAATTTTTACCGAAATACCTTGGGTGCTTGAAAATGCACAACGCGCCAATGCATCCATTACGCGCTTCCCTCGTCTATACGCAATGGGTAGAGATGCATATAAGCTTTCTTTAAACACAGAATCACTCAAAGCTTATGGCAGCAGCATGAACGGAAAAACAGGCACAATTAGTCTTGAAAAAAACGGTAGCTTCCATCGCAAATTACATTTAGCACGATTCAGTAAAGGTGTTGCAATGCCATTTAACCAATAGCATCGAAGCAATCACATAAACAAAGTCAACTAAACAGTAAACCAGGCAATCATCCGTTATGGCAAAACAGCTATCTTTATTTGCAAAGCAGTTAGATAAATTAAACAACCTTAAATCCAATATAAAAAATACGGGAAAAGGTAAAATAACAGCCAAGCGTAAAAAGGGAAATCAAGCAGAAGCACTCGCCTGTGATTTTCTGTGTAAAAAAGGACTGATTCTTAAACAGAAAAATTTCAATACACCCGCAGGAGAAGTAGACTTAATTATGATCGACCCGAGAAAGTCGAATGATTTTCTCGTTTTTATTGAAGTCCGCTACCGTAAAAATTCAGACTTTGGGGGAGCTGCTGCCAGTGTTACACCCCAAAAAAAGCAACGAATTATTAAGGCTGCCCTTGCCTATCAACAACAGAACGCGCCCCAATCGTCCATGCGTTTTGACGTTGTTGCCATAGAAGGCGATAATATCAACGATAATCCTGATATTAACTGGATAGAAAATGCCTTTAGCGGCTTTTAATGAATGGCTTTTAAATAACACAAGACCTTTGTAGTACGAAGCGTGTAATGAGAGAAAAATAAGCGTCAATTTCCAGATTTTTTATAGGATGACGAATAGCAGGGCTATTTAACTGCCTTTTTAGGAAAAATCGAGGATACTCAAACCGTTTTATCCATTATATCTCTTCGTGCAAAGGTCTCAACACATACACAGCAAGGCACCAATACCTTTATGAAAAACTCCCGCATCAGTTTCCTAAGAGAAGCCGCACCTTATATCCATAAGCATCGTGGCAAAATCTTTGTCATCGCCTTTGCCGGAGAAGTGATTGAGAGCGAAACGTTCTCACAAATTATCGAAGATATTGCTATTCTCTCCGCGCTTGGCACACAAATCGTGTTGGTACATGGCGCACGCCCACAAGTAGACCGTCACCTGCAAGCGCTAAATCATACAATTCAAGTGGTTGACGATATGCGTGTTACTGACACAGTGACACTGCAAACGGCGAAAGAATCAATTGGTGCATTACGGGTAGAAATAGAAAATCAACTAAGCCATGCCTTAAGTATGCCACCCGTTGTTAATGAAAGTCTGGGCGTGCTATCGGGTAATTTTATTACTGCACAACCACTGGGCATTCATAACGGTGTGGATTTCCAATACACGGGAACCGTAAGAAAAATTAATGCCAAACTCATTAAACAATTAACCGCAGCAGGCAGTATCGTCTTACTTTCATCACTCGGTTTTTCACCCTCAGGAGAAGCATTTAACCTACGCTATGAAGATGTGGCAAGTTTTGCTGCCAAGTCATTGCAAGCGGATAAACTAATCTTTATCCATGCTGACTCTGCATCCCCTACCCTCGATATAGACTTACAAAACCTGGATACATATATTGAAGAAAATCCAGAGCAAAAACGTCTACTTAAGCATATTAAAGCGGCAATGAATGATGGTGTTGAGCGCGTCCATCTAATCAGCACAGAAACCAAAGATGGCTTACTGCTGGAGGTATACACAAGAGATGGGGTCGGCATTATGTTTAACGCCAGTCAGTATGAAACGATTCGTCAGGCAAAAACTGAAGATGTCAGTGGCATTATCGACTTAATTGAACCACTGGAATCAAAAGGAGCATTGATTAAACGCTCTCGCGAACAACTAGAAATAGAAATTGATAAATTCAGTGTTATTGAACGTGATGAAAAGATTATTGCCTGTGCCGCCTTATACCCCATTCCCGATACAAATATCGGAGAACTTGCCTGTCTTGCCGTTCACCCACAATACAAAGGCGGTGAACGCGGTGACAGATTACTCAAATGGATTAGTCAGGAAGCAATGACCCAAAAACTTAATCAGTTATTGGTATTAACAACGCAATCAATAGACTGGTTTAAAGAGCGTGGATTCAAACCCGGTGAAATAGAAGATTTACCTGAGCAGAAAAAAGCACTGTATAACTTCCAGAGAAAATCAAAAATTCTCTTAAAAGCGTTGCTTATTAAAGCCTAAGAAGCAGTGTTTTCACGACATGAAGGCTTTGCAAAACCACCTGCGCGAGCCACTTTCTGCGCTGCGCTTGAAATGCGCATTGGCTCTGTGTAAACGCCACTTTCTGTGCGCCGTGCGCCTTGAAATTGACACGCTCGGTAGGTTCATCAAAGCCTTCTAAATCTAAAAAGCCACCCCCCTACTTATAAGCCTTTTTTCTACAATCAGGAGGCGCGATTAAACAAAAAGTGATATGAAATACGGCTCTAAAAATCAACAGAATAACCGTGAATTTACCTACCTATAATGTTGATGTTGTACATTTTGTTCCTACACACGCTTAGATTTTAATCTATCACCAGACCATGATCGTACCAATGCCCAAACGGCAAAAATAATAAACATCGTATGCACGATAACAAAATATAACACCACATAAACCCATGTCCACGGTGATTCAAATCCACCAAACAATACCATCAAGGAACTGACAACAAATAATGCGATTGCTGCAGTAATATTGAGCTTGATACCCAGAACCGCATGATAGTGATCAATATTCCCAGGCTGAGTTTTCTTATAAATAAACAAGAGCGCAATAAAACTCACTATGGGTAAAATAGTTAAATTAAGCAGAGAAGCGAGAGCAGCATTTGATGCGTTTTTAAGTTGTTCTTTATCCTTTAGCATTTCAGATTTCATCATTAGTCCTTTCTTTCTTCAATTTATTTAGATTACTCGAAACCTTTGCACAATTTGCGCCATTTACACAAAGAGTATGCTGAGAAAAAACGACACTCATTTTTACCCAGCATATCTTTTTATCAGTCTCTTCGTACAAAGGTCTCTACTTTTTAATATGAAGATACCGACTCGCAAGGCGGTATCTTCAAATAAACGACCTTACAACAGACTAATTGCTTACAGTGCTTTCAGACATGACAACCTCTTCACCTTTCGCAAAGAAGCTATAAATATATAAAAGCAAACCAATCAGGAAGATCACACCTGAAACCTCACGCATCCAGTAGAAAATATGAAGCTTGTCCTGCGTTGCCATAAAGGATAATGGGGTCTCTGAATAACGCTGGAGATAAACCTGTAAAATACCAGCACCTGTTAAGAACAATGTAATGAAAACCATAGACACCGTCATCAACCAGAATGACCACATTTCAATTACTTGTGCTCTTGCATTGCCTGCCTGTCTGCCACGCATTAGCGGCATTGAGTAAGAAATCATGGTTAAAATAACCATAACATAAGCACCATAGAACGCCATATGACCATGAGCTGCTGTAATCTGCGTACCGTGAGTATAAAAGTTCACCGGCGCAAGCGTATGCAAGAAGCCCCAAACACCAGCACCAAGGAACGCCATTACCGCTGTACCCAACGCCCATAAAACAGCGGCTTTATTTGGATGGTCCCGTCGTCTTTTATTCACCACGTTAAAGGCAAACAATGTCATCATAAAGAAGGGAATTGGCTCAATCGCAGAGAATATAGAACCTAACCACTGCCAGTAATCCGGCGAACCAATCCAGAAGAAGTGATGACCCGTACCAATTAAACCAGAAATTAATGCCATCGCAATGATGATATATAACCATTTCTCAATTACTTCACGGTCAACACCCGTTACCTTAATAAGTACATAAGCCAACATTGACGCCATGATTAATTCCCATACACCTTCTACCCATAGATGTACCACAAACCACCAGAAATACTTATCCTTAACCACATTATCCGGGTTGTAAAAAGAGAACAGGAAGAATACCGCAAGACCGATTAAGCCTGTAATTAATACCAGCGAAATAACCGTTTTACGTCCAGTAAGAATGGTCATACCAATATTAAAGAGAAAGGCGAGCGCAACAATAACAATACCGATTTTAGTAATCGTTGGTTGCTCTAGGAACTCTCGTCCCATTGTTGGCAATAAATCATTCATCGTAATCTCTGCCAATGTTGCATAAGGCACCATCAAGTAGCCAAGTACCGTTAAAGCACCTGCAACCAGGAAAATCCAGAACATTAATTTTGCTAACCAGGGCGCATACAGCTCACGTTCTGATTCTTCAGGAACCAGGTAATAAGCCGAACCCATAAAACCAAATAACAGCCAAACAATTAATAGATTGGTATGCACCATACGCGCAACATTAAAAGGAATTTCAGGGAACAAAAAATCGCCGATAACATATTGAAGCCCAAGCGTAACACCAAATAAAATCTGTCCTACAAAAAGTCCAATAGCCGCTATAAAATAAAGCTTTGCTACGGATTGTGATTGATATTTCATGTGATTTCTCCCTTATCCTTCTTTATTTGGCGGCCAGTCTCTGGCAACTTTAATGCCATCAACATATTTAAGAAACTGCGCAATTTCTTCTAGCTCATCTGGCGTAAAATTAAACTGCGGCATACTGCGTCGTCCCGGAATACCGTCCTTAGGGCGACTCATAATAAAGCCCTTAATTGCTTCCGTACTTTTGCCAAAGCGGGTATAAACATTACCCAGTTCCGGAGCAAAATAAGCACCCTCACCCAGTAACGTATGGCAACCAATACAGTTATTAATCTCCCATAATCTTTTACCCGCAGCGACCTCCTCGGTAAGATTCTGCGAATTATCAGTTTTTGGCAGACCCCTCACCGTATCCACGGTTAATCCAATAAGTACCAAAAGGAAGAAAACACCTCCCCCATAATAAATATTGCGAGCCATACCTTTAGTAAAGGTCTCTCTCATAGCGAAAACACTCCGGTTCATTAATAATGACTACATTCTATATTAGCCAATGATTATATGACCTTGATATTGATCAAGCCGTAACACCCGCTATCTGATTCACGATATAATCCCAAATACGTCCACACACTCACCACAGAAACAAATCATTAACTGAAGGTAAGCAATGCCAATTTTAGACAGCAAATATCAAGAAGCCATGCGCAGCAATTATCTGTTTATGGATATAAAAGAAGAAGATTTTGCAACTGTAGTAAACGGAACCTCCGTCTGTAATTTAAAGAGTGGAGAATACCTATTTTCACAAAAACAGCCGGCCACTGAGTTTTTCTTACTGCTAGAAGGGCAAATGAAAATCACGCTATTATCCTTCGAAGGCACAGAGAAGGTTGTCGACGTCATCAATCCCAACAATACATTTGCAGAAGTCATTATTTTTAATGGCATAGGGGGCTACCCTGTTAATGCAAAAGCATTGACCAATACAAAAGTACTTCGCATTAATGCACAACAATATATTCAGGTATTAAGCAACTCATCTGAAGCCTGCCTAAAAATTATTGGGCGCTTGAGTCATCGGCTACACTGGCTAATGAATGAAATAGAGCGTTTAACTATGCACGGCGCTTCTTATCGCTTAATCAGTTATTTACTTGAAGGCATTCCTCATGAATGTACTGAAAAAACTGAAATAAAATTAAGCTTACCAAAACGTGTTATTGCCTCAAGAATCTCTATCACTCCTGAAACATTTTCCCGCACCCTGAAAAACCTCTCAAAAGAAGGTTTACTGGAAGTCAAGGATGAACACATCGTTCTCAATAATCCTACCAAACTAAGAAAACGGCTATATCTATAAGCATCAAAAATGCCTTATCAAAAATTCAGCCTCTCCCTTGCACGCGCATTAGATAGACCATAACAAACCGCGACAATGCCTTGATTCGTATCAAGGCATTAAGACCCTATCCACATTACAGTCGAGCTTGTCAAAGATAAAATAAAAAACTGTGGATACTGCAATGACTGAGCAAGAACCAAAACTACTCCCGGGTGATCTGGCGATCTGGTTTTTTATATTTATGGAACTGCTTGTGTTTGGTATTGCTTTTATCAGTTATGCCGTCGTTCGAATGCAGAACAAAGATATGTTCAATCAACTCCAGTTAACACTAAATACCGAGTTGGGTGCGGCAAATACTATCGTTTTAATTACTTCAAGTTACTTTGTCGTACGGGCAGTGCATGCGATTAAAAATAAGGGTGATTACATAAGTTGCTCGCGCTGGATTTATGCTGCGATAGCGGGTGGTGGTTTATTTCTTGTTTTAAAATCAATTGAATATTATGGAAAATTTTCAGAGGGCATTAACCTCAGTACGAATACCTTTTATATGTTTTATTTGTCGCTTACGATGTTTCATTTTTTACACGTTATTCTGGGTATGATTATTTTATTGGCCATTGCGATAAAAGCACAACGTGGCGGCTACAGTGCAGATAATTATATTGGTGTTGAGTCTGGCGCATCGTACTGGCACATGGTCGATCTGGTCTGGATTGTTTTATTTCCTCTTGTTTACGTGCTTCGATGAGACACAATATGAAAAGCGAGATAAAAAAATACTACAGTATTCATACTATCTGGGTGGTATTGGTCATGCTAACCTTTTCCACTTACGCTATGGGAACGCTTGGCTTTAGTGGTCTTCCTGTGGTCATTGTTTTATTACTAACGACGGCCATTAAAGGCATTTTAATTATCCGTGATTTTATGGAGCTGCACGGTGTTTCTTTATTATGGCGAGTCATTATGTACGGCTGGCTATGGGTTGTTATTATTGCGATTAGCATGACTTACGCAATGACGAGCTAACCCCCTATAATTACAATTAATACGACAAAATAGGTATTATCAAATGAGTGACATTCCTTTCTATCAAAGCCAAAACAATGAAGTTGAGCTATTTAGTCATGCGTACAATAATCAGCTCCCTCTCTTAATCAAGGGCCCAACAGGTTGTGGTAAGACACGGTTTATTCAGCATATGGCTGCGAAACTGAATCGCCCTCTTTATACTGTTGCCTGCCATGATGACTTGACGGCAGCGGATCTTGTTGGCAGACACCTTATTGGTGATGGTGAAACGTATTGGCAGGACGGGCCACTGACTAAGGCCGTGCGAGAAGGTGCCATTTGCTATCTGGACGAAGTGGTTGAGGCACGTAAAGATACCACCGTTGTACTCCACCCTCTTTCTGATGATCGTCGCATTCTACCTATTGAACGTACGGGGGAAGTACTTACAGCACCACCAGAGTTTATGCTGGTCGTTTCTTATAACCCCGGCTATCAAAACCTGCTAAAGGGCATGAAGCCATCAACACGCCAGCGCTTTATATCCATGCGTTTCGATTATCCTAACAGTGAAACAGAAACGGCAATCATCCAACAAGAAGCAGCGATTGATGAAAGTATGGCAACACAATTAATCGAACTCGCACATGCCTTACGTGTATTAAAAGACCACGATTTGGAGGAGTCGGCATCTACACGCTTATTGGTTTATGCCGCGACATTAATAAAATCTGGATTTGACCCTGTTGATGCCTGCCGTGCAGCAATTATCGAGCCATTAAGTGATGATGAAGAAACGGTGGAGGCATTGATGGAAGTTGTCAAAGCAAAATTGGGGCATGAGCTTTAAACCAATGAAAACAGAAAGTGATAAATCTGCTAATCAGCCTCGTGCGATAAAGTCTAAACACGCCGAAGATCATGTAGGGGCGATTGCCCAAGCATTCTTTATTGCTAACTTACTTTTTATTGGGGTTTTTTATATATTATTGTGGGGCTTGTATTACATGAAATATAAAAGCACATCAGCCGTAAGCAAGCATCACTTAAAACAAACATTAATCGCTAGTAGCATAAGTACATTTATCGCGATTTTATTGAATGTAATTATTCTACTGACTACAGGTTATGCATCCGCAACCGCCTTAATTTTAGCGGAAGTGTATCTCATGCTTATTGTTCCCATTTTCTTTATATTAGGCATTTTAGGATTTACCAAAGCTATTCAAGGATTATATTTTACGTTTCCATTGATGGGACGTTTTGCAAATGAACACTAACGCTATAAACACCTCTAATAAGCCACCTGTAGAAAAAACAGCCTATAAGTGGGGGGGTGCTATTTATTTCCCTGAGATTACGATCATATGAGAAAACTCAACTGCGCCCATTGTAATAAAACTATCGCTGACGATGATCAGTCCTGTCCACACTGCGGCATGCCATTAGCCCCTCATTTAAGACACTCCCCTCAACGTAAATTTATCCTGTGGTTTATCGCCATTGTCATTTTCTGCTTTGTAATGATTTATCTTCTCCCTTTTTTTGGCTCAACAAGGTTTCCGGGGAGATAAGCTATGTTAGAGGAATTTGTTGGCGAAACCTGGCATCGGTTTATTACGAAGCGTGCGGATAAGACTTACCCTGAAGCGGCTGTCTATCTGGATGAAGTACGTCGTACTACCAGTATATTTTTTCGTGCATTAGGCGGTGAAGGCGGGTTACGTGTTGAAAATGCGACCGATTCCGAAGTACATGCAAAACGCACGCTTTTACAGCGTATTGCCGGCATTGGTGATAAAACACAGTATGCGTGGCGAGATGAAGAAACACTACGCCTACCAGACAATATTGCATTATTCCCCAACCGCCAACTCAATTTGGATTTATACCTCTGGCTAACCGCTCTATCTGTGATTGATATGAGTGATGCAACAGCAAAAGACTGGATTAGCCAAAATCAGTACCGTACCTCACAAACACTGAAAATCTGGCCGGGACTCAATACACGCTATCAGAACCTTCTTCAAGCCCACTTAGCACAACGACCAAATACAAAAACCTTAACGAAGGGAGAAGCGAGCCAAGAGCGAGCCATTCAATCTGCTCTAATGGATTCTGAACAAACAGTATCGCTTCAATACGCTAAAAGACCCCCACAACCTGTACCCTTATGGCTGCATCCATCCCCACCGGAAGAAGAGTTTTCTAACAACATCCCACCTCAAGACCCAGACTTGGAAGATGCTGCTCAATCAAAAGATGAGCAATCAAAAAATCAGGACAAGCAACAAAAACGCAAACAAGGCAACCGCACCGAAATGCCTGAAGGTAATACTGGCTTAATGAGTTTTCGTCTAGAAAGCCTCTGGAGCTGGGCGGAATACAGTAAAGTTGATCGCACCAGCACCGAAGATGACGATGATAATGCCATGCGAACCGCTGAAGACATGGATAATATTACCGTTGCTCAGGATAAACAAACCACCTCAAGCAAAATCAAGCTAGACCTTGATTTACCCTCCAGCAACTATGATGACATTACGCTTGATGAAGGCATCCCCATTGATGAATGGGACTATAAACAGCAGCGAATACAAAAAGACCACTGCCGTTTACAAATTATGTCATCACGCGATGCAGTGCCCACGCAATTACCAGAAAGACTTAGAGCGCAAGCACACAAAATTCGACGACAATTTGAAATATTAAAACCACAACGCATCTGGAAAAATCGTCAGCAAGATGGTACTGAATTAGATTTGGAAAACTACATTAATTATCTCACCGATCGTAAGCATGGCCATGTCAACAGTGACACTCCCGTCTATCGAGAATTGAGAAATCAGCACCGTGACCTATCCTGTTTACTACTGGCTGACCTTTCACTTTCAACCGATGCCCACATCAATAACGATTCACGTGTGATTGATATTATTCGTGATTCATTATTCTTGTTTTCTGAAGCACTGAATGCAACGGGAGATCACTTTGCCCTGCATGGTTTTTCCTCGCGCAACCGTAATCGTGTCCGTTTCTACAATATCAAAACCTTTGATGACGATTATAACGATGATATACGTGGGCATATTGATGCAATAAGACCGGGCTACTACACCCGAATGGGAGCCGCCATTCGCCATGCTACTGCACAATTAGCCACACAAATGACCAGTCAGAAATTACTACTGATACTTACCGATGGCAAACCCAACGATTTGGATAAGTACGAAGGGCGCTATGGTATCGAAGATACACGTATGGCAATACTTGAAGCTGAAAAGCTTGGAGTAAAGCCATTTTGCGTCACTATTGACGAACAGGCTGAGGATTATCTGCCCTACCTATTTGGTAGTCGGTCTTTTGTCTTAATTAGAAATGCAACAGAGCTTCCCAAAAAGTTACCCGCTTTATATATCAAACTAACAAGCTAATCGGGCTTATGGCTTTATTTTGCTTATGACTTTGTTTTAAAAAGATGCAAAAAGGTGATAAGCCACCCCCCTACTTATGGGCACTTTTTTAGTGCCACTTCATCTGTTTGAAGGTGCATGTTCATTACTTGAATGACCGATTACCTTATCGTATAAAAATGAAAAGGTGCCATCATAACGCCTTGATCCGTTTCCAACGTCACTTGCGCTTCCCACTCCATTTTTGCATTGACACAAATGGGAATAGTAAACTCACCCGTATACTTATCTGGTGCTTCTCGCTTCAACTCACTATGATTAAAGCCCATATCCATATTCAAACCTATAAAATCTACTTTTACTGACGATGCTGTAATGCCTTGTGTTCCAACACGTAATGTTAAAGGTTTTAAGAGTGGTATCTCTTTGGGAGTAATTGAAAAAGTCACAGCTCCACCATTTGGGAATACATGAGTACAAGGTGCTTTCCTGAGATTACAAGGAGCTTGTAAAGATGATTTGGCAGTAACACTTGAAACCAGATAGTTTTTGTAAAAATAACTCGCCACAATACCTCCTGCAAACACAAGTAGCGCAATAGTCACAAGGAGATTGGAGGATTTTTTAGTAGTGGCGGTCATTCCGTTGATTTCAGTTCCGTTATGTTTAATTTCCACAAGCAAAAAGGAGGCATAAAGTATATCAAACCACTAGTGTCCCGTTAACTATTTAAAGTAAGTGCCTGATTCCATTATTTGATAAAATTGCTTTAGCACAAGTGATTGAATCAAATAAGGAATCAAGC
>PDWI01006932.1_pt1 | contig 14013 bp, 12 predicted proteins | sample 1430891 | NCBI WGS metagenome assembly PDWI01 (sample SAMN01162508, study PRJNA174530) | Oral metagenome, whole genome shotgun sequencing project. | biome: Marine environment; feature: Marine mammal; material: Swab sample of the gingival sulcus; isolation source: swab sample of gingival sulcus...
TTGTTTTTCAAATAGTGGGATAACCGACCCTGATGAGCCCAACACATTACCAAAACGTACCATACAAAAGCGTGTCACATCCTGCTCGTTTGCTAATGCTTGTAAGACTAATTCCGCCATACGTTTCGTTGTGCCCATGGTGTTGGTCGGGCGAACGGCCTTATCGGTAGAAATAAGAACAAATGTCGGAACACGAGCATCAATCGAGGCTTTAGCACAATGCAATGTACCAAAAATATTATTCTGCACACCTTCAATGGTATTATATTCAACTAGAGGCACATGTTTATAAGCGGCAGCATGATAAACAGTATCAACTTTAAACTGAGCCATTAATTTTGTCAATCGCTCTTGATTTTGCACGGTTCCCAAAGCAGGTACAAGCTGAACTGTCAGTTGATGGTTATTAATATATTCAGAGAGCTCTTTTTCGATACTGTAAAGCGAAAATTCTGATAACTCAAATAAAATCAATGTATGTGGACACTGCTGAATAATTTGCCGACACAACTCGGAACCAATGGATCCCCCTGCACCTGTCACCATAACGACTTTATGTTGAATATCTTGTGTCATTAACTCTGCTACAGGTTCAACCGCATCACGCCCTAATAGCTCCATGACAGATACTTTTTTTAGTGAACTAACGCTGACATTGCCCTCAACCAAATCTTTTAATCCAGGCATGGTCAATATTTTGCAAGGCAGTTTTTCTAAGTCGAGTAAAATTTCCTTGCGTTGTTGCAAGCTAGCACTAGGCATAGCCAATAAAATAGATTGTATTTGATGTTTAGCCACTAGCTTTGCTAATTGAGAAGGTCTATACACAGGTGTGTCATGAATCACTGAACCTTGCAAACGTGTATCATCATCAACAAAGGCAACAGGGAAATAAGAGTCCGCCTGTTGTATCGAAGTCAGTAACTGTCGCCCTGATTCTCCTGCCCCATAAATGATGACCGAAGAAGTTGTCTTTTGGGGCTGTAACAAGCTCTTAATGGTAAAACGGGAGCCTATCAATAACACAATAACGAGCAGACCATAGAGAATTGGCACGCTACGAGCTAACTCTACATGTAAGAAGAAAGCACTAATTAATAAAACAACAACGGAAATAAACCCACCGATAACAATGGTCTGTAGAATCTTCTCCCCTGCATAACGCAAAACTGCACGATATAATCCGAGTCGAGAAAATACAAATAAACTAATGATCAAGGTAATCGTCAATATTTGCCAATTATTACCACGAGACCACTCTTCTTGAATATTCAGACGCAATCCTAACGCTAACCAAAAAGAGCTAAATATCAATAAGGTATCATGTAATAAGAAAATAAGCTTTTTTAGCCAACGAGGAGAGAGAAGTATCGCGCTTAACATTGATTTAACCTGATTCTGATTATTCGTTATATATTAACATATTTCCGCCCTATTATAACCTAAGGTATTTTTATAAGGTACTTTTAATAAACAAGCCAATATCACCGCCTTTCTTACTGTTATCAGTCCGACTACCAAATAGGTAAATCCCCCCTGTTTAGAAATATCGGTTAAATTTTTTGGTGATTGATAGTGTTTCAGCGGTGTAGAGTCTTATAACTTACTTTACTCTATCCCCCTGTCCCTTACCGACTACGGTCATAAAAATATATTTGAAATAGTTTTGAAGGTTATAGTTAACAATCATTTCTGCATCTTTTTCTGCTAATTTTTTCGGTGTGGACATATCTATTTCGTTAATTTGTGCTAAACCTGTTATCCCAGGGACAACATTATAAACGCCTAATTTATCTCGCTCTTCAATCAATTCTGTTTGGTTAAATAAGTTTGGACGAGGTCCTACTAAACTCATATCGCCTTTTAGTACATTGATTAACTGTGGCAACTCATCTAATTTAGTTTTTCTCAAAAAACTACCAAATTTAGTAATTGATGAAGTACTCGCCAAATGTGATGCAACGGACTTTGTATCTACTGACATTGTTCTAAACTTTATCAAATTAAAAGGTTTTTTATTTTTACCGACTCGTTCTTGTATAAAGATTGGCGAACCTGTATCAAACAAACCTACAATGCTCAGCACTACTCCAATTGGAAATAAAAATAATATTCCAAAAAACGAAAGTATAAAATCGAATATTCGTGTCATGACCTTTACTCTTTAAAACTTTTAATGGTTTTTATTAAGCCCTCTTCTGCTGTTAAAGGCAGTTTTTCTATTCCTAATGCTGTTTTTACTTTTTGATTGGAAACTACATAATTTTCAGTCAGTTTTTGTAATCTCTCAGAATTCAATGGTAACCTTAATTTGTCCCCAATTTTTGAGATAAATTTAATCAAAGTAACAGGGATTTTCCATAAACGAGATTTTTTACCTGATACATTAGCAATAATGCCTATCAACTGATTAGTTGAAATAGTTTCATCATCTGCTAAACAATAAATTCCTGACGAAACTTCTTGATTATTTAGAATCTCATTTACCAAATAACTAAGATTATCAATGGACAGAAAAGAACGCTTATTTTCGAATGATGCTAATGGCCAAGGAATACCTTTCTTTACCACTTTATATAATAAATTTAGGTTTCCTTTATTGCCTTCTCCGTGAATCATCGTAGGACGAATAATAAATAATCGCTTTCCCTTTGGTAATTTTTTCGATAACAAATATCCTTCTGCCTTTAATTTTGATTTTCCATAGGGCGTTTTAGGACTCGGAATGCATTTTTCATCTAAAACTTCTTCAATACTATCAGCAACAGCTTTTACACTACTAAAAAAGAAAAAATGTTGTATATCCGAATGTAAAAACTCATCAAATACTTTTATTGTTAAATCAGTATTTACCTTAAAATAGTCCCTTTCTTCACTTGTATTTGAGGTATCGTGCGCCTTTCCTGCCAAATGAATAATTGCATCAGCATTTTTGTCAAACGTATAGTTTTCATTTCGTAATGATACTTTTTGAATTTCATTACCTTTATCTTGTAAATCAGCCGAAAGATTATTTCCTACAAAACCTGACGTTCCTGTTATTATTATTTTCATTTCAAATAACCCAAAATTGACTTTGCCATTTCCTTATTTATACTGCTTCGACTAAATTTTTCCTTAAACTCTTTTCTTTCTATTATTTGATAATTATAATCTTTCATTTTTTCAACAAACCTCTCTACATCGCAAGGTTTAAAAAGAATTGTATTTGTAACATTTTCTTGAATAAAATTATAAGCATACCCCCCCACACCTGCAATTATTGGTTTATTAAAACTTGCTAGCTCAAAAACTTTAGAAGGTAAAACCTTTTCAAACGCCTTATAATCATTTAAATGTAAAAACAAATAATCTGCATTATTATACAAATCTATCAGTTTTTCCCTTGATACAGGTGCTTCTACTTTTACATTGGTTAAATTGCATTTCTTTATTTCTTCAAGTAACACAAATTTGGCTCCTCCATCACCAATTACATTAAATTGATAGTCATTTCCTAACTTAGATGCTACTTGAGGAATTATTCTATGCAACCCTTGCCCTTCACCAATATTCCCAGCATAAACTATTGTACAAACACTGTCTTGTTTTACTTTTTCTCTATTTTTACACACATTTTCTAAAAAAACACTATCAATCCCATTAGTAAAATAAGAAAATTCAGCTTTATTATATTTTGAGAAATATGTTTTAAAACCCTCTGATATTAAATTAATATGCGTAGCGTAGGAAAAAACTCTATACTCAATTTGTTTTAAAACAGGAACAATCATTGCCTTTACTAGCCTATTCTTTAACACTTCTTGCATAGTATCCACAAAAATATCTCTTATATCAAGATACAATGGAATTTTTTGCTTTTTAGCTATTCTATAACCTAAAAAAGCAGTAAACAAACGAGAAGACGAAGCAAAAACTAAGTCATATTTTTTATTCTTTGTTATTTGCAGTGTCATCTGATAATACTTTTTAAAAGATAAAATTTGGTCAACCATTCCACTTTTATGAGGTGGCAAATCAACACGATAAATTTTTATATTATCAACCTCTTCTGTAGAAAGTGCTTCTACTTTAAAACTATTATATCTATTAGGTTTAGTAGTAATAATATCTATTTCGTATTTACCTAATGATTGCCTTGATAATTCCTTAGCTAAAGTTGTATTTCTAAAGGAGCCTGCACACAAATCAGGTTCAAAATAAAAGGTTAAGTATAATATTTTCATCATATGATTATTTCAGTTGTTAATTTATCCTTAAAAGAGATTTCTAACTTATAAATGGATTCCTTAAAATTAAATTCAGGCGAATAATAAGCCTCCTCTTTCATGATATTAGAAGCACCATCAAACCTAATCTGAAAGCCTTTACCGAAGATAACAGTACCTTTTATTTCGAACTCCTGATTAGGATCAAAATGTAAATAAGCCTCTCCTTTATTTCCAAAAATATCATCTCTAATAATAATATGATTAGGCATACACTTTACACTTCTTTTATGTATCACGCCAAATTCCTGTTCATAACCATTATGTTCAGCAATAACACTATTTGTAGTATCTTCAAGGATAACAACATTTGCTCTTTTCCCTACTCTATGCCCCGCCCACACCTGACTAGAATCTTCGTGATTAATAGAAACAGTATTATGAGCCCGAGTAGAACGTTCATAAAAACGTCTTTCATCAACTTCATAGGTTGAAGTCCCTGTATCAATAATTACAGGACATCCTCTTATATATAATAAAAACGAAAAAGTATCAGCATGGGCGTGCCCTGCTTGATAAGTTGGTCCAACTTCTCCAACATCTATAAAAAACTCATAATTCTCACCAACAAACTTTCTATATCCAGACTGAGATAACTTGATCTTCCTAAAATCCAATCCAATCCTATTGGCGTAGGAATTCAATTGAACTGGATTTGGAGCTATACCAAAAGCTGTATCATTAACTAAAGGGATATCATTATTTTCAAAAGCAATAACATTCAAAAAGGAAAGCATCAGTTCAGCTTTCCTCTTTAAAATTGGCAACAACTCCCCATTAAAAACCTCGTTATTTAAAACTAAATTATAAGCATCCAGAATTCTATAAAGCATCAAACTATGGTACATAGGACTTAACTCAAAATGAGCTCCATCATCTAATATTTGTTCTTCTAGTTCTTTTTGCAATATCTCTTTTGCTTTTTTATATAATAATTTATCTTGAAAATAATACCCCCCAAAAAGTAAACTAAAAGCATTTTCAAGCAGATGATTTCCAAGCAGATGATACTCTAAACTATCCAACAATATATAATACTGAGTATATAAACTATCATCTATTTTTTTATCTTTTATGTTATATTTTGATATAAACTTTATCCAATTGATCCCTCTTAAACTTATAGGAAAAGGTTCTAGACCATCTTTAACTCCATCAACGGTATCAATAAAGTCATATATCAAATATATATCCTCTCTATCTTTTAAGTACTCAAAATAAGTAAGATTATAAGTCCAAAGCTTTCCGTATTTATCATAATTCCAATCTATTTCATTTTCAAACTTTTTTGAAAAATTTAACATTTTAAATTTTTTATTCATGCAAGTACTATAATTTTCACAAGATTCAACAAGAGACAACTCAACAGAATCAGAGCTTCTTACAAAATCATACTTAAACCCACTAATTTTTCTAAACTTATTTCTTAATAGATAATATAATCTATAATAAATCTGAGTAAATTTTAAATACTTAACTGTATTTAAAATTAAAGTCTGCTTATTCATTTTTATCGTATCTCTCATCAGATAAAATAAATCTTTCCAACTCCACATAATCATTATCAGCAAGATATTTTTCTTCGTTGATTAATGAAAAGTTAGATAAATAATTTGTTAAATTTAGATTATTCAATATATCCATAAGTTCTATTTCATCACAACATTTTACTAAAATACCAATATCATGAGTGGTTACAATATCCCCTAAATAAGTATCTTTACTTGTTATAATGGGTACATTAAAATACATCGCTTCATATAGTTTATTTGGTAATGCAACCTTATTATTTAAAGAACCATTTGTAGTATCATAAGGCATATATAAGATATCTAAACTAGCATATATTTTTGCACTATCTTTAAAAAAATTGTATTCCCCAAAATATTTTATATTTTCATATTTACTTGCATATTCCTCAACCATATTTTGATACTGCCCTTTACCATATATATGCACTTCAAAGTTTATATTATTTTTAACTACTTCAAATAATGTTTTATAAGGTCCGCCTTGAGCCAACATACCAACTATACCAATAACCAACTTCTTACTTTTGACCTTTTCCGATTTTCTAGGCAACATACTTGATAAAGGTTTATTTTCTAATACAAAATAATCTTTTTTAAAAAATTCGCTATAATAAACATCATAAAATTTAGGAGAGGTCACAATAAGTCCATCTACATAAGAAAAAAGCTTTTTTTCAACATATCTAATAACTTTTGATTTTAAACTATCATCATATGCATGAGAACGCAAATCAGATATTTCAACAAAAAGTTTACCTTTATTTTTTTTAAATATATTAGATAAAAGAAATAAAAACATTGTATCAATATTATTTACAATAACAACATCATAACATTCTTTGTTAAAATGTTTATATATTTTTTTAAATGAAATCATATAATTAAAAATTCTTTTAATATAATTTCCATCTGATATTTTACCTACATCATAATCAAAAACTACATCTTTTATATATTCCTCTTTTAAATCTTTTATATTATTTCTAGAAAAATAGATCACACTTATATGATTATTTGCTGATAAATATCTTATTTGCTTTATAAACCTAGGGTGTGGTTGATGAGATAGAAGAAATAAAATTTTATTTTTTTTCATAGTAAATCCTTTTTGTTTTTATTGCACGAGACAAAATTTGTTGAAAATATTGTGAATAAACTATTTTATATATACAAGCCCATAGAAGTATTCCATCTGCCCAACCTAACCCCTGTCGTCCAAATTGAAAAACAGCTAAAAGCAAAATAAATGGATAAAAGAGTCTAAAATTGATTATACTTAAAAATGCAAAAAATAAAATAGAAGTAAACATAATAAGAAATATTATTAAGCCACTATGGGTAAAGACTGTTAAATAAGCATTTTCGGCACCATTCCCTACAAGAAGGGGGGCATAAATGGAATTGCCAAATAATATATGAAAAAAGCTAGAATCATTTATAATATTTAAATATTCATTCCAAAAATAAAATCTTTCACTATGGCTACTACTACTAAAATCAAAAGAATCTAGCACCCTAAACCACATATCAATATACTCAGTAAAGTAAAAATACGTTGCGAATCCGCATATAGCAAACAAAGAAAAAGTTGAAAATATTTTTGATAAGCTAACATTTTCTTTCATATAGAAAAATAAATCTATAAAGAATACCAGTGACACAAATATCATGGCACTTCTAGAACCGGACATGACAGAACTCAACAATAAAACAACCATAATTGCTCTATTTTGTCTAAAAATCATAGAGGCAAATATTAAAAAACTCCCTGCCTCTTTGGAGTAAGAAAATAATCCCTTCCCTCTAACTACTTGATAATAGTTACCTACAGGGTCAAGATTAAATAAGTATTCACCCATATATATGTCGTACAGCATCACAAGAAAACTTAAAACTATCATATAACTTAATAGTTTTTTGAATTTTTCATAACTTAAAAAAGCAAAAAATCCTAATATAATCGAAATATTTACATATAAACCACTGAAAGCTAGTATTTTATCAACATTTGTAAAATTTAAAGTTACTAAGGACATCAAACATATAAAAAATATAAATAAGTATCCCCTATGATACATTTTCTTTTTATAGTGATAATTAAATAATAGAACACTCCCGACAACAAAAACTATAATCAAGAACAACCTAGCAGAACTAAATGCATACTGTATCACAGCATTAAATACAAATCCGAACACTAATCCCAATGCTACAATATTCGAAACTTTTAACTTTAGGAAATTACCTGTTTTTTTATTTGCAACTAACATTTTTTAATGAACCGACATAGATAGGGGTTAGATTTTAGACTACCCCACCAAAATTATAAGTTTAAGTGACCTGACTTATGCCATCAGCTACGCAACCAAGGCTATTTTACTATACAATATACAAATCAAATCTCCTCGAAAGCTTTAAGTATGATATATTCAAGTAATTCCTTTTAATAACAAATCCAATTCCTTTATGGTTTCTCCCATAAAGAAAGAATTTTTTTTATTAAGAATATTTTCTTCAAATCTCTTTAAGTTTTCTAACTTTTTAATTTTTTTTATATTTTCACTTAAGTCCTCTACATCATTAGGCTCACAAACCAACCCAAAACCAAAATGATTAATAATATTTTTACCATCTCCACTTGGCAAGGCTCCAAGCATAGGTAACCCCAAATTTATGTATTCATATATTTTTGAAGGAACACAAGCAGCATAATACTCACTCGTTAAACTAACAAAACCCACATCTATATTCTCAGACATGAACCTCAAAAACTCCTCATGGGGTAAAAAATCTATAAAAAATACATTGTCATCCTCTATATTTTGCAAAGGCTTATAGTTTTTTATATTTCCTACAAAATAAAGTTCAATATCACCAACATTGAGATTTTTGTATGCTTTATACAATAATTCAGGTTTTTGAGTATCACTCATTATACCAGCATAGGCTATTCTTAGTTTATTTGATCTTTGTTTTTTGTATCTAGATAGATCAACTTTCTCAACAAATCCAAAGTAGTTATTATAAACTCTTTGTGATAATTTAGGAAATCTTCCTTTTATTACATTTTGATAATATTTAGATGATGTAACTATCAAATCACTATTTTGAATATACTTCTTCTGAAATTTCTCTCTACCTATATGAAATCTTTTATCTCTTCTTAATCCATTCATGTAACCATAATTCAAAGGATCTTGAAAATTAACTACAAATTTGCACTGTACCTCTTCTTTTAAAATTGAAGCCAACTTTATCATACCCAATTCACCGCCACTTGTTGCAAAAAGAATATCATCTTTTTCGATTTTATCTTTTAAATATAAAAATGCACTCGCCACCCATCTATCAAGATAATCTTCATAAACCCCTATTCTTTCAAGAACAGATGCAATTTTTTGACTATGTCTCTTATTGAATGGTATTTGCCAAATATCATCTAAAATTATATACTCTCTAGTATAATAATTTGGCATTATAACCACTACATCCCAACCAAGTTCTTTCAAATACTTAACAGCCCCTGTTCTCACAATGGGACCACCACCTTTTTGATAAGGATAATATGAACGTGTCAGATAATATATTTTATTCACCTAAAACTCCTGCTTTTTTGAAATAAGTCAACGAGCAAAAATAAAGTGTAACACCTTTATTACTGCTTCCCTTAATGTATATTTTGTAACACCTTCTATAATATAAAAACTATTGGATATATCCACAAGCCTAAAAATCTAAAAAAACCCTTACTTCAAGAAAAAAACTCATAGAAATCTTATCTGTATATTTTAAGTGTTCAGGAAGCGCAGAAAAGAATTTATTTGACATGACTTCATTTTTTAAAGGATTGCTAAAAAAATTTGTCTTATAAAACTTGTATTTCTCTTTATAAAAGACACTCTGTTTAAAATACTTTATAATACCTTCATTTCAAAAAAAGAAATTAAAAACTCCTTAGCCATTGAACTATGGGTCCTTTGAGTACGTTCCCTGATAATTTTATAGTTTCTAATAAAACCACGCAACTCTCCTTTCGAGAGTAATGTTATCAAATAATAAAAATAGTGTGCATTATACCCAGAAAAAAGTTCATCTGCACCATCTCCATTTAGGAGTACAGTTACATCCGTATGTTCTTGAATATACTCATATATTCATATATTCCATACATAGCACTTTCAGTAAAACTCCTATATGGGGATTCAATAATATAATCTATCTAGAATTTCAATACTCGGTTCTAAATGTATAGAATGATTTTTGTACTTAGTTGATTTAATAATATCATCAACATATTTTTTTTCATAATCAAGTTCTTTTTCTGTATAAGAAATAGTAAAAGTATCAAATTCTTTTGCTAAATTCTGCTTATAAATAGAACATACTATAGCATAAGAATCTATGCCTCCACTTAATAAAGACCCAACTTTAACATCTGATCTCATTCTTAATTTAATGGCATCTAAAAGTGTATTTTTAGTACTACTAACTTTACTATCTAAAGTAAGCTCTTTTTCGATATAATATTTTTTTTAAAACAAACCATTTTTATCATATACTGCATAATGACCTGGCAAAATCTGCTCTATATCTTTAAAAAAAGTATGTTTAGTATGTGAAATGTATCCATATTCTATATAACCATATACCATTTATTCATTTAAATATAATTTATCAAAAAAAGAACTAACAAATTTTATTTCGCTTCCAAAAATTAAATTATCACTTACAGTGGAATAGTAGAGCGGTTTTATACCAAAACGATCACGAGTCAAAATGATACAATCTGTACTTGAATCATAAATGCCAGCTGCCCACATACCATTAAATTTATTAAAAGATTCCGTTCCCCAACAATGATAAGCTTTTAAAAAAACTTTTGTATCACTTTGCGTATCAAAATTATATCCTATATCAATAAGTTCATCTCTTAACTCTATATAGTTAAATAACTCTCCATTATAAACCATATACAAATTTTCAAATACAAATGGTTGATGACCATGTATTGTTAAGTCAATTATACTTAATCTTCTATGTCCAAGAATCATAGAACTTTCAGTTTTATTTAATATATGTTCCCTATTCTTTATTTCACTTATTGTATCATCACCAATTAAATGGTCTAATTCATTTTGTTCAGACCTATATATAAAACCTTCATCATCAGGTCCTCTATGTGCTGTCTTTTTATGCGCTACATAATATTTTTTTGTTTCACATTTATTTTTATAAGAAAAAAACCCTGTTATTCCTCACATTTTAAGAAAAAACCTCCTGTTTTTTAAACGAAATAAATAATATTAAAAAAGTAAATACATATATAAAAATACTAACATACATATATTTATTACTTAAAAATCTATAACTAAGTAATTGCATAACAAATGAATACAAAAATAAACCAATAAAACTAGCATATGCACTTCCTACCATTCCATAAATAGGAATAAGCCACCAGTTTAAAAGAGCATTTGTACCAAATGAAAATACAGCTAAAAATGGATAAAACCAAACCACCTTATGAAATCCAAGTACCAAAGATGGTATCTTATAAAATCCACCCATCATAAATCCAGCCATAACAAATGGCATAACACTTGAAGCTTGTGCATAATCATCATTTGAAAAAATAGAAACAATTATAGGGCTCAGTGCAGATACTATAACAGTGATTATAGCTAAAACTATATAATATCTATATGAAAATTGTTCCAATTCTACCATAGCTTTTTTATAATCTTTATTCATATCATCATATACTTTTGGTAGCATTGCTTGAGATATAGCTTCATACACCATAGACAAGCCTTGCCCTAACATATAACCAAGAGTATATATCCCAACTGCACTATCTCCTATATAATGCTTTAAAAAAAATCTATCTACATATACAAAAGCCACACCTAAAAGCATAGATATCATACTAGGAAGAGATAATAAAAAAGTCTCTCTCGCCATTTGACAATTAAAAGTTTTTTTAATCTTAAATAAATCATCCTTACTAAACTCCTTAATAAGAGTAAATGTGTTTAAGATATATCCTAAACCTTGCCCACTCATTCTTCCAAATATACCTAAATTAAAAATAGCTATAAAAATTACGGAAGAAACATGATTTACAAAAGTTTGGAAAACACTATGTTTTAAAACAGAAGTTGATTTATGTTCATTATATAAAACTCTAGTTAGAAAGCTTACATAAACAGCAAATATACCAGTTACAAGTGTTATAAAATAAACAACCTCACTATTTGGGGATATCCAATTTGATATAGGTTTTATAAAAATCAAAGTGACTATTGAAACAACAACAGCAATAGCAGTAATAAACCAAAACATTGTACTAAGATACTCATCTCTTCTAGTATCTCTATAGTCAAAATACAACCTTGAACTACTACTATCAAGATTTAAAGATACCAAAGATGTAATATATTTAAACATGATAAGATATAAAGAAAGTACACCAAACTGAGCAGGACTAAAAACAAAAGTATAATACTTAGTCATCAAAAGCGCAGTCCCACTAGCTATGATAGAACCTGTCAAATATTTCGGGGCATGTCGTAAGACAATACTAAACATTGATTGTTTTTTCATACATAATTCTATATTTTTCTACAAAATTTGACTTGTATTTTAAATTTTTCCATTTATTTCTCAAAAAAGTTTTTGATAAAAATAATTTCACTATTTGTTTAAATGCTCTTTTATAAATTTCAAAATTAAATTTTATTTTATCATCTGCTTTATTTAATACTTCAACTATTTCTTCTGATGCTCTAATATAATTTTCACCATCACTATACTCTATAGTATCTTTTATTATTTGTTCTCTAAAGTTTTCAAGTTTTTTAAAACTACTCATACTACCATCAGAGAAAAATTCATCCATTAATTCTTGTGCTTCTTTCCAAGTTTTTACAATAGGTGAACCTTTATGTACATTTTCTCTTATAAAATCACTTTTAGTAGGATTGATTAAAAAAGTTTGCTTATCTAAAAGCCAACTTTCTAATGCAGTTGTAGTTTCATATCCTATCCATAAATCTGATATATTTATCAAATCACTTATCTGATATTGCTTATTTTCAAAAGCATTAGAAATAAAAGTATTTTCATATTTTTCTAAACCATAAAATTCATTTTTCTCAAAATCAATAGTACCAGGATGGTATCTTAGTATAAATAAAGTATCTTTATTATTTTTAATCAATGATTGATAAATTTTTTGTATCTTAAATAAATCTTCTTTATGCATATTTATTTGGTCTTTACCAAATGTTGATATATAATACTCACTATGTTGTTCGTAGTATTTGCCAAAAAAATGATCAAACCCCCAGGCAGCAATTCCTATAATCTTTTTGTATTTTAAATTATTTTCTTCACAAAATTCATTTTTAGACTTAAACTGTAAAAGTTTATATCTGTCAAATCCTGTTGCTCCTGTTGTATCTATTTTATTTTTTAATTCTGGATATTTATCTAAAAATATTTTTTCACTTCTTTTACTCCAAAGTAAAAATTTATCTAAATAAAGTCTTTTATCACTATTCCAACCCCAAAGAAATTGCTCAAGTGCCTTTTCTTTTACATTTCCTTCAGAAATAAAAGAAACAACCTTAATATTCAAAGAATATGCTAATTTTACTAACTCATGGTTAATCAAAGCTCCTTGAAAGTTAGATATTACTATCATTTTTGGTTTATATTTTAAAATATAATAATATCCATTAAAAATAGACAAGGTTTTATACTGAACATTATATTTTTTATTTAAATAAACCAACACTGGCATCACCATATGTAAGTCCCTATCACTTGTTGGCCATTCTAAATTTAATATATCAATTTGTTTCAAACCTATCTCCAAACTTATAATCCTTTTGTGCATTCTTACCTAAAATATCTCCTAAATACCTAGGGTGCATCCCAAATCCTGGTCTTACCGAGCGAATATTTTGTTCAGTAATAATATAACCTTTTTTAATGTTTTCTGCAACATAAAGAAAACGAGCAAAGAATTTTCCTGACTTTTGCTTTTCGGTTAATTCATAAGTTTCAGTACCAATATGGGCAGTTAATCTTCATAGATATATTTTAGCAATATAAGTTATAAGTAGTGTTTATTTTGAATTAATGCCTCACCTGAAACCACTAATTGATTATTACTATCATAAATCTCTGTTTTTATAACAGCCCGATTT
>PDWI01006933.1_pt1 | contig 14013 bp, 10 predicted proteins | sample 1430891 | NCBI WGS metagenome assembly PDWI01 (sample SAMN01162508, study PRJNA174530) | Oral metagenome, whole genome shotgun sequencing project. | biome: Marine environment; feature: Marine mammal; material: Swab sample of the gingival sulcus; isolation source: swab sample of gingival sulcus...
ATTCATAGAAGAAGCACTGAAAAACGGTGCTTCTCTTGTTTTTGCGGATACCGAGTTTACCGCTGACCAAACACAGGCGGCTGCACTCACCGAACTATGCAGGAAGTATGAAGCGGCATGTATTACGGTGGAGCATACGCTGTATGCCTTGCAGGCTGCCGCCGCGGCATATATCCGGCAGTTTCCCAATCTGCTGAAAATCGGTGTTACCGGTTCAAACGGTAAAACAACCACCAAAGAACTGTTAGGTGCAATTTTTTCTCAAAAATACCGCACTGTTATCAGTCAAGGAAATTTTAATTCCGAAACAGGGCTGCCGCTGTCGGTGTTTACAGTAACCGAAGAGCATGAAGTCGGTATTTTTGAACTGGGCATGAACAGAACCGGCGAAATTGCAGAACTTGCCGCGGTGCTTCACCCTGATATTGCCGTTATTACCAACATCGGTACCGCCCACATCGGAATGCTCGGCTCAAAAGAAAAAATTGCGCAAGAGAAAAAAGCCCTTTTTTCATGCTTCACTGAAAAAAGCACCGGTTTTGTGCCGGAGGACAGTGAATATGTCGGCTTTTTAAGCCAAGTTCCGCAGGGAACTATCCGTACATTCGCTGTTCCCGAAGATTCCTATCATCTTGAAGGGTTGACCGGAGCTCATATTAAATACAAGGATGAGCTGATATATCTCCCGCTCACGGGTATTCACAATGTACAGAATGCTTTTGCCGCAATCGCCATTGCAGAACACTGCGGTATTCCGGCAAAGCTGATTAAAAAAGGCTTGGAAGCGGTAAAACCGCTGTTCGGGCGGTCTCAGGTGATAGACGGCGGCTCCGTGGTGTATATGCTGGACTGCTATAACGCCAACCCCGATTCCATGCACGCCGCAGTGTCGTTCTGCGGCAATCTGCGCGTAAAAGGCAGGAAAATCTACCTTTTTGCTTCAATGCGTGAGCTTGGTGAAGAATCGGCAAAAGCGCATGAAGAACTCTGCGCCGCCTTGTTTGCATCAGATGCTGATGCACTGTTCTTTTTCGGTGATGAAATATGCACTGCGGCACGGAGCATTGGCGGAAAAACCAATACTGCACCGAAGTGTTTCTGTTTTGAAGAAACCCAAGCCGCAGAACTCGGCAGTACACTGGATGAATTTTTGCAGAAAGACGACTTTGTCTGTCTCAAAGGTTCCCGCTCCCTTGCTTTAGAGCAATTTGAACCGGTTTTGCGGAAGGAGCGGTAGCAATGCGTCAAGGAATCAATTTTGAGCGAAATATTCATCGTGAGCGGTACAGTTTTGTCTTTATCATGCTGGTTATTTTAATGGCAGGCATCGGACTTGCCGCATTGTATTCAGGCTCACTACATTATGCGGAACGTTTTTTTCATAATCCGTTTTATTTTTTACTGAGACAACTGCGGAATTTAATGATTGCAGTGCTGGGTTTGCTCTTTTTTTCATTTATCGGTATGGATACCCTGCGGAAACTGCTGCCCTATTTTCTGATATTCGGCTTTTTTATGCTCCTAATGCCCTTTGTTCCGGGCATCAGTTCACCTCGAAACGGAGCAAACCGCTGGATAGCAATTGCCGGTATCAGTGTACAGCCGTCTGAATTTATCAAATTGCTTTTAGTTGTTTTTCTTGCAAACTTTTTTGATAAAAAACACGATCAATTTGATGCTCCGCTGGTTTCGGTTCTGCCGCCGTTTTTTGTTACAGCGGTATTTGTGTTGTTGGTATATCTTGAAAATGATTTTTCAACATCATTCTTTTTAATTTTGCTGTTTATGATGATGTTCTTTATTGCCGGCGGCTCATTACTCTGGTTTTTAAAAGGACTGATTGTCGTTATTCCCTGTGCCGTACTGATGATTGTAACATCTACATACAGAATGAAACGTGTTTTATCATTCCTTTTTCCTGAACATGATCCGCTCGGGACAAGTTATCAAGTAAATGCAGCATTAAGCGCATTGTCAAGCGGCGGCGTATGGGGTGCCGGTCTTGGAAACGGTGTACATAAAATCTCCAGCGTACCCGAAATTTATTCCGATTTTATTTTTGTCGTATGGGCTGAAGAAATGGGATTTGCCGGCGTATGCTTATATTTTTTCTTACTATGTTTGTTTACCGGCAGCGCCTATACCATTGCACTGTCATGCAAAAACCGATTCGGCTGCTATCTTGCATTTGGCGCCGCTTCGGCAATTATTATGCAAATATTATTGAACTTAGCTGTTGTAGTACGCTTAGTTCCCGCCACGGGTATCCCGCTCCCGTTCTTTTCATTCGGCGGTTCTTCATTGATTACAACATTATGCTTATGCGGATTAATTATAAATGTTTCAAGTCATGCACAAAAGGAGGAGCGTTATGCTTAACACAGCCGGCTTACATGGTCAAATATATACAAACACCTCAGTTTCACCGTCAATGACAAAACCGGCACATCTAAAACTCCGCATTTTTAAAGTGCTCATTATTGTGTTGGCATTCGTTCTGGCAGCAGAATCTCTTTTTTATCTTTTTATTGTTCCCGCAACATCACCGGCAAAAATACAGTTTACCAGTACCGGCACACTTACACTTGATGAAATCAGCCATGCAATCGGTTTAACCGGCAGAGAAAAATGGGCAGGCATTGATACTCAAAAACTTTCTCAACGAATCGCATTATATCCGTCTGTAGCACAGGTACGCATACGAAAAAAGTTTCCTGATAAACTCATAATTGATATAACAGAGCGGACAGCGGTAGCAGTATTGCTTGCATCATCTCATAACCGTACCGTACCGATGGAAATTGATAAAACCGGCATGGTATTCCGCATTGCACAAGATGATTCATACAAAGGATTACCGGTAATTAGCGGTTTGGAATTGGAGCAACCCCGTACCGGAATGAAAGTGCATAAACAACTTGCAAGTCTTTTTCAACAACTCAGTATTTTACAGAAAAAAAATTCTGTACTGCTCAGTGAAATCTCGGAAATGAAAATTGAGCAGAAAAAATACGGCGGATTTGAGCTGATTATTTACCCTGTACAGGCAAAAATGAAAGTCCGCAGTGATAGTGCATTGAATGAGGATCGATTACGCTATATGATGCTCGCATTGGATGTAGTACGGGATCTCGGTATTGCCTCGGAAATTGAAGAATTGGATATACGGGGCGGAACCGCATCATACCGTTTGAAAGGGGTATCAGATGAGTGATGTCATTGTCGGGTTAGACATAGGAACCAGCGTAATTCGGGCTATTGTTGCAGAAACACTTGAAACAGGTATCTTACAAATTATCGGTGTCGGTACCAGTGTCTCCCAGGGGCTACGAAAAGGTTCGGTTGTTAATATAGAAAAAACAGTACAGGGAATCAATGAAGCAATTGAAGCTGCAGAAATGATGTCCGGTGTTGAAATCACTCATTGTGTTACCGGTATCGGCGGTACTCATATTGAAGGACTAAATTCGCGCGGCATCGTTGCAGTCAGCGGAAAATCAAAGGGAAACAGAGAAATTGATCAACAGGACATTGACCGCGTAATTGAAGCGGCAAAAGCCGTTGTTATCCCGATGGATAGACGGGTAATGCATGTCATTCCTCAGTCCTATATTATTGATGAACAACACGGAATAAAAGATCCCCGCAATATGATCGGTGTCCGGCTTGAAGCTGAAGTACATATCATCACCGGATCGGTTACTTGCATGAAAAATATTATCGACTGCGTAAAGCGGGCAAATTTACAAGTAGATGATTTTATGCACCACGGACTTGCAGCGGTAAAATCGGTTATGACTGAAGACGAACGGGAACTCGGATCGGTTTTAATTGATATCGGCGGCGGCACAACTGATGTTGTCGTAATGTCAGGCGGCGCACCGGTACTGACTGCATCAATTCCCATCGGCGGAAGCCACGTAACAAGCGACTTGGCAATTGTTAAAGGTCTTTCAGCGGAGACGGCAGAAAACTTAAAAGTTACCGACGGACGGTGCTGGCTTCCTCTAGTAGAAGACCATGAACAAGTCCTGATTTCAGCACCGGGAGGCAGAGCTCCGATGCAAATTTCAAAACGGGAAATTTGCGAAATTATTCAAGCAAGGATGGCAGAACTTTTTACAATTATAAAACAAAAAACAGATACCGTCAGTCAATCGCATCGGTTTGCAGGTAATGTAATTTTATGCGGCGGCGGATCACTTATTCCGGGAGCAACCGAATTGGCTGCGGAAGTATTTAATACAAACGCAGTCAGATTGGGGATACCCGGAACTTTCGGCGGCTTAACCGGCGAGTACCGCAGCCCCGATTTTGCCGCGGCGCTTGGTCTGGTGCTTGACCGGTATGAGCATTCGGCTGCACATAGTGAAGACCGAAAACAAATTGATATTAATTCGGGAAAAGTAGTAGAAAAAATTAAGGATTTTTGGAAAAATCTTTTTTAATAAACAAACAGGTCAGCTCACAACGGTACAGTAGAACTGACCTTCTAGACCGTAAAAAACAATTTTTACGGTACATTTCTTGTGGGAGGGAAATGTATGGATTATCAAGTAATGGCACAAAACGATCAGCTTCCGGTGAATCCTACTGTTATCAAGGTAGTAGGTACCGGTGGAGGCGGATCGAATGCTGTAAACAGAATGATGGATTGCAGTGTACAGCATGTTGATTTTATTGTTGCAAACACAGATGTTCAAGCACTGAATTATTCAAAAGCACCGTCAAAATTGCCGATCGGTTCAAAATTAACCGGAGGACTCGGTGCAGGCGGAAAGCCTGAAATCGGTGAAAAAGCCGCCATTGAAGATACCGACAGTATTGCAAATGCAGTACGCGGCGCGCACATGGTATTTATCACTGCCGGAATGGGCGGCGGTACGGGTACCGGTTCAACGCCGATTATTGCAAAAATTGCGCGTGATGAAGGAGCACTCACCGTTGGTGTAGTAACAAAACCGTTTCATTTTGAAGGACGGGCAAAAATGCGGCTCGCTGAAGCCGGTATTGAAAAACTGCGTAATGAAGTCGATACCCTCGTTGTTATTCCCAACCAGCATCTTCTTAATCTTGTAGACAGTAAAACTCCGATAAAAGAAGCCTTTGTTATGGCAGACGATATACTGCGCCGTGCTGTACAAGGAATTTCCGATATTATTACCCGAAACGGTCTTATCAATATCGACTTTGCCGATGTCCGCTCTACTATGGCAGGTCAAGGTGATGCGCTGATGGGAGTCGGTGTCGGAAGCGGTGATAACCGTGCGGTCGATGCAGCTACGAATGCTATTAATAACCCGCTGCTTGAAGACTCACGCATTGAAGGGGCGACGCGTATTCTCGTTAATATGTACGCATCAGAAATGCTCACAACTCGAGAAGTCAGTGAGATCATGGAGATTGTAACTGCAAATGCACATCCCGATGTTGAAACCATTCACGGTATTACTATAGATGAAAAAATGGGAGATGAAATCAGTGTTACGGTGATTGCAACAGGATTTGAAGATGATGAACTAAAACAAATAAAAAATCATAATCCTATTCCCGAACCGAAACCTGAACAAATACAAGATTCTTTTTCTTCCGATGATTTTATTTCAGCAAGTGATTGGGGTAAAATGCAGAAAACAAAACAGCCCACTTTACCCGGGCTCGGACCGCGAAACTCCAGTACTTCGGCAGAGCCTATCACTCCTCCACCTATAAGATCTGAAGTTCGATCAATGGATAAACCTATGGAAAAACCACTGGAAAGATCAAAACCTTCTATTCATGTTCAACTGCCGACCGCAAGCACGAATTTGGATATTCCGACATTCTTGCGGAATAAGAACGGAGAACATTAGTGACATCAGTACAACTGCGGGCATTCTACGGTTTCATTGTATCCGCAGAGGCGCAGTCTGTACTCACGGCACAAACCTATCTTGGAACACTTGCGTTGTTTCAGCAATGGCTTGGAACGGAAAAACGTATTGAGAATGCAGAAGAAGCGGATTGCATTGCTTTTTTACACGCACGCAGTGAATCAGGTATAACGGGAAAAACACTGGCAAAAGACCGCGCTGCTTTACGCTCCTTTTACCGCTTTTTGATTCTTGAAAATGTCCGCAGCGATGATCCGGCACAACAGCTGGAAAGTCCGCGCAGAGAGTCAACCCTGCCGCGTGTATTATCAGCCGATGAAGTTGATACCCTTTTTGCGGGTATTTCACTTGATACTCCCAACGGCGTCCGCGACCGTGCTTTATTTGAATTGATTTATTCTGCGGGTTTGCGCGTAAGTGAAACGGTTGCACTGTCTCTTGATGATATTTTCTTTACGGAAAAACTGATAAAAGTAACGGGAAAAGGCGGCAAAGAGCGGATTGTGCCGTTTGGTACAGCTGCTGAAACACGGCTTTTGGATTATATCAACCATGCACGTCTTTTACTGATAAAACCAGGAACAGGAAATACCGCAACTACAGGTGCCGTCTTTTTAAATAATAGAGGGAAACGCTTAACACGAAAAGGAATCTGGAAACGCTTACAAGATATTGAAGCGTCAAGCGGTGTGAGCACAAAAATTCACACACTGCGCCATTCCTATGCAACTCATTTACTCGCCGGCGGTGCTGATCTGCGTTCCGTTCAATGTCTTTTGGGTCATACCAGCATTACCACGACCCAAATCTACACACACATTGAAGATACAGATTTGGAAAACTACCACCGCATGTTTTTTTCACAAGGGTAATACAATAATCAAATACCCTTTTGCTCTAGTAAAAAAGAGAAAAAAGCGTATACTACTTATATTATGTTGAATAAAAAATCAATCATTTTTCTTTTTGTTATTCTTGCCGCCTGCGGACTTGTCATTTTCGCTTTATACAAGGAAATACATGATTCTCCCGTTATTGCATTTTATGATGTTCCGCCTAAACAGGTTTCAGCAATACAAACCGTTTTAAAAGAATCGCTCCCTAATATTGAAAAAAATTTTGAATGGAAAACAATTCCAAAAGAGGAATCTCTATCATCATTCCTTGAAAAAAACACACAAACAGCCTTTGTTTTTGCTTACGATCAAATAGGAATCTTTGAAGCACAAAACCATTTTATACAAGCTGAGGATTCATATTTTCAACAACTCCCCTCAACTTTTCTCCATAACTTTTTTAACACCACTGAAAAGAACTGTTACGGCTTTCCTTTACTCATTAATCCCGTAATTATGGCATACAATACGGCTCTTTTCACACAACTGCACCTTGATCTCCCCGATTCCTTTCAATCATTCGAAACAACACTAAAAAAACTGAAAACAGATGAACGCTTCCCCTTAACCTGTGCCGGCGGTGATGATACACAACTTTTTGTTATGATATCCGCAATACACGCTATGAAATATCCGAACATTCACTCGAATATATTTTCGACATTGCGGGAATCACAAGACTTACATTCACTATCACCTGAAATCAAAGCAACACTCAACATTTTGATTAATTGGAAAAAACAAGGGTATATTCATCCTGAATGGTTCAGATTAATGCAATCTGATATATCAACTTTCATGCAGTATGGCACAACCGGAATCGTTTTTATGCCGCTTTCTGTCAACAGACAAATTGATGGGGAGATAAATAACCGCTTTCCCGCTGCCCAACTCCCATTACCTGAAAAACTATCACAGAAAAATATGCCGGCAGATGTTCTGATCTTTGCACGGACAAAGGAAAGTGCAAAAATGAAAGAAGCTGATACAATTCAAAAATTGCTGTCAAAACAAACGACCAATGAGTTGCTCGCAAAAATAACGGGTCTTGCCCCTGTTTTTTCATCAGCACTTACACAGGACACAAGAGCAACGTCTGCACGATACTGGGTTGCAGCATCAAACAGCGTTTTACCGAATTTCGGAAATGCCGCAGCATACAGTAATGAAGAAAAAGCACAACTTGCAAAGAATATCCGTACCTACTTGCAAGTAAACGGTTTAGGATATGAATAAACAGTCATTCTATGCATCAAAATAGCATATATGAGCTGTATATCCTAGAAAATAGACCGTTGCTTTTTAACAACTATACAGTCAAGTGTTGAGTATGATTGTTTTTTTATGATAGACTATAAAAATGCACGTCGTTATTATTGGTGCCGGAGTTACCGGTGTTGAACTTGCAAGAAGGTTAATTGCAAAAAAACATACAGTTGTGCTGGTTGAACATCTTGAAGAAGCCGCACGGCATGCCGCAAACCGACTTGATTGTACCGTAACACAGGCAAGCGGTAATGATCCGCAAGTATTGAAAGATGCTAACATTAAAAAAGCAGATGTTCTGGTTACCGTAACAGAAAGCGATGAATTAAATATGCTTATCTGCGGTGTTGCACATGCAATGGCACCCACAGTACTGAAGATTGCACGAGTCCGTAATGAAACCTATGCATCTTCTATCAGTAATGCAAAAGAACATATGCTCGGAGTTGACTTCTTTGTTCATCCCGATCAGGAAGCCGCCAAAGCGATTGTCAATGCGGTTCAATACGGTGCTGTGAGTGAAATTACTGTTCTTGAAAATGCTCCGTATCAGCTCATCGGTTTTACTATCGAAAAAGACAGCAATCTCGACGGGATAAGAGTACAGGAAGTAAGAAAACTGGTTGATATACCTTTTGTCGCTGTTTCAGTTGAATCACAAGGACATGCATTCATTCCCTCAGGAAAAACCATACTGTCAAGCGGTATGCGTATTTTTATTTTAACATTACCCGAACACATTAGTATTTTTTATAATCTGGGCGGATGCAAACTCAAATCACTCAAAAAAATCGTATTGGTTGGTATGGGAAAAGTCGGTAAACGGGTAGCTTCTTTACTCAGTGAACAAAAATCCTACGGCTTACTGAATAAACTCTTCCGCCGTCAAGCAAAACAACGGTGGGAACTCACAATCATTGATAAAAACCCCGCGCTTGCAAAATATGCTGCGGCACATTACCCGAATGCACGGGTATACCGCGGAGATATTACCGACGAATCGTTCATACAGGAAATTGATCTTGAATCCTGCGATTTATTAATAACTGCAACACAAAAATATGAACTGAATATGATTACCGCCGTTTATTTTAAAACACTCGGTATTCCTAAAACCATTGCACTCCTCCAAAGTGCTGTTATGTCAAATGTTGCATATAAAATCGGAGTAGATGTTGCCGTTCCCCTCAAAGACGTTACCGTTGATACTATCATGAGTCATCTCGGTGGTAAAAATCTAACCCGTATTCATACCATGGGATCGGGTAATCTTGAAATTATAGAAATAATAATCGGTGAAGAATCACAAGCAATACACAAACCCTTAAAAGACATTTCACGGCACGGTTTATTTTTAATTCTACTCGTTACCAATCACGATGGCTGCCATATTCCGGACGGTAATACCCTTCTTGAACCTAATGATAAAATTGCGGTCATTATCGAAGCAGAAAAAAATGACCACATTATAAAATACTTTTCCGGTGCAAAATAATATGAGATATATTCAAAGTATCATGATTGTTTTTATTGTTCTCTCCATTGTTACCGGAAGTTTTATTATTCCGATCGGGTTTGCACTCTATCATGGAGAATGGACGACCTTGCCGGCATTCATCCTTCCGATGAGCTGGATTTGGGGTATCACACTCATACTGATTCTTATTTCTACAACACAGAAAAGACGAATACGGCTTTCAATCCGTGAGAGCATTATTCTTGTTTGTTCTTCATGGGTCGGCACCTGTTTAATCGGTACACTGCCCTTCCTTATTTCAGGTCATGTTGCGCATTTCAGTGATGCCATGTTTGAATCGGTATCAGGTTTTACGACAACCGGTGCAAGTGCGTTAGCAACTACAAAAGGATTTCCGGTTTCATTACAGGTTTGGCGAACGCAAATGCACTGGCTCGGCGGAATGGGCGTTGTTGCCCTTACGGTTGCCTTGTTTCCACTACTGGGTGTCGGCGGTTTTCAACTGATAAAAAGTGAAACGAGTGGCCCCGATAAAGGAAAGCTCACCGCAAAAATTACCCATACGGCAAAAGCATTGTGGATGATCTACCTAGGGATGACAGTCGTAGAAGTTGCACTGCTTACCGCAGTCGGAATGCCCTTTATGGACGCACTGTGCCATAGTTTTTCTACACTGGGAACCGGAGGCTTTTCAACACGCAGTACCAGTATCGGTTTTTATAAATCTCCGGCTGTTGAAATTATCTGTACAATCTTTATGATCCTCGCAGGAGTAAATTTCAGCATATATTTTTACTTATTTACCGGCCGTATTTCTGAAATTCTACACAATTCGGAATTCCGTGCGTATGTCCGTATCGTTCTTGCAGCAGGAATAACCATTGCCATTGCAATTACCCCTACATACGGATTGGCAACAGCATTCCGTTATAGTTTTTTCCATACCGCATCTATCGTAACAACAACCGGTTTTTCCACGGTCGATTTTAACACATGGCCGTATATTGCTCAGGCAATATTGGTAACACTCATGTTTATCGGCGGCTGTTCCGGCTCAACTGCAGGCGGAATAAAAGTTATCCGCTGGGTTATTTTCCGTAAACAGGCACGTAATGAAATACTGCGCCTACTGCACCCTCACGGCGTATTCAGCATTCAGCTGAATAACCGTCCGGGCAGAAAAGACGTTGTATACAGCGTAAGCGGTTTTTTCTTCATTTATTTCCTGTGTTTGTTTATCACCTTTATTGTTGCAACATTGGCAGGTGCGGACATTTTAACCGGTATCACATCAGCACTCACACTGGTAGGAAATATCGGTGCGTCATTCGGTCAAGTCGGCTCAGGCGGAAATTTTTCATTTTATCCGCATTGGGCAAAACTGTTCTTTTCTATATCAATGTTAGCAGGCAGACTTGAGTTGTACACAATTATTATCTTTTTCGTGCCGGCATTTTACCAAAAATAATCAGCACATCAAAATCTTTTTATCACCGAGTGTGCTTGCTCACAGCACACTCACCATCAAGTGAATTCAGGATATATACATTTGATGGCATCGCAATTCTTATAGGAGAAATCAATGAGTAAATATATTATAGTAGGCGGAGTTGCCGGCGGAGCAGGTGCTGCCGCCCGTTTACGCAGATTAGATGAATCAGCTGAAATTACTGTTTTTGAACGGGGCAGTCATATCAGCTTCGCAAATTGCGGCTTACCCTATTATGCCGGTGAAATAATTGAAAACCGTAATAGACTTTTTGTTATGACACCTGAAAAATTTCACGCATCCCTGAATGTAACCGCAAAGGTGCTGCATGAAGTAACAGAAGTTAATCCCAAAGAAAAAACAGTTACCGTCAAAAATTTGGAAACAGGAACAATTTCAACCGAAACCTACGATTATTTAATTTTAAGTACCGGATCTTTTCCGATTCGCCCTCCTATTCCAGGGATTAACGATCCTAACATTTATACCCTGAGATCAGTGAATGATATTGATATAATTAAACAAAAAATAGACGAGCCTCAAGTAAAACGGGTTGCAGTTATCGGCGGCGGTTTCATAGGCTTAGAAATGGCTGAGAACCTCCATCACCGCGGAATAGAAGTTTCAATTATTGAAGCAGTGAATCAAGTAATGAATGTAATTGATTATGATATGGCGGCAATTGTACAAAAACATATACGCAGCAAAGGAGTTTCCCTCTATCTGAAAGACGGGGTAAAAGCATTTGAACGGCGCGAAAATGAGCTTGCTGTTATGCTGCAATCAGGAAAAGAAATTATGTGCGACGCCATTATTCTTTCTATCGGTGTCCGTCCCGATACAAAACTGGCGCAGAACTGCGGTATTGACTGTGCAGAAAACGGAGCAATCACCGTAAATGAATATCTCCAAACATCCGAAAAACATATTTATGCAATCGGTGATGCTATTGCTTTTAAAAGCCCGCTACTCAATACTGATATCACCATTCCGCTTGCGGGGCCTGCAAACAAACAAGCACGCATCTGTGCCGATAATATCATTTACGGCAACAAAAAAAGCTATGCCGGTACAATCGGTACCAGCATTGCAAAAATCTTTGATTTAACTGCCGGAGCAACAGGTTTAGGAGAAAAAGCCCTACAAAAAGCCGGTTTACCGTACAAACAAGCAATAACGCATGCACCGCACCATGCAAGCTACTACCCCGGAGCGGCATTTATTTCACTAAAAATACTCTACAACCCCGAAAACGGAAAACTGTGGGGAGCTCAAGCAGTTGGAGCGGACGGTATTGATAAAAGAATCGATGTACTTGCCGCGTATGTGAAAAAAAATGGAACAATTGAAGATTTAGCTGAATTTGAACAAGCCTATGCACCGCCATTCGGCTCTGCAAAAGACCCGATTAACATGCTCGGCTTTATTGCAGAAAATAATCGGAACAACCTCAGTACGCTTGTGTCGTGGCATTCGGTTTCAGATTATACGGAAAAAAATGCATGGTTACTTGATGTGCGTACACCCAAAGAATTTGCTCAAGGTTCTTTACCGAATGCTGTCAATATTCCTCATACCGAGCTGCGCACACGTCTGAATGAAGTACCGAAAGACCGTCCCGTTTTGATTACATGCGGTTTAGGTTTGCGCGGTTATTTAGCTGACCGTATTTTACGCCAAAACGGCTATACCGATACGGTTAATCTTTCCGGCGGTTACATAACATATTATGCCGTTACGGCTGAACAACTATGGCTGACAAATCCCGAAAAAGCAGCGGCACAATACGGCACACCGCCGTGCAGCCCTCAGGTAACAACCGCAATGCCATGCTGCCAACCTTGTAACTAAGATCAGGAATCAGTGTTTAACAGTACGTATTTTATTATAAATAAGGAAGGGAAAATATGCATATAAAAACAACCTATAAAACACTGATTCTTTTGAGTCTTTTTTCGGTATTACTCTTGGGATGCAGCCAATCAAAAAAATATGCCGCTAAAGAAGCAATGTGTGTAGCCAAGAATGAAACAATGGACATGGCTATGGAAGAGGAAGCAAACTTCAACAACGGTTCAGCTCATGATACCGATTCAACGCAGATTGAACGGAAACTCATTAAACAGGGAAACGTAGAATTTGAAACAGCCGATTTGGAAAAATCACGCAAAGAAATTCTGAATGCCGTTAAGAAATTCCACGGATATGTTTCAAACGATAATGAATACCGCTCAAATTCACGCGGAAGAATCACCGCCTATCTTGAAGTCCGCATTCCCAATACATCGTTTGATCTGTTTTTGCAGCAGGCAACAGAAGGGGTAAAACATTTTGACCGCAAAAACATTCACACCGTTGATGTAACCGAAGAATTTCTTGATATAGAAGCCCGTGTAAAAACAAAAAAAGAATTGGAACAGCAGCTTTTAACATTGCTCAAACGGGCACAAAATATCAAAGATATTTTAGAAATCAGAAAAGAACTAAACCGCATTCGGGAAGACATTGAATCAATAGAAGGCAGGCTCAAATATTTACAAAATCAGGTTGCCTTTGCAACGCTTGAAATAGAAATGTATCAAATACAGCCCGAGCAAAACCATTTCGGATACAACTTTATCCATGCGGCAAGACAAGGCGGAAAAAACTTTATCGGTCTTATCTATTTTCTGACGGAACTGTGGCCATTTATCATCATTGGTGCAGTCGTCGTCATACTGATTATCCGCCGCAGAAAAACAAAGGGAATTTCGAGTCCGCTTTTCAAAAAAGCACAGAAAAAAACTGAAGAGACTGATAAAACATAATATCAAAATAACCAGAGGTGTGTTGCTTAGTATTGACATTTTTTTATTTATATGCTGATATGTCCGCATGTTGTCAGGGATATATCTTGAAAAAATACTTGCCCGTCATGCGGCACCTTGTTTAGCAGGTATTAAATCAGCAAACTTGATATCATTTCCCGATTCATCTACAGACTGGTGTACGGTATATAACCGATTATTAAAT
>PDWI01009079.1_pt1 | contig 14013 bp, 14 predicted proteins | sample 1430891 | NCBI WGS metagenome assembly PDWI01 (sample SAMN01162508, study PRJNA174530) | Oral metagenome, whole genome shotgun sequencing project. | biome: Marine environment; feature: Marine mammal; material: Swab sample of the gingival sulcus; isolation source: swab sample of gingival sulcus...
GAAGTTATAAAACAACAAAATGTATATGATATTGTGTGAATTTAAAAAAAAATATTTAACCGGTTAATTTATAAATATTTACAATATAAGATTTTTATGCAATGTTCAGGTAAAAAACGCAATAAAGTAAAAAAATGCGACCAAACTACTTATGCAATAAAATAAATTATAAGTGTATTTATTGCTAATTTAAATATATATATATACATTTGCAGCGATATTATAAAGTAATAATTAAAAATAATTTAGTATGAAAAAATATTTATTAGTAGTTGCTGTTATCAGCATAATTTTATCAGCATGTTGCAACTCGAACAACAACACAGGCACAGCTGACAATAAAGATTCGGTTGCTAAAACGGAAATTGTTAGCGAGGTTAGTATTAAGGACTTCGATTCGTTGGCACCTTCTATGATTGGTAAAAAGGTGGTAATCAAAGGCTTGGTAGATCATGTATGTAAACATGGAGGTAAAAAATTGATGCTTGTTGATGGCGATTCTTACCTTAAAGTAATGAACAACGAACGTTTTGCTGACACTTTAAAAGGTAACGAAGTGAGCGTAATGGGTGTTGTAAAAGAGTTCAAATTGGACGAAGATTTTTGCTCGCATGCCGACGAAGAAAACGAAAAGGCTTTTAACGAAGGTAAAAAAACAAAAGAACAGTTTGAGAAAGCTAAAGAACACATAAACAGCTATCGCGATTCGATGAAAACTGTTGGAAAAGACCATATTTCATTTTATTCTATCGAATTTGTAGAATTTAAGTAACTATCTACACGAAATTAATTAGCATTTTATTTAAACTCCAATTTATGTTTTTTATAATTCATATTTTGGGGTTTAAATTCGTTTGGTTATAAAAAATCAACACCATGAAGAAATTAAACAAATGGAATAGAATTATCCACCGCGATTTAGGATATTTCTTCTTTGGGGTAACTATTATTTATGCTTTATCGGGTATTGCAATTAACCACCGTGGCGATTGGAACCCTAATTATAGTATTGTAAATAAGGATTTTACCACAAAATTAGATTTGCAAAAATCTGATGATGTAAAGCAAAATATTCTTACACTATTAGATGACATTGCCAACCGAAAAGATTATAAAAAACATTATTATCCGAAGAAAAGTAAATTAAAAATATTTTTAAAGGGAGGTTCTTCGGTGGTGGTTGATTTGGAAACGGGCAAAGGACATGCTGAATTTATAACTAAACGCATTGTTTTTTTTCAAGCCAATTATCTGCATTATAACCCAAATAGATGGTGGACTTATTTTTCTGATATTTTTGCTATATCCCTAATTACCTTAGCGTTTACGGGGCTGTTTATTGCAAAAGGTAAAAACGGAATTAAAGGCAGAGGTGCTTGGATAACAATGTCCGGAATAATAATTCCTATACTATTTCTTATTTTTAGCTAATTATTTTTTTTAAACAAAAACAATATTAAAACTCACTTAAAGGAGTTTAACATCTTATAATAAAATAATTTAAAACTTTTAATTTAATATGAACTTACACGAATTTCAAGGAAAATTACTGTTAAAAAAATACGGAGTACCTGTTCCACAAGGAATAGTGGCAACAAAGCCGGTAGATGCTGTGAACGCAGCAAATGAAATAAAGAAAAATGTGGGTGTCGATAGTTTTGCTGTTAAGGCGCAAATACATGCCGGAGGACGCGGAAAAGGCGGCGGAGTGAAAATTGCCAAATCAATTTCGGAAGTAGAAAAATATGCAAAAGATATTTTAGGTATGACGCTCGTTACGCATCAAACAGGTGCCGAAGGAAAACTTGTTAATAAAATTTTAATAGAGCAAAGTATATACTATCCTAATAATGAGGGAATTGTAGATGTGTCGGAATTTTATATGAGCATATTACTCAACCGCGAAACAGGCAGAAATATAGTAATGTATTCTACCGAAGGCGGAATGGACATAGAAAAAGTGGCAGAGGAAACTCCCGAATTAATATTTATTGAAGAAATAGAACCTGCCATGGGATTATTGCCTTTTCAGGCGCGCAATATTGCATTTAATTTAGGATTGAGTGGGAAAGCTCATAAAAATATGACAAAATTTGTGATGGCTTTATACGATGCTTATATTGGCAGCGATGCCTCAATGCTTGAAATAAACCCAGTGTTTAAAACATCAGACAATTTAATTTTGGCGGCTGATTGCAAAGTAAACATAGACGATAATGCTCTATTCAGGCAAAAAGAATTTGCCCAAATGCGCGATTTAACCGAAGAAGACCCCGCAGAAGTTGAGGCAGGCAAATTTGACCTAAATTTTATAAAACTTACGGGAAATGTTGGTTGTATGGTTAATGGCGCGGGTTTGGCTATGGCAACTATGGACATCATAAAATTTTCGGGAGGCGACCCTGCCAACTTTCTTGATGTGGGCGGAAGTGCAAATGCCGAAAATGTAGAAGCCGGTTTCAGAATTATATTAAAAGATGATAATGTTAAGGCTATTTTGTTAAATATTTTTGGTGGAATTGTTAGATGCGACCGAGTGGCACAAGGTGTTGTTGATGCTTATAAAAAAATTGGCGATATTAAAGTTCCAATTATTGTGAGACTACAAGGAACTAATGCAAAAGAAGGAAAAGAGTTAATTGACAACTCAGGATTGAAAGTTCATTCGGCAATAACTCTGCAAGAAGCTGCTAATCTGGTAGAAAGCCTTGTTAAATAATCATGTAATTTCAAAATAGAAGTCATGTAATTTCAAAATAGAGGTCATGCAATTTCAAAATAGAAGTCGTGTAATTTCAAAATAGAAGTCGTGTAATTTCAAAATAGAGGTCATGCAATTTCAAAATAGAAGTCGTGTAATTTCAAAATAGAAGTCGTGTAATTTCAAAATAGAAATCATGTAATTTCAAAATAGAAGTCGTGTAATTTCAAAATAGAAGTTATGTAATTTCAAAATAGAAGCCATGCAATTTCAAAATAGAAGTCGTGTAATTTCAAAATAGAAATCATGCAATTTCAAAATAAAGTTTGTTTTTTTAGAAAATTATTACTACTTTTGTGGCATATAAAATAGTAATAATGAAAATAAGCAGATACATAATAAAATCGTTAAAAGGAATAACAAAGAAGTATCCTATTGTTGCAGTTACGGGACCTCGGCAGTCGGGGAAAACAACAGTATTGCGCGATTTTTTCAAAGAATATAGGTATGTCAGCTTAGAAAATCCGGACAATAGAGATTTTGCAGAAAATGACACAAAATCGTTTTTAAAAGAATACGATAAATATGTCATTTTCGACGAAGTACAAAGAGTTCCCAAATTATTTTCATATCTTCAAAATATTGTAGATGAAAGTGGAATAATGGGACAATTTGTACTGTCGGGTTCTCATAATTTCCATTTGATGCAAAATATTAAACAAACTTTGGCTGGAAGAGTTGCAATTTTGAAATTATTTCCTTTCGACATACAAGAAATGAAAGTGGGAAATTTGCTTGATGATGATATTTTCAACAATTTAATAACAGGTTTTTATCCCGCTATATACGACCGTGATATTCCGGCTAAAGTGTTTTATAGCAATTATATACAAACCTATATATATCGAGATATTACAGAGCTTTTGAATATTAGGCAGTTGCAAACTTTTAAGAATTTTTTATCTGTTTGTGCTACACAAGCCGGACAATTGCTAAACATAAATTCTTTGGCAAAAGAGTGCGGCATTTCGCAACCAACAGCAAAATCGTGGCTTTCTATTTTAGAACAAAGTTTTATCACATTTCAAATTTATCCATTTCATAAAAATTTCAAAAAAAGGATAGTGAAAACGCCTAAATTGTATTTTTATGATACAGGGTTGTTGTCGTTTTTGCTAAAAATAAGAAATAAAGACCAAATAATAAATAAACCAATAAAAGGTGCCTTGTTTGAAAATATGATGATTGCAGAGTATGTGAAGCGAATGTATCACACTGATAATCTGCAAGATATTTGGTTTTGGCGAGATTCGGCAGGACACGAGGTTGATTTATTGGTAAGAAGTGATAATGTTCTAAATGCTATTGAGTTTAAATCGACAACAACGATTATGACAAGCCTGTTTAAAGGGTTGGAATATTTTTACAATATCGCTAAAAATGAGGATATTCCGATTAGCAAAACACTTGTGTATGCGGGCGACAAAGCTCAAAAACGAAGCGAAATAGACATTGTAGATTGGCAATCATTCGGAAAAGAAACATACGAATAGAGGTTGCCTAAATATTATTTTTTGTGAGAACATAATTAGAGACTTTTTTGCGGAAGTCTCTAATTTTTGCATACTGACAAACTCATGCAAAATTTTAAAACAATGAGCAAAAACAAAAAACTTTCAGCGTGGACTTGGGTGCCAAGTTTATACTTTGCCGAAGGAATACCTTACGTAATAGTGATGACGGTATCGGTGATTATGTATAAACGAATGGGTATTTCTAATACCGATATTGCGCTATATACCAGCTGGTTATATCTTCCTTGGGTGATAAAACCATTTTGGAGTCCGGTAGTAGATTTGCTGAAAACCAAACGCTGGTGGATAGTGATAATGCAATTATTTATTGGCGGAGGTTTAGCCGGAGTGGCTCTTACAATCCCTATGTCGAGTTTTTTTCAATATTCATTGGCGTTTTTCTGGTTGTTGGCATTTAGTTCTGCTACACACGATATTGCCGCCGATGGTTTTTATATGTTGGCTCTCGATGAACACAAACAAGCATATTTTATTGGAATACGAAGCACTTTTTATCGTTTGGCAATGATTACGGGGCAAGGTTTGCTTATTATTTTGGCGGGTTTTATTGAATCGAATACAGGATTAGAACCTGTAAATTTCAATATAAAAACTCAACAAAACAGCACCGAGTGGGTTGTGCCAAAATTCAATATTGATACCAATAAAACACTTGATAAACAACATTTTATAATTTCAAGTTCAAATTATGATTTAGGATTAAACAAATTATCAGCTACAAAAGCAAGCGAAATAAAAAAATGGGCGCATAAAGAAAATATTAGCAATAATTTTGTTGAAAATGATAAAATTAGCACCAAAAAAACTTCGTGGTGGACAGAAAATGTTTCAAAACCATTGAAGCATAAACTACAAAAAACTTTTGGAACAAAAAATGACACAAAAACTACCAATACCACACAAGGTAATATTGCCATTGTTGGCATTCGGTTGGCAATTGCTCCGAAAGATGATGAAAAAATTGTGATAAACATAGATCGGCAAAAAGGCGACAAAAATTTATCGTTGATAGAAGGGCAGCGACTTGTGTTTAATGCCCAAAATTGGAACAAACCTGCCTGGGTATTAATACAAGCCGACAGTAAACTGTCTAAAATTACAAATACCTCATTTAAAGGACTTTCGGGCGATATTCCTTTGGCTTGGACTATTACTTTTATAATTCTATCCGGCTTATTTATTGTTTTTATGATATATCATAAATTCATGCTGCCAACTCCCGAAAGCGATATTGCTACGGGGAGCGGCAAAGATATGATAAAGGAATTTTTTGCCACATTTTCATCGTTTTTTACAAAAGAAAATGCAGGTATTTCCATTGCGTTTATCTTGTTGTTTCGCTTAGGCGAAAGTCAGTTGGTTAAACTTGCCTCGCCGTTTTTGCTTGATGCGCGCGAACAAGGCGGACTTGGTTTGACCACCGGCGATATAGGATTGATATACGGCACAATCGGGATTTTATTTTTAACCATTGGCGGAATACTTGGCGGTTGGCTTGCAGCGCGCAACGGATTGAAACACTGGATTTGGTTAATGGTGTTGGCAATTAATCTGCCTAATCTTGCTTATGTTTATTTAGCAATGTTCACGCCCGACAATATTTGGTTGATTTCCAGCGCAGTAGCATTAGAACAATTTGGCTACGGATTTGGATTTACGGCATATATGCTGTATATGATTTATTATTCAGAAGGGAAAAATAAAACGGCGCATTATGCCATTAGCACAGGATTAATGGCTTTGGGCATGATGATTCCGGGTATGATTTCGGGCTGGTTGCAAGAAATTCTGGGATACTCCAATTTCTTTATTTGGGTAATGATTTGTACAATTCCGGGATTTATTATTGTTAAATTTTTAAAAATTGACAAAGAATTTGGCAAAAAACATGATTAATATCCTTTATGCTTATAGCTCGCAATTTTAATAAACTGCGAGCTATAATTTTACCTAAACTAACTGTTTATCACTAAATTCTACTTTGAGATTTGGTATTTTAAAATAGAAAGCCGAGCCTTCGTCGAGTTTACTTTCTAACCATATTTTGCCGCCTAATAATTCCACCAAACATTTGACAATAGTAAGACCTAAGCCTGTTCCACCGTGTTTCCCAATTATGGCATCTTCAATTTGACTAAAAGGTTCGAAAATTATATCAATATTTTCTTCATCAATGCCAATTCCGGTATCTTCTACAAAAAACACAATTTCATTGTCGCTATCTAAATTAAAACCAAAAGTAATACTACCTTTTTCTGTAAATTTTATGGCATTTGCCAATACTCTTTTAAATATTTCTACAAATATATCCATATCGGAAGTTATCCACACAGAATTGGCTTCACTTTCATTGTGCATCTTTAACTTAATATCGGATTTTGCCGAATATTTTAGAGTCTTTGTACAATCTTTCTTTAATTTTGTAAATGACTTTATTATATCAAAAGTTATGTATTTTATCTTTCTCTTTTCTGCCTGTAAATCAGAATAATACAGCATGTCGTCAATAATACCTATTAAAGTATCACTGCCTTCTTTTATGCGCGTTTTATATTTTAATTTTTCTTTTTTTTCAAATTCATAATCGGCAAGAAGACTTGCAAATCCTTGTATAACTTGTAGAGGTGTTTTAATTTCGTGCGACATATTGGCAAGAAATTTTGATTTTAATCTATCGGCATGTTCGGCTTTTTCTTTTGCCAATTTTAAACTTTCTTCATACTTTTTATTTTTTGTAATATTTTGCCCTATTGTTACCAATCCTTTACGTTCTCCATTTTCTCGGAAAAGTGGATATTTAGCCATTTTTACATTAATTTCTTTGCCCTCTTCGTCTGTAAGTATGGTTTCAAATTCTTGTCGTATTCCTAACTGCCAAACCTTTTCATCTACACTGGCTACTGTTGATAAGAAATCGAAATTTCTACAGCAATGCTTTGCTAATTCAGCACTTGTTTTGCCTTGATAGTCACAATCATGAGGAATGCCAAATATAGAAAGTGCCGCACTGTTTGCTTTTAACCATGTGTCATCTTGACTTTTCAATAAAATCATATCAGGTATATTTCCTATCAAAACTTCAAGTTGTTGATTAGACAATCTTAATTCAGACATTATCTCGCGCTTTTCGGTAATATCTTCCTGTATGATAAGAAAATTATTAACAACTCCTTGCGAGTTTTTAATATGTACAACATGAGCATTTACCCAAAATGTAGTTCCATCTTTTTTGCAAGTTCTGGCTTCACCTTGCCAATCCATATCTTTTTTAACAGTATCAACCACCTTAGAATAAAACGAATTATATTCGGCATATTTGAATATATCTATCGAATTATCAATGATTTCCATGCGCTCGTAACCTGTTAAATCTAAAGTTTTTTGATTAACAAATGAGATGTTTCCTTTAATGTCAGTTACGATTATACTGTTTGAAGAATTGGCTAATCCTTCGGAAAATATGTGCATTATACGCGCATTTTCTTTTTGTTTCGAATGGTCTTCTACCAAAAGCATTACTCCATCGCTAACACCTGCCTTGCAGGGTATGGTTTGAACCTTTACATATAATTCTTTATCCCAGCGAGAAGAATATTCATAAAATTTTTCAATTTTTACTCGTTTAGCTAAACATAGTTTTACATCTTTATAAAGTTCTGATTGTTTGCGTTTTAACGTATCTAACAGATTGAACTGCATTCCGTCAATTTTTGAACTTGCACCAAGAATTTCAAGCATTTTATAGTTAATCTGATTTATCTTTCCATTGGGGTCTGACACAACTACTCCCACAGGAAAATTGTCAAATAAATATCTATAATTTAATTCACTTTTTGCTAATTTTCGGCTTTCCTCTTCTAATGCTATATTTTTTCGTTCTAATTCTTTTCTAAATTTATGTCTTAAATCTATATTTCGTATAACTGTAAAATAATGTTGATTTTCAAACAATTTGGTGTGCAATTCAACGTAAACAACTCGCCCACTTTTAGTTTTCAATTTACGTTCTACAACGAGTGATTTATCAACTGTTAATTCATCTATTTTTGGATGTAATTGTCCGATATGGTCATCGTCAAATATTTCGGTATATTGCATGCTTAACAACTCTTTTTTCGACACTTCAAAAAGTTCGCATGCAGCTTTATTGACATAAATAATATCCATATCGGGACTAAACACCAGAAACGCATCTGCTGCATCATCAGACAAATTCATATCAAGAACATTTGCAATATAATTAATTTGCATTATATAAATTTTCTGACTTTTTGAATAGGAGTAATTAATTTTAACTCCCATGCTGATACATGAAAAAGCCTCATTTCTATTACAACTATTTTTGACTGCTGAAAAATCAGTACCGCATTTTAAATCATACATTATTTCGTCAAAATGTCTAATAGTTTCATTTTGTAATATTTTATCAGCTACTTTATTTTTGTATATCAAATTTCCTTCAAGGTCGAATATTAACACCCCATCGAATGAATTTTTAAAATATATATCGTAATCTTCCATAATTTTTACTTTTTCGGTTTCTTTATGAATTAGAACTTTATTCAAATTTATTTTGCAAAGTTAGTACTATAATTTAATTTTCCCAATTTATAGTCATCATACTTATGAAAAAAAATAATATTTAATAAACCACTCATAATTAATTTCATGCAAATTATACATATATTTATAATTATATTTTATTTTTATAAATACTAAAATATGCATCTACACGTAGCATGTAAATATTATGATTTCAAAAGTGTGTCAGTCTGTTCTTGTTCAAAAAAAGACGAAACTAAATGAAATTTATTTGTAGTTAGGGCGGGGAAAGTAAGTATTATTGTAAGGTCTGTATGGTTTTTTGATTTTTTTTGTGTAAAATAAATATGTTTTATGTTGCCGTTTTAAAGATAAATTTTCTCTTGGAATGCTAATTGCTTTATTCTTTTGATAAACAATGGTTTATATGTGGTTTGTGACGGTTTAAAAGTACTTTCCTGTCCACGGAAACAAAAGCTTGCTACAAAGCGAAATCCTTTCCGGTAGCCGTTCACCCGCCATAAGCTATATGTGTTGTTGTGTGGAGTTTTTATTTTAATTCGTATGTTTTTTTATCAATATTTTATTCTCTAAATACCAAGATTTACCATTATTCCCTGTTCCAAAGAAGAAGTCTGGATGTCCAAAGTAATTAGGATTACTATTTAATAATTCTTCTCGTATATCGTTTGGAAGCCAATCAAAATCGAATTCCTCTTTCTTAAAATTTGGAGAGTCAAATTCTGTATTTTTGTCAAACTCATAGAATTTCTGCATTGTTACTGTATCAAAGTACAAAAGTGCTTCCAGAATATAGTCAGATGGTCCGGGTACTGAAATTCGATTGTTTTGTCCTGAATTGTCAATATAGGTATATCTGAATTTCACGGAAGTTGGTCTATAAGTCGAAAAGTCAAGTAATTTTCCGAGTTTGTCAATATCTGTTGAAATGGTTTCAGTAACATTTTTCGATTTCTCGCCTTTTTTATTCTCTGCAACTTCCTCAGGCTTTTTGTCAGTTGATTGATTACACGATATCAAAATGCAAGCCGTCAGTAAAGATGTTAATATGTATTTTACGTTCTTCATTTTTTTATGCCATACAATGATTGGAGTGTATGAATAGTGCAGGATTTTAAAAGCGATAGTTTTCAAATCTGCACAACCTTTAGTACTTGCCGTCATTTATTTTGTAATTCCTCAAAAACACAAAATAAATGCAAAAGTGCGGACAAAATGAGAAACTTTTTCAAGTTGCAATTTTACCCGCATTATTTATACTCTTATTTTGTGCTTAGTTACTTTTCATTTTCTATTTGATTTATAAGATTATCAAAATCGGATTTAAAAATACTATCTTGAACTATTCTGTATTTTTCAAACTCACTTTCTGCGTGTCTTTTAGCTATTTCTGCAGAAATAGTTCCTGCATTTTCTAATATATCTCGGTCATCGAATTGTAAGAACATATCTAAACGTTTTGCCCAATCTTCCATTGTCATTGGAATTTGTCTTTTTGCTCTTTCTTCTGCTAAATCAAGATAAGCATTGACTATTTTCCCAAGACTTTCTAACTCCTCTTTATATAAATAATTCTTTGCAATAGAAACGTCTGTTTTTAATATCTTTCCATCAGGACTATTTTTCCAACTAGTTAGTCCCATTTTATCTTTTGTACTATCAGCTCGTTTATAAATAATTTCTGCAGCAGTATTTCCATGTACTCCATAGTGTAACTTGTTTTGAACTTTTGCAAAAAACAATTTAGTAGTAACTGCATCTTTGTTATAATCGACACTCGTTGCATAAATATCAGTTACTTTCTGATAAAAATTCCTTTCACTTAAACGAATTTCTCGTATTTCAGCAAGTAATTCTTCAAAATAATTCTGATTCAAATAAGAACCATTTTCAAGTCGCTGTTTATCTATTACAAATCCCTTTATTGCAAATGAATGTAATATTTGTGTTGCCCATTGTCTAAATTGTGTAGCTCGAATAGAATTTACTCTATAACCAACTGATATTATGGCATCTAAATTATAGAAATCAACAGAGCGTTCTACTTGTCGTTTTCCTTCAATCTGAACTATTCTAAATTTTCGAATAGTTCGTTCTTCTTCTATTTCCTTGCTTTTATAAATCTCTTTTAGATGATAATTAATTGTATTTACGCCAACATCAAAAAGCTCTGCCATTAACTTCTGAGTCAGCCAAATAGTTTCATCTTCATAGCGAGCCTCAATACTTTTATCTCCTGATTGTGAAGTGAATATTAGAAATTCTGCAGTACTATTTCTTATTTGTAGTGTTTTGTTATTTTGTGCCATTGTTCCTTATCTATTAAAGCACAAATTTATAAATTATTTTGTAATACCAATAATTGAACACAACGAGCCACGTATATGCGATGTGGCGTAATTAAAAGCACCACGCTCAAAATCAACAATATACTTCCCAATTTCCCAATATGAGTTTAACATTTCAACATTAACTGCTGAAACGCTATTTTTAACTGCTTGGCTATAAATGGAGCTAATTGATTTTACAAATTCTTTATACTGTTTATTTTCTGCTAATTTCATTTGCTTTTGAATTTGTGAGACAGTGTCTCACATTTTTGCAAAAATACAAAAAATATAACAAATTACAAGTTTTAGGTTCGGATTTATTCTATTTTCAAAATATTTTTGTTTTGCCTTATAAATGCTTGCGAATATAATCGGGGTATTGATACGGTTTTCATCTTCAAATATTTCTTCTGCCTAATTAAAATCTATATCATGCTTGTCCTAATTTTGTTGGTTTTTATTTTTGTTCCACTCAACACTGCAAGTTGCGTTAAGAACTGAGTTAGGCTTTGTGTAGTTTTTCGTTTCACTGTTTTTTTCGTAAAGTATCCTTCCGTATAGTAGAATTGCTGTTAAAAAACCGCTACGGTCATCATCTTTTTCAAGTAAAACAGGTTCTATGCGATAATCAATATTTCGTGTTAATTTGTTTAACATTGTTGAAATTGATAAAAAATCATCTGATATATTATCAACAATCACAGCAATATCAATATCGCTGTCTTTATGCCAATTACCTCTTGCATAAGACCCATATAATACAATTTTTTCAGGATTTATATGTCGTTTTATTAATTCAGCATATTTTTGTGCATTATCTATAACTTGTTTTTTATCCAATTGCATAATTCAAAAATTTGTTTTATTAATAATTCACATTTATCCTTGTTTAATGATTTTAGCAACTTTTCCTTGTATGTAAGATACCTTGCTTCTATATTTAGTGGTATTAATTCGTCTATCAAATCTTTTTGTTCGTCTTTTAATTGCTCATAAATTTCTCCTTTTATTTGCAAGTGTTTTCAAGTTATGAATAAAAGGTGATGTATCTTCTTTCGCTTTTGTAAAATATGCTTTCAACATTTTTTCAACTGCTTGATGACACATAAAACCAACATATAAATACCTTTCGCTTGCCAACATTGCTTTTGCTGTCTCTATGTCATAATTTGCAATATCAGTCCAGTATTTTACTTTTTCTTCGTTAGTCATTCCCATACCTGTCTTATTTTCTTAGGTTTACCTTTATTATCATTTCTGTAAAGATAAAATATTGTTACTTTCAATATACTTTCATTTTTCCTAAGCTGCAAATATCTCTGCAAAATATTATTTATGTGCTTACCAATAGCTTTAATATTACGATTGAATAAAGCAGTCATTTGTTGCCGATTTAGCCAAACTTTTTCATTTTCTAATTGAACATCAATCTTTGTTTTTACATTAGAAGTTTGATATAGTATAATGTTACTATTCATAGATAGTTTAGTTGTGATCTAACTATTGTGCTTTTATTCTCATTTGCAGAGTATGGCTAAGTATATGCAATGTTACCAGCTTGCCTTTATTCATTTTATTTAATAAAGTATCAAGTAATAGTACCTATTTCGTTAGAACAGACACTCTTTTTTGACGAGTTTTAGCCGCACCGCTGGCTTTTGGGGAAACTTGACAATGTGCGTGCCTATGAAACTTATATATTTAAACAATTAAAATCCTAATTATTTTTTTTTAGTATTATCACACTTTCTCTTAGAGTATCAATATCTGGACTATATTTTGTTTTTCGTTTTCTTATTTCTCTCAATACGCCTATTTCGTCTAATTTCCATCCATTTTTTGTTGCGATATCAGCTAAAATCAAATCTACCGGTATTTCCTCATTTGCATAAGCAGAGTTGGCTACAACTAACCATAAATGAGCATTTTTATTGCATTTAACACTTAGATTTTGAAAAACCATTTTCATATCCTCAAAATAAGCCAATATCATTTGAGGTATTTTAGGATGCATTAACAACTCTTTTTTGTTTTTTAATCGTTGGAAAACATCATTCAAAACAATACTATCTAAATTGTTTTCATTAGGCATCTCCCAATTTGCCTGAACATGAGAGCGAATAGTTTGTAATCTTAATTTGTAAAGAGAATCGGAATTAAGAATAAATTTACCTAAAAACAATTCAGGTCTATAAATATCAGTATAATCAAAAGTGTTTAAATAAGGAGGTGAAGTAATAACCAAATCAAAATTCTTAGTATTCTTATCTAATAATCTTCTAGTATCTGAATTATATATTTTAGGTGGTTTATCAATTTTAGATTGACAAATATCTTCTTCAATTTTTATATAATTTTTCACAAATGATTTAATAAAATCATTTATATCATATTTTTTTTCTTGCCAATTATTTTTATAACGCAAACATTTACCATCTTTTCTCGCATTTCCAACTTCCATTATTGAAGTTAATAAAACCAATTTTAATAAACTCGAAGCATTAGAATTTATACTTTCCAAATAGTTATACCCGCCATAAAACCCCCTTAATACTTCTAAGTTAAATAACCACTTGTTTTTTTCGGAAAGTTCTGTAAATGTTGAATACTTTTCCAATTCATTATATTTTTTCCCTTTTAAAATATTTGCGTAAGTCTGTTCAAATAAATCTGATAAAACTTTTTTCTTCGTATTTAAAGTCTTTGTTTTAGAAACAAATGCGGTAAAAGGATTAACTTCAAAACCAACAGATTGAATATTATTTTCAGCAGCAGTTAATGTAACCGTGCCACTCCCGTTAAATGGGTCTAAAATTAAATGTTT
>PDWI01006934.1_pt1 | contig 14011 bp, 16 predicted proteins | sample 1430891 | NCBI WGS metagenome assembly PDWI01 (sample SAMN01162508, study PRJNA174530) | Oral metagenome, whole genome shotgun sequencing project. | biome: Marine environment; feature: Marine mammal; material: Swab sample of the gingival sulcus; isolation source: swab sample of gingival sulcus...
GAAAAAATATCTGTGACCTGCTGACTAAAAACCCCCACCTCAGCAAGGCTCACCTGCATGTCTATTTGTACAAAGGCAAATTCTCCCTGGATCCGATGACGAAACATGTGGCCCTGTTGCTCAGAGATTTTCTGCCCGAATTGATACATATCTGTTTCGGCAGGGGTTTCACTTGTCGTATATTGGATCCATTTCACCGCCTGAGTCGTTGAAAGCAGGGTGGTCATAGCGTTGTTTGCCGAATCAAAGTCGAACATTTCGATCATGGGGTAGATCTGATTTGCGATTGCCTGCGCTAACGTGTCGTAAGAAGTCGAATAACGATCCAGAAGAATCTTCCGCGTCGTTACATCAGCGTGCTCCAGATTTTCAGCAATATGGTCAAAATCCTCCTGAATACTCTTCACGGATTGTTCTTTATACATCTTGAGTTCATCCAGAATGGAGGAAACAAGTATATCACTATTCCTCACCACACTGACACTGGTGAGGATGACCACTACGGTAATCGTAGCAGCTAATATCAGCGAAATGCCTAAAACAAGCTTTGTTTGAATGCCCATATTATGAAAAAATCCTCTTTGCCAGCTTCTCCTTCCTCCTGCATACTACGCAAATAGGTGAGCTTCCTTTTCCTCTCGTTCAAGGAAGAAATCAAGTTATTATTACTTTGGAGGTAATACACCTAATGAGTTGAGGGCCTTCGCCCATTCTTCACTCGCGGCAAATTCTGAAGCAAGCTTTACAAGCGGATGCTCCTTGTTTTTTTTGTCATAAACGAGTCCAAGATTGACACCTGCTGAAAAATCAGGAGTGGCTACGGTGGAAACTGAAGCCTGATCGAAGTTTGGTTTGGCTCCAAAACCAATACCATATTGACCGATTTTCTGTTGCAGTAAATTGATAACCGCATCATCCTTTCCTGCAACCTGGACGAATTGAGCCTTTTTAAAAACGGGGTATTCCTCTTTTAATTCTAAAAAAAGCGCTTCTGTTTCTTCCCGGCCTATGGTCATAATAGCTGCATCCGGACCGCCAAGCTCTTTCCAGTTCACAAGTTCTCCTGTAAAAATTGCGCTAAGTTCCTGTAAAGACAAGGACGAAATATTGACGGCCGAACCGACAGCAAAGGCGATAGGGATTCGGGCAAGATAAATTTCATCCTTATTGAGTGCTTTTTCTGCGTCATTGAGTGGACGGCCGGTACGACCAAAAATATACTGATCGCTTGCTCTGATCCCTCCGGCATGTTTCGCCGACTTAGGAGGCACTTTGAAACTATAGCCCTTTGCCTGTTCTAATTCGCTAAAATACTTCACAAAAACTTGTACGACTGCAGTTGAAGGACCAGCTCCGCCGATAACCTGGGTTTCGTTGGCGAAGCAGGAAAATGCTGCAAACAAAAATAGAACGTGAGTCAGGAAAATTCTGAACAACTTTTTCATAATTATCTCCAGCCTTTTTCACCCCCATATTTGAGATTTTTCTTTTTGTCTGCTATCAGAAAAATATCTCAATAGCAGACATTTTGCGGCTTATGTCTACTCCCTCATAAGCACGACATTTTCGAGGTATTCGAAACGACCATAATCATTCTTTTGTGGCATATGTCGCGTCTCTATCAATTTTTTCAAGCTGAAATTGACACGGCGCTTATTTGCCAACCGACATGAACCAGTTGATAGTGATCATGCTCTGTATCCCTTATCACTTCTGTCTCAATCTCATCCTGTGATACAGCATCGTACTGATCGTAACTGAAGAATCAGCTGAATACACTTGCGAGAGGTGATGAGTTTCTCCATTGTTCGATCTCCTCGGTATCCGGATCATATACCACAATATCTACCCTGCTTTCCTGAAGAATCACTTGAGCAAAGGCGCCTTCAAAGAAAGCATAATACACATCCGTGGGCACGGCTATGTAGAGGGGACGTTCAGGGTGGGTTTTGGCCAGCAAAATGCAAGAATCGATAGACTGCCTGATGGCCAGATGGAATTCATCGCTTGTCGAATCGCCCAGAAAAGGTTTGAGTTCAACTGCGATCTTGTGAGCGGAGTGGATCGTCGGTGATACGCCAGCCATTTTGCATGAATGCGTGTTTCACCATCTCATGAAAAACCTCACGAGCTGCCATAGTCCCCCTCTGTCAGGTTCTTTCACCGTGTGTATCCATATGCACCAGTCTGTCGTCTCACACAGAGTCATTTATAGGGGAGCCCATGAAAATTGTCAATACTTTTCTGGTAACGGCCCATGCAGACAAGTACGTATCGAAAGGACTGGGAAAAATGGCAAGTCCTGATACTGGAATACCGCCCTGTAGCGCAGTATCAGTCGTATGGTAGACAAGGCAATTCACGGTCACTGTGGAGGTGTGACGATGCGGTCATAAAAGTAAGTTTCAAGTGGCTGAATCGATGCAGTCAGCGGCAAACTGATAAACCCACTTGATGTTATTCTAACAATTTGGATGAACCAGATCATGCCCAATCTTAGCAATGTTGCCCTTCATCAGAGATGAGAACGCGAAAGTCCAGGCCGACAAAAACCGCCAATCGTTTCCGTTTGTCATGATAGAACGCTGGTAATGTGAAACTTTGAATTCCAAGAGTACTGAAGCGCAGCTTTCGCGTCCCAGCGCAGCCAGGACATGACGCGGCTCTGTCAGGGTGTCAAAGCCGAAAAAAGCTTTGACACGTCTCATTTTGCTTTTCTAAAGCTGCGCCTTATGCGATGCTCCTTCGGAGCAAAAGAAACCTGACAGCTTTTAGAAACCTGTCAGGTTTTTCTGTGTTATTGTTTTGCGGTTTTGCGTCTCACGACGACTCCGATCAGCAGCCCCAAACCGAACAAGAGTAAGGTTCCGGGTTCGGGAACCGGGTCTTTTGGGCTTTGCTCGAGGGCCTGCACCGCGCCGATGAACCAGCCGCTGTAGTTGTAGCGGTTCTCCTGATCCAGATACCAGAGCTTAGTATCCAGATCCAGACTGACGGTGAGCAGTTTCAGGTCGGTTAGGTAATCGTCGGAACCGGAGGCCCAGATACCGCTGTACTGGCCATCTTCGCCGAATTCATAACCCCAAACACTCAGAGCGTGGCCGCCGATGCCGTTATAGACTGCCAGGCTCGTGCCGAACCCTTGCGTCACATACTGATCGACAGTTTCCATCAGATCGGAACCATCGCTCCAAACAGCGTTTTCTCGGCATCTACCCGCCTTACAGGAGCGTTGTTTTTGCAGCATAAATACAACAGCGCGGCCAAATACCTTGCTGAGCACAACCTTGAGGCTTCCCCCTAACTGACGGCGCAAGGCCAAAACGTGGCCTTGTAGCTTGTCGACAAGACACCGACGCCATTCTGAAGGACTGATAACAATAAAAAGAGCGTTGCTTACAAGGGAATTTGCTAAGCATATCTGCAAAAATATTTATGATAAATCTGAATACGCGTTCAAATTACATTCAATCCTGTTTGGTATAACACAGTTACGAAACCTTGAAACAAGATGCTCTCTTCCGCCAAAAGCAGAGAAGAAGCCATACACCGTTGGCCTGATCCACTTCCAGAACAACTCAACCGAGTTGTCTTCTGCTGAATATGGCGGAAGATGGACAAGGTGAATGTGTTGAAATCGCGTTAAATACCTCCTGACCTTTCGAGATGTGTGAATGCTTGCGTTGTCAAGGATCATGGCAATGGGTTACCCAGGATTTTTTTGGCGCAATTGTGATAAAAAACATAAGCAAATGCAATTAAATTTTTTACACAACTACTCACTGGGCTTCATTGATGCCCATCAGCGAACAACATTGTGACAATGACAGTGTTTCAAGCCATTCCACTATGGCTTCAGCGAGTTCTTTGAGACTATTCTAAAAGTAGTTACGCGTCATTTGACCTCGCATCAGGCGCCACAAGCGTTCGGTGAGATTAAGATGGGGACTATCGGTCGGCTGAAACATGGGGAAGAACCGATCCTGATTGTCAGCCCAAAACTCATCCAGTTGTAAGAAAATGCATTTGCGTATTTCCAGAAGCTTGTTGAGTTCACCGGGAATATGACCAATGCATTTTCTTTCAATATCACGAATAACCCGATCCAGTAGAGATTTACATCTCTTCAACCATACCCAAATAGAATAGTTGAACAAGCTGAGTCAATGTCATATTGTCAAAATCTTTACTCATAGTCATGTACCTTTATCTCTTAAGAGATTCAATCTTCGGATTTCTTGGGGAGAGAATTTAATTCTCAATTTTTTAGCTAATCGTTCATATTCTTTCAAAATCTTAAGGGCTGTTTGACAGGCTTTTTTAGAATAACAGGGAAGATATGAAAACGTTACAAATTACTCTTGAAATATTTTAAACACTGATTTATAAAAATCCTGAGAAATGTTTATTAAATCTCCTTGTTTATATTTGTCGATAAAAATATTAACGATACTTTTCCTATTATCAATCTCTTGACAGTGGCTCAGAGAAATATTTTGAATAACTTTTTCAGCATAGGTACATCCTGAAAGGAAATAATTTTTCTGGGTTTTGATATTCAGTACCCTGAATGGAACGATATCTTCAAATCCATTAGAATAGATGAGCCAGTCATTATGAATCCAAGATACTTATTCTATGTAACCCAAAGGATGCCCTTAGATTTTAACCAATGAGAAACTTTCATCTCTAGACAACAGATATTGTCTCAAGTCTGCCGTTTGAATAATTAAGAAATTTGAGCCCCGGTTTATAAAAGTGAATTTCCCATTTTCTGACCATCTTTGCTCATATTCGTTTCCGCCACCAAGTTCGAACCTTCGGCAGTGTTCGATATCATAAATATAGAGCGCTCGTTCTTTTGTTACCACCGAAATAAAAGGAGAAGAAGAACAGATTTCAAGCTTTTTAATGGGGGAATCAAAGGTTTCTTCCCACATAAGATGAGTTGGTATATTAAGAATTCTTACTGTCTTCTCGCCTGCACAAGTGACGATATAATCTGAAGCAGTAGCAATTCGTTCATCAGCAGACGCTATAACACGACATGCTGCGACAACTAAGAGAGTACAAAAAAGAAGGAGAATAACGGATTTGAATTTCATTCCTTTATATACCGTTCGCTCCGAAACTGTTGAGTCGTGACTTACAATTTCCAATTTATAGCAGCCCCTCAAAAAATTGAATCAATTGTTCCTTGAGAGACGGGGAAGAAGGGGTATAATCCTCTGGAGACGGGTCCCTCCAGCGGTCGGTATGCTTAAAAAATTTTACTAAACCCAATGTCATATCCCACATGACAGGCCCACCCAGGATTTGATTTTCTATGAAAAATTACAGCTTCTCCTTTTCTTAATCCCTTTGTATCATGAGCGCCTATAGAGTTATTCCATACATAGGCATAGACATTGACATCGCCGCCATCAAAGCCAATCGGATCGACTTTTATATAGCGCCCAATTTCCGAATCGTCATAGCGGTGGAAATTATAATGCAGCCCGGTTTCCGCATCAAAGTACTGCCCCGGAAAGCGCAGGTTATTTTCAACGTCCTCCACCAGAATTTCAGCCTGACCGAACGCAGTGTAACGTGCCGACCAGACGACCGTCCCGCTAGAATCGACAAGCTTTTGCGGCGTGCCGAGATGATCGTTCTGATAGAAGAAATATCGGCAATCAGGCTGCTTGTGGCCTCATCTTCAATGTGGGTCAGGCGGTTGACGACGTTATACACGTAGCGTTCTGCAATCTTTTGCGAACCATGTTGCCGTTGGCGTCATAGCCGTAACGGTAGTCCGTCAGGGTCAAGCTGACCTGCATGACACGCCAGAAAGCATCGGTGGCGCTGGCTGAAGAGGCTGTTGCCGTGAGTCTGGGTGAGTGTGCCCGGCGCGTGCTTGTCCGTTCAGACGTCCCAGAGCTTCATAGTCGTTGTCAGTTGTCGAACAGCCCTATTTTTTATGCCTCCAAAGAATTTTCTGGATTGATTAAGGTCATTTCACTGTCGATCCATTGTTCTAATGCGTGTTCCATTTTTTGCACATTCACATCATCAGGCTCATGCCAAATTTCTGTTTTTTGAAACCATGCCAAGACTTCTTTCCATTCCCGTTCTTCTACTGCTACAGAAGCGACATTACGAAGTACAGTCCGTTCCTCAGGGATTCTGCCGTTTCTCCAGAGCTCGATCGCTTCCGGATCGTCAGCGTGCCATACATTATTTACTCGTGCACTAATCGCACTATTGATAGCACTCGAACAGGCAGACGTCATAACCGCCTGATTCTTACGATGAGAATATGCATCACACAATGCATCAAAAGCAAAGATAAATGCGCTGTCTGCAGGTCCCATCCCCTCAGGTTCATCTGGCACGATATAGTCAAAGCTATGTACAAGAATGTCTGGCGCATGTACAATCTCTTCCGGCCATTGAATATTCGGATATCTGGTTTTAAAAATACCTATATACCGTTGCATCATCACACAACAGAGTGTCACTTGTCGCTCTAGCGGTAATCCATAGAGAATTCTGAAGCAGTATTCCGAACACGCTGTCAAATTCTGGCATGCTATAGCCTGAGCAAGTTTGTTTATCAGAACGTTCCTTCGGTTCATCTTGAATATTTCCTTAAAATACGCCACAATTCCTTACTCCAATACTCCGTTCATCTCTCTGGATGCCCCCCATATACTTTCCTCCTTTTGTGGTAGTTCTGAACAGCTTATCTTACACCTTATTGATCCTGTCCAGTTTTTGAGGAGCACTATATCCCTAATAAAGCTTCAATGAGAGAATCAGGATCATCTTTCTGCCTTTTTATCTCTTCAAGTCTCCCCGCTTGAAAAGTGAGACGTATATAATTCTATCCATACAGCTTCGCAGGAGGATAGAGATCTAGATGCCAGACATTCTGATAGCTTTCTTTTGCATTCAGGGTCAGTAAGGTTTAGTAAACCTTATCATACGACATCCCTCGGTGTAAACGAAGAGTGGAATCGCCTTTTGGAGACCATACTACCAGACGTTCGCTCTTATTCTGTTCATGATCAAAATTGCTTACAGTGATTTGCATGAGTGAATACTCATCAAAGTTCAAGTAAAGTGCTTTTGTCTTGACATCGAACACGCCATATACAATCCATTGATGCCAATCTGTAAATTCATGCATCATCTCTTCAATCCTTTGGTACTCCGCGATGGTGATTGCGCCCAGGCCGGGGATTATGACCTCCCGCAGCTCATTGTTCTGTCCGCAGGCTTCATTCGCGAAGGAAAAACTTTTCTAATCGCTCAAATATTGTTTTGGGCTCCGGCTTTGGACAGCTAACGCCCCAATAACCTGTAAAGAGAAATTCCCCCCGACGTTCCCTGGCTGAATCCTCACTGCTATCCTCTTTGCAACACAGGGCTTGCCCATATAATCGGATGATGCAATGGTCTGGTGTTTGGTAAAAAAATTTCCACAAGAACCCATGAGAAGGGGAGGGATTTTTTATATTGATTGGCTCAGAGAGTTCCAGGGCATGTTCTAGGCCCTTGATCGAAATCGGCGTACGCAGATTGTACGCCCTCAAAAAATCAGTATATTTGTTTGAAGCAATTTCCACTGTCGTTGGTACGCAATAGGTGGAATACCCATCATCCGAAATAGCCTCTTCCGGTGTCCGAATTTTAAAAAATCCTGCATAATCAATATGTTCGCGCCGCAATGTTTCAAGCGTCTCTTCACCAGGGGCTCCCACATTGGCCGCAAGTTCAAGCACCAATCCCTGGTGATGGTATACTAACCATCCGAGAGGATCGGTCGTTGTGGGAGGTTTCAATGCCACTGGTGGATTAAATCTAAATTCTTGTTCCACTTCTAAAAGAGTGGGATGGTCTCTGGCGTAGATATACATCAACCCGGCGTCAAGTGACATCTGATGTGGAGAACGTTCATGATTGGCTGAAACACCCGTGCAATTCCTTCCGCGAATAACAAAAACAGCAAGAAAACACAGCATCACAATTTTATACTGTTGCTTCATTGTCCACACTCCTTTGTGAAGGGACATTCCTTAAATATTTCACAATTCCAGGTTCTACCTTTCCCTGCGATAGGTCCTAACCATTCACGTAACAACTGTTCGTATGCATACGTTTTGCGATCAACCGGGTTACTCAAATGCCCTTCAATGACCTCTATGCTCCGCATGGGCTCTACAGGAATAAGTCCGACAACATCCAGAAATCTGATCGGATTATTCCTGACATATTCGTACCAATTCACTCCGCCACTTGAAAATCTAAATCGTAGTATTGCCCCGGAAAGCGCAAGTTGTTGGTGACGGATTCGACTTCAAGGCTTGCTTCGCCAAAGGCGGAATAGGCCGCCGACCACACCACCGCGCCGCTACTGTCAATGAGCTGCTGGGGCGTCCCCAGGTGATCATTCCGATACCAGTAATACTCGCCGTTTTCTTTCAGCCAGAGCGGATCGGTCGTCCAGGTGGAGTCCGGCTGCCAGCCTTAACTGCGGCGTTCCGAGCCGAATTGGTCATACTCCGCATAAATGACCAGGGGCCTATAATTTCAAAGCAGGGTTTATCATTCAAAGTAAAAGTCCTTAATTGATAAGCCTGCATGCTTGCCCCTAAGTTATCGGGGGTCAGATAGCAGCAAGACAAACAGATGTCAAGGCCAAGCCCGCTGCGCGGGTACTTCGCATTCAGAGGATCATTTCTTCGGGTTCTGCACCGCAAAGAAATGTATCGTTTCTTCCCTTGATACTCACAAAATTCCAAGCTCAAAAGCAACAGTGTTTGAGTTAGGCAAATCCAATCAGCCGTTACACCGGGCAAACCGGTTCACTCTTCATTGGCGTTCTGTGTTCTACCCCCTCGGAATCTCGACTATTTTACTTACTTGCATTAGATCTGTTCCCAAGCATTCCTCGGCATGAAAATGTAACAAGACTGAACTCGGAAATAAGCGAGTATAAGCTTGAATTTTTACGTATCAAAATATAATTTCCTCCTGCAACATACCCCGTCTCTCCAGTTTTGGTTCGAAGCCGAATTACCAAGTCGGTTTTAATGTCCTTGCATTCGACGACATATGCCTCATCCCCAGCATCTAGAGTGGTAACATGGTTGCTGCCGGTTGGTGGTAATACAGGACTGGATCCTAATGCTAGCCGCCCTCCCGCACGCAGCAGGATGATTTCTGGCCAAGAGACTAGATAGGCTCCAGTTACTATTAAAATCAATAGAACAGTCAACCACCACATGCAGCGTTTCTTGCTCTGGCGTTGAGGCATGATCTGGACCTGATTCATCAGTTAGCTCCAACCGGTTTATGTGTGCCAGGATAATTTGTACTACCACTTGCACGAGGAGAAGCGGAAATAATTCGATAAATATCGTAAGGGAGTACACGTGCTTTGTCACTTGAGTCAGCGATGTCTAGTTTTTCTAGACATTTCACCCAAGGATTTCCGCAGTTGTTAGTGACTCCGTTATAATCATCGTAGTGCTGTAAGCATTGCTGCAACTACTCTTCTTCGGCAGGTGATAAATCCAGGACAATCCCGCGGCCCCCACGATCAATATCTGGGGCAGCCTGGCGTGCTGCGTAATCAGAGAAATTGAGGTATTTCGTCTCCCAACCACCGGGACCAAACGACCAATTTTGGCCAGTGATGTTGCCAGAAATATGGCCCCATCTTCCAGATCGCCCAGGTGACCTTCCCCATTGAACCACTTCAGTATAGAGCCCCCACGGATCGACCCAATTGACCGGATTATTGCCGACAAAGGCATACAGATTGACCCCGCCCGCTTCACCCAGCGGATCGCGGGTCGTCCAGCGTCCCATCTCAGGACTGTAGAATCTGTACCCAATAGTATGACAGTCCGCCGATGCGCCCCCCAGGTTCAGGCCCCAGGTGTATTCATTTCTGACGACATTCTGTAAATGTATGTTCTTCATCTTTTCCAATAAGATACCCCCATGATCCATACCACCAGAAAGAACCACTTGTTACGTGTTGGGCGATGAATCTATCTGTGCATTCTATCAGTACAGGAATATCAGGATGGGTACCTCGACGTAAGATTTTTCCATTGAAATCGTCAGGTAGGAAATGATGAACATCCCTTTTCAGCACATTGAACCCTGATACATAGCAGCAATTTGAGGAACCTTTTAACCTCTTTATAAGTATAGACCACCATGTATATATACTCTCCCATGTTTTGTTATCGCGGGTTTCATAAGAAGGCGTAATTTTTTTGAATGCAGGTTCCCCACCCTGACAATTGACAAAACGAACAGATGTTAAAAAAGGTCGATTCATCATAAGATAATTCACAGATTCTCTCATTTCAAGTGTGTCTTCGACACTATATGAACTTAAGGAAGCAAGAGGGAAAAATGTCCCCAAGTCCCTTCGTAAAAATTTCTCATAATTGCTTGTTCCAATATCGAGTGGTTCACAAATCAACATAAGATCTAATGTACTCATAGAACTCTCTGACCCCTATTTAGCTATACTGCCTCATAATGTTCTCACCATTCTATTTCGGTTCAAATTTCCCATCAGGATATATTCGACCCCTGGTCCTTGTTTTTCTGCGGCAAGTTGTTGTTTCGAACCGATAGCAACGCCACGTAATTCCCACGGATCAACCCAATTGACGGGATTCTTGCCGACAAAAGCCTACAGATTGACCCCGACCGCTTACCTGCCAAACCGACGTTTCGGTATGTAGAATATAGAACTCCGATAATTTAGAATCTCGTTTGCAACATGAATTGGTTGGCTTTCTTCGTTCTGTTTCCAATGGAAAGCGAGCCAGAACAGCAATTACAGGTGTAGCCGTCGGCATCCTGTTTGGCGAGGCTTTTCAAGTTGCCGTTGCCCTACACATACATCGATGAGCTGTTTATAGTCATATTTTCACGGGTTTCTGCCATATTTTAGGGCTTGTTATTATCGTCTTTACAATTTCCATGTAAAATTTCTTTCAGTTGAAAGGTGTTTACGATTTGTTCCAAGATGGGCTTGTACTCCTCATATTTCTCATCTTCCGCCAACAATTCAAGTCTATAGAGTGTATGTTCGTCGCGAAATGCAAAAAATAGATCCTTTACCATGATGGCTCCGGCAGGACATTCATACCAAGCGGTTACACGAAGAGCTGGTAATTCGCCGAATGTAACAGATTTCTGCTGAATGGCGAGTACACGACGAGACGCTGTCGATATCCATGTTTCATATGCCTTCGCGACTTGCCCAAGAGATGTCCAATTAAAACGATTGGCCCCCCCCCCTTCGACTCTCAAATACCCTTGATGCGAAAGCAATATACCAAAGCCCTCTGTGACATGTGTGGGATATTCACTTTGTCCAGAGAGACCTTCCGGAATAAGCACGCTGTATCCATAATAACAGTTAGAATATGCGTTCATGTAGATTGGTCCTGATGAGGTGGATGAAATCCATTCTTCTGATGACGAAAGGGGTGGAGAGTCTCCACAAAACATCTCACACCATGGACCTCTGAATTGCCAAGTACTCACAAGCTGTTCCAGGATACGGACATGTTCAGTATAATTACTCGCCTCCACACATAACTTGATGCGATATTCAATGCCTCCCTGTAGCATAAGAACAAGATCATGTACGAAGAGTTTCCCGTCAGAACATTGCGCCTGGACGATGAGACGCAGAGCAGGGAGTCCATCCAGGGTTACGGATTGCTTTTGAATTGAGACGATCTGCTGGGCATTTTTTTTGATCCATTGCAAATGAGTTTCTGCTAGATCGTTATTCGATGAGATCTTGTCAGATGTCCAGTAATCTCCGCTTACCCAGATTATCCCTGATGGATATCGTGAGTCTACAATCCCAAAACCATGCTGTGGAGCCGGAGATTCTACACTCCTGCCAATAAATCCTTGTGGAATGCTTACTCCATAATGAAAACGACAGTTATAATAGAAGCCTTTATGTGTTCTCGTGACATTTTTCCATTCATCTAACGTGGGAATATCACCGCATCCAGCCTGACTTACACGAGGGAACGCAACAAAAATTATCAACAACGCCATTAAAAAATCAAGCAAACATGCTTGCTTATGCAAACTAACCTTCCTTGGATGTTTGTATGCCATACTATCACTCCATGCCCATCTACTCTTCATCTAAATGATTGTTCTTTTTCCCCTTGACAAAACCTGTCTTCCCAGGAAACTGTTTTCAATAACTCAAATATTTGACCATTCCACTTATAAATATCCGTTGTGTCAGGATATTGAAGAACTTTATTCTCTCTTGTGCTAAAGAGAAAGTGTCCATTCGTGATGAAAAGTTAAGTTCATCATTTCCATCATTATCAATATCAGCAATTTCTGGTGGAAGTCTTGTGCCTTGCTCTAAGGTCATTTGTACTGTTTTGTCTATAATCGAAAAAAAACCCGGATCTTAAAAGCACACCCTGTACCCCACAATGTTAAGAGATGATCATTCATAAGGTACATAGTAATAAATCCATCATTGGTTCCAAATTCAAATAACTGTGTACATGTCGATTCAAGCCTTCTTAAAACAATGAATCTTCTTCGTGGAAGATGGATATTCTCATGTTTTTCTATCTCTTGAACAACAATGCAAACAAGGGATATATTGTTTAATTCCCAACTATGAGCAGCTAATAGTTGCTGTTCTTCGAAAAAGTCGTATAATTCAATGTATTTATCCCTTTTTTGACATTTACAATTGTGGCACATGCTGAATATCATCATTAGTGAGATGATAACACTTATTTTGAATTGATTGTAAGTCATAGCAACATCCCCTCCTCCATATCCAATCGGATCAGCACTCATGTATCTCCCAATGTTGGGATTATAATACCGATGGAAGTTATAATGCAGCCCGGTCTCGGCATCATAATACTGCCCCGGAAAGCGCAGGTTGTTCGTGACGGTTTCGACCTCAATGCCTGCTTCGCCAAACGCGGTGTAGCTCGCCGCCCAGACCACCGTGCCACTCCCATCCACCAGCTGTTGCGGCGTCCCCAGGCGATCGTTCCGATACCGGTACTATTCGCCGTGTTCTTTGAGCCACAACGGACGCTGCCCCAGGTCGAATCCGGTTTGTAACCAGACGATCGGAGCTCGTTCCCCTCTTCACCATATTCGGCAATGAAGCCCTCAGCAGAATACAAGAAGTTGCTGCGTGTGCCTGCCGCGTGCTTGTCTGTAAAGCCGCCCAGCAGGGTCCCGTCCTGACGCACCGCGCTCAGGCGGCCCAGCGTGTCAATTTCCGTGACCACCTGCACCGATGAAGGAGATCGGAACTTCTCAATACACCGCTTCCTGGCGTGCCGATTGCTTTGTCTCCTGGTCAAGACATTGTTCTCCTGCTTCAAGCGCTTCATTAGCAGGTAATGTATGGGGACTTGTGATCTGCTTTTTAGGTGCAGTTAACGTTTCTCCGAGGACATCATTGACTCTACGCTTTGGATCAGCCGCAAAATCAACAGCCGGAGCCGAGATTCTTTTTCACTGCAAAATAACATTGACAGAATACCGACGAGTGCCTTATGCCAAGCCAGCCCGACAGGGCGCAGGCGATAGCTTGGTAAAACCTAAGTTGAGCGATTCTCTGATTTAAATGTGGCTTACATTCAGTAATATCAACGAATCATCAAACTTTAATCAAACACCCATTGGGTGAAAGCATAAAAATTGGTAAAACCAAGCATATCAGCGTATCAACAATTTTTTCATAATAGAATCGCTCAATTTAGGTAAAAATACGATCAGACCGGCTGCCCCCGCAGGATGCGGAAGCCGCGCATGTTTTTCGCGGGGCTGCAGACCGAGGAGGCAGACGACACCTTCTTTCTTAGAATAAAAAGGCATTTGAGGAATTATGACCAAACAATCCTTAAACGATATCAGTAAATATTTGAGTTTCATCCTTCGGCATCAGCCTCAATCCATAGGACTAATTCTTGAT
>PDWI01006935.1_pt1 | contig 14009 bp, 10 predicted proteins | sample 1430891 | NCBI WGS metagenome assembly PDWI01 (sample SAMN01162508, study PRJNA174530) | Oral metagenome, whole genome shotgun sequencing project. | biome: Marine environment; feature: Marine mammal; material: Swab sample of the gingival sulcus; isolation source: swab sample of gingival sulcus...
CTATGCTGCTTTTATCTATTGCAAGAGAGCGCATTGCTTGACTTCATTTGTTGAGGTGCTTATATCTGAAAGACTTTTATTGGAAGTTCTGGGGAAAAAATATTCCTTGATATATATTCGGAGGTTTTACGTGGATTTGAATGATTCGTTAGGTCTTGGCATGGACGATTTTGCAATCAATGAAGATATGGAGATTCCGGAGTTGCTGCCGATGATGGCGGTGCGGGATGTGGTGGTCTTTAACTATATGATCATTCCGCTCTTTGTTGGCCGGGAAAGCTCGATAAATGCCGTAACCGAGGCGATGGAAAAAGAGAAGTTGCTGGTACTGGTGACCCAGAAGGATGCCACCCACGATAATCCGGGAGTGGATGATCTGTACAGTGTGGGCATGATCTGTAACATTATGCGGACCCTGCGGCTGCCCGACGGCCGGCTGAAAGTGCTGGTGCAGGCGATGACCAGGGCACAGATCACCTCATATGCCAGAACCGAGCCTTTCTACCAGGTGAAGGTGGAGCCGCTGCGTGATGTGGAGGTCGGTGAAGTGACGGTGGAGGTGGAGGCGATGATGCGCAGCGTCCGTGAGCAGACGGAGAAGATACTGTCGCTACGCGGCGTTCTCTCTGCCGATCTGATGATGATTATCAACAATATTGAAGAGCCCGGTCGTCTGGCCGATCTTGTCGGTTCCAACCTGCGGCTGCGGGTTGCCGAATCACAGGAAATCCTGGAAGAGACCGATCCGGTGCGGCGGCTTGGGCTTGTCAGCAAATTGCTGACAAAAGAGCTTGAAGTCAGTACCGTTCAGGCGAAAATCCAGAATGAGGCGCGCGAAGAGATGGGAAAATCCCAGCGGGAATACTATCTCAGGGAGCAGCTGCATGCGCTGCAGAAAGAGCTGGGTGATGTTGATGACCGGGCGGTGGAGATCGAAGAGCTGGAGAAGAAGATCAGAAAAACGAAGATGCCGAAGATCGTCAAAAAAGAGGCGAAAAAGCAGCTCCAACGGCTGGATATGATGCATCCCGACTCCTCGGAGGCAACTGTTATCCGCGGCTATATCGACTGGATTCTCGATGTGCCGTGGAAAAAAAGCACCACCGATATCCTTGATCTTGGTCACGCAAAAGAGGTCCTTGATGAAGACCACTATGGCCTTGACAAGATCAAGGAGCGGATTCTGGAATACCTTGCGGTGCGGACATTAAATACGTCCAGTAAGGGGCCTATTCTCTGTTTTGTCGGCCCTCCGGGGGTGGGAAAAACCTCTCTTGGCAAATCTGTAGCCAGGGCGATGGGGCGCAAGTTCTACCGCCTCTCTTTGGGCGGTATGCGTGACGAGGCGGAGATCCGCGGCCATCGGCGTACTTATATTGGCGCGATGCCGGGACGTATTGTGCAGGGACTGAAGACTGCCGGCGCCAATAATCCGGTTTTTATGATGGACGAGATTGACAAGGTCGGCTCCGATTATCGTGGCGATCCATCTTCCGCCCTGCTTGAGGTGCTTGATCCTGAACAGAATGCGGAGTTTACCGACCACTATATGAATCTGCCCATTGATCTCTCCAAAGTGATGTTTATCACCACCGCCAATATGAGCGATACCATTCCGGGGCCGCTGCTGGACAGGATGGAGGTGATCCGTCTCGCCGGTTATACCCTGGAGGAGAAGGTGATTATTGCCAGACGTTACCTGCTGCCCCGCCAGATTGAGCAGAATGGCCTGAAACCGCGTCATATCAAGATAACTGATGACACGCTCAGTTACATTATCACCCACTATACCCAGGAAGCGGGATTGCGGAATCTGGAGCGGGAGATCGGCTCTATCTGTCGCAAGATTGCAAGAAAGGTGGCGGAAGGGGGCAAGGGGCCGTATACTGTTTCGGAAAACACTGTTGATAAATATCTGGGCCCGCCGAAGACCATTCCTGAATCGGAGCAGGAGCGGCTGGAGGAGCCGGGGCTGGTTACCGGGCTGGCCTGGACACAGGTGGGCGGAGAGATCCTGCAGATTGAGGTCAATATCATGCCGGGCAAAGGCAAGCTTATCCTGACCGGCCAGCTGGGTGAGGTGATGAAGGAGTCTGCCCAGGCGGCACTGACCTATTGCCGGAGCCGGACCAGAGAGCTTGGTCTGGAAGAAGACAGCGACTACTTTGACAAGCACGACTTCCATCTCCATGTGCCGGCCGGGGCAATCCCGAAGGACGGCCCATCAGCCGGGATCACGATGGCAACTGCCCTCTATTCGGCGATTACCGGGAAAAAGGTACGCACCAGACTGGCGATGACCGGGGAGGTAACGCTGCGTGGCCGGGTACTGCCCATCGGCGGCTTAAAGGAGAAGGCCCTGGCCGCTGTCCGGGCGGGGATTCATACTATCATCATCCCGGAGCAGAACAAAAAGGATATTGTCGAAATCCCGGAAGATATCCGTAAACAGATCACCTTTTATCCGGTAAAAAACATGGATCAGGTGGTAAAAACTGCTATTAATGGCGCCAGACAGTCGGGGAAATCGTAAGTCCTGGTCTGCAGGAGATCAGGTATATCTGGCTGCGGCCCCGTGCTGAACGGTAATCGAAAAAGACGTCAGGGAATATGGAGATCGGCAACAGGAAGATAGAGTTACGAACCGTCGGTATTGCGGCAATTGCCGGCGTGCTGCTGTTGCTGCTGGTCTTTACGCTTGTCGCCGGCTGGTATTTCCAGTATGCCTGGGAGCCCGGGCCCGCGGCGGATTCGGCCACCGCGGTGGTGGAGATCCCCGAAGGGAGTTCGGTTCGTCATATCCGTAAAATCCTGGCGGAGAGAGGGGTTATTCATGATGATTTCCGTTTTCTGGTTATGGCTCGTCTCTCCGGTCGCGCCGGGCGTCTCCAGGCGGGGGAGTTTCTGCTGCCCACCGGAGCATTGCCGGGAGATATCATCTACGCCCTCTCCACTGCCCACTCCATTGAGTATTCGATCACTATTCCCGAAGGACTGAGCATTGAGGAGACGGCAAACCGCTTTGCGATGAGGGGATGGTGTCGGGCGGAGCGTTTTATCGCGCTCTGTCATAACCCGGCTTTTATCGCCAGCCTTGGCATGGAAGACGCGCTAAGTCTTGAAGGACTGCTCTATCCGGCAAAATATTCTGTGCCGAAAAAGATGCGCAGCGAGGAGAAGCTTATCGCCCTGATGGTGGGCACCTTCCGCAATGTCTGGGAAGATCTGACCGCAGGACTTGATCCGGTACCAGACAGAAACGAAACGGTAACCCTTGCCTCAATGGTGGAAAAAGAGACAGCCGCCGCCTTTGAACGGCCGATTATCGCCGGGGTATTTTATAATCGTCTGCAAAAAGGTATGCGTCTGCAGTCTGACCCGACGGTTGTCTATGGTCTGGAGAATTTTGACGGTGGGATCACCAAGGCCATGCTGCGCACCAGAACGCCCTATAATACCTATGTCATTCCGGGGTTACCGATCGGCCCTATCGCCAGCCCCGGCAAGGCGGCCCTTGAGGCGGTACTGCATCCCGCGCAGACCGATGCCTTCTATTTTGTTTCCAGAAATGACGGTACCCATCAATTCTCCCGCACCCTGCGTGAGCATAATAATGCTGTAAGAAAATACCAGCGAAGATAGCAGGTAACTACTGTCAATGGGTTTGATCCTGTAGGTAGTTACGATGGCAGATCTCCTTTTCTTTTTGTTATTGGCTGCAGATATCGGTTTTTAGGGGTTGTGTTGAAACTTTATTCGCTCTACTTTTTTCGCCATATCTAACTATATGATTTATTGAGAAAAATACTTGACAAAAAACTTCGGCTACATTATGTCAAAGGCAGAACAAGGTGGTGGAGTTGAGGTCTCTGTCATCTAACGGCGTAATGCCAGATCAAGGATTAGCTATGGAGGTGGACAATGTATGAAGTAGTTGTAGATCAGGATAAATGTACTGGCGATGAGGAGTGTGTCGGCTCCTGCCCCGCATCTGTATTTGAGATGAGCGCTGGCAAGGCAGACCCGGTGAACTCTGATGAATGTCTTGGCTGTGAAACCTGTGTGGAGATATGTCCGGTTGAGGCAATTACTGTAAACGAAATTTGATTCTTCGATATTTTTCGTGTAGTCTGCAGGCTCGCTTCCAGATGGGAGGCGGGCCTTTTTTGTTTATGGCCCTCTTTTCTCCTCTGGGTATAGAAAAATTTTATTACCATATGTTTTTTCGTTGAATTTCTATCACTGCAAACCTGCGGTCTCTCCCCGCAGCCATCTGCTCTTTGCCGCCCTGATCTGGACCGGAATAGGAGTGATGCTGCTGTATAAGGGGATATCCCGCCATCCCCACCCCGACTGGATTCTGTTGTTTGCGATTGTCGCTGGCAGTGTAAAGTCTCTTGCCGTTCTCGATAGATCGGCAGTGCGTATTATTCGCCGTATTTCCGGGTTTTCTACCAGAGTCTGGCTGCTTGCTGTCTATCCTTTGAAGACATGGCTTATGGTTGCAGCGATGATGGCGTTTGGTCTGTTCTTGAGATTTTCGTCAACTCCAACTATAGTGGCTTGTTTTGTCTATTGCAGTGTGGGCTGGGGGCTGCTTTTTTCCGGTAGAAAGATATGGCATGCCTATTTTACTAATTAAAGAATCTGAAAAGAAGATGAAATGAGAGGAAAATCCTGGAACAGAATTGTTGTCGATGCCCGTGCCTGTACGGAAAATTATCGTTTTCTCCAGAGTCTGGCTGGTTCTGTGCCGGTTTTGGCAATGGTAAAGGCCGATGCCTATGGGCATGGTATGGTATATACGGCACGGGCTTTTGCTGAAGGAGGATGCCGTCATTTTGGTGTGGCCGAGTTATCTGAGGGGGTGGCACTGAGGGCTTCCGGGGTGGCCGGACAGATTATTGTTTCCATCGGTTTTGCGGCTGAGGAGGCATCTCTCTTTTTTGATTATGCGCTGACCCCGGTTATCTGCACCCCGGTTCATGCCGCCGCCCTTGAGCGGGAAGCGGCAAAAAGGGATACGACCATCGACGTCCATCTGAAAATTAATACCGGAATGGGGCGGCTGGGTCTGTTGCCGGAGGAGGTAAAGGATTTTGCCGAGGCTGTCGAGCAGTATCCCCATCTGCGTATTGCCGGGGCGATGAGCCATTTTCCGGAGGCCGATACCCCTGGCGCGGCAAGTACACTGGCAGCTCTTGACCGGTTTCAGCCGCTGCGGCAATGGCTGCGGCAGAGATATAACGCCGTTTGTCATATTGCCAATTCCGCGGCACTGTTTAATCATCCTGAGGCGTATTGCGATATGGTTCGTGCCGGCATCGCCCTCTATGGCTATCATCCCGCCGGGGAGGCAGGGCGTGAAATGAGTGGATTTGCCGACAGGCTGGTGCCGGCCATGCGCTTTTCCAGCCGTATCCTGCAGGTCAAGGAGTATCCGCAGGGGACAACAATCAGCTATGGCTGTACCTTTGTTACTCCGAAAAAAATGAAAATTGCCGTTATCCCGGTGGGGTATGAAGACGGCCTTGATCGTCTGCGCTCCAACGGCGGTGTGGTGCTGGTGGGGGGGAAACGGGTTCCCATCTGCGGCCGTATCTGTATGAATATGTCGATGCTTGATGTGAGTGAACTCTCCGCGGTTGCGGTGGGCGATGAGGTGGTGCTTCTGGGCAGACAGCAGGATGAGATGATCTCCGCCGATGAGATAGCAGCAGAGACCGGAACCATCAGCTACGAAGTGTTGTGCCGTTTTGGTCATATGAATAACCATTTTTCAGAGTAGAAAGAAAGAATGATTCGTTTGCGTGTAACAGAGGTGCTTGCCGAGTGCTTTGCTGCCGGAATGGCGGAGGGGCTCTGGTCCGGGAAAGGGGCCGGAAAATTCACCGTGGAACAGCCAAAACATGATGGCCAGGGTGATTTCTCCACCAATTTTGCCCTGGTGCTTGCCGGTATTGAAAAGAAGAAACCCCGTGACATTGCCGGGCTGCTTGCCGAAAAACTTGGCAGGCGGCAGGAACTGATCGCCGATGTGGAGGTGGCAGGACCGGGTTTTGTCAATATAACCATTCAGCCCGCCGTCTGGCAGAGTATGATCAAAACAGTGTTTGCGGCCGGGTCACAATTCGGCCGCAGCAGTGTCGGTGGCGGCCGCAGGGTTATGGTCGAGTTTGTCAGCGCCAACCCGACCGGGCCGCTGAGTATAGGACATGGCCGGCAGGCGATCCTTGGCGACTCCATCGCTCGCCTGCTTGAGGCCACCGGCCATGACGTGTATCGTGAGTATTACTATAATGATGCCGGCCGGCAGATGCGAGTGCTGGGGGAATCGACCAGAGCGCGCTATCTGGAGATTCTTGGCAGGGATCATAACTTTCCTGAAGATGGCTATCAGGGAGAGTATATCGTCGATATTGCCAGATCCCTGGTCGATGAAAAGGGAGAAAGTCTTGCTGAGGTGGTGGAGGTCACCCCTTTCAAGGAACGGGCAGAGCGTTATATCTTCGAGGATATCTCCACCACTTTGCTGCGCATGGGGATTGAATTTGATAACTACTATAACGAGCGCTCCCTGTATGAAGAGGGACATATTGATGATGTGGTCAACCGGTTGCGGGAACTGGGCCATGTCTACGACAAGGATAATGCCACCTGGTTTAAGACCACTGACTTTGGTCAGGAGCAGGACAGGGTCATTATCAAGAGTTCGGGTGAACCCACCTACCGCCTGCCGGATATTGCCTATCACCGGGAGAAATTTCGCCGCAGTTTTGACTGGCTGATTGATATTTTCGGCGCCGATCATATCGCCACAGTGCCGGACGTGCTTTGTGGAGTAAAGGCCCTTGGCTATGATCCCGACAAGGTGACAGTGGTACTGCACCAGTTTGTTACCCTGACCCGTGACGGCAGGCAGGTGAAGATGTCCACCCGGAAGGCCAATTTTGTGACGGTCGATGAACTGCTTGATGAGGTTGGCGTTGACCCGGTGCGCTTCTTTTTTATGATGCGCAAGGCTGACAGCCAGATGGAGTTTGATCTGGATCTGGCAACGAAAGAGAGCCAGGAAAATCCGGTCTATTACGTGCAGTATGCCCACGCCCGCCTTTGTGCCATTGCCCGTCAGGCCGCGGAGAAAGGGTTTGCCCTGCCGGGTATGGAGAGTCTCTCTGCGGTTGAGACTTCACTTCTGGTTGAGCCGGAGGAGATAAAGCTGTTGAAGGCGATGTCGGCGCTGCCCGGCGTTATTGAACAGTCGGCACTGGAGCTTGCGCCCCATAAGATGATTTTCTCGCTTATTGAGCTTGCGGGCCTTCTTCACAGTTTTTACAACAAGCATAAGGTGTTGACTGATGATCAGGCTCTGAGCGGTGCCCGCTTGAGCCTGATGCTGGCGCTGCGGATTGTGCTGCAAAACGGACTTGATATCTGCGGCCTGAGTGCTCCTGAGAAGATGTGATCCTCTGCTGATGGCTGCCCGTAGAAAAAAAACTGCCAGGGTCAGGTTTGAGCTGGCCAGATCTGCCATTGCCGGGATTGCGGTTGTTGTCTTCTGTCTTTTTTTATGGACTTTTATCTTTGGTGTCTGGGCCGGACAGTCAATGCTTGCGCCGCAAGGCGAAAGGGAGAGAACGGGAAAGAAGTCTGTCGTTATCAATAAAAAGATTACTATTGTCCCCGAAGAAATCTCTGCCAGGGGGCAACCTCCTCTTATCCGGGCGGTAAAGAAAAAAAGGGAGCCTTGACTCGCCGGTGAGCGTATCAATGATTCCCTTTACAGAAAAAGTGGTTATAGTGGCACAGATATTTTTATGGAGAACGAGGATTTACCGGGCAGAATTTGCTGCCGTCACCGGGAAGTATTGCTGTTTTCCCGGAGCGGTATATGGTTTTTTGCGCGCTGAATTTTTACTATTAACGAAGAGAAGAGGCGGAACACAGATATGATCGGCAAGGTATTAACCAGGGTTTTTGGCAGCAGTAATGACAGATATCTTAAAGGGTTGCGACCAACCATCGCCAGAATAAACTCTCTTGAAGAGGCGATGCAGGCCCTTGATGATCAGGCTCTTGCCGCAAAAACGGCCGATTTTCGACAGCGTCTGGACAAGGGTGAGAGCCTGGATGTGCTGTTGCCTGAGGCCTTTGCCGTGGTACGGGAGGCGGGCCGAAGGGTGTTGGGTGAGCGCCATTACGATGTGCAGTTGATTGGTGGTATTGTACTGCATCAGGGCAAAATTGCCGAGATGAAAACGGGAGAAGGGAAAACCCTGACCTCCACCCTGCCGGTCTATCTTAACGCCCTTGCCGGTAAAGGGGTGCATGTTGTTACTGTCAACGACTATCTTGCCGCCCGTGACAGCGAATGGATGGCGCAGATCTATAATTTCCTCGGTATGTCCTGTGGCAAGATTATCCATGATATGGATGATGCCGCCCGGCGGGAGGCCTATGCTGCCGATATCACCTACGGCACTAATAACGAATTTGGTTTCGATTATTTAAGAGATAATATGAAATTTGAGCGGGCGGATTTCTGCCAGCGCGGATTTCACTATGCCATTGTCGATGAAGTGGACTCTATCCTGATTGATGAGGCGAGAACGCCTCTTATTATCTCCGGCCCGTCGGAGATCTCTACCGGGATGTATCAGGAGGTGGATGCGGTGATGCCGCACTTTGTGCGTGATCAGCACTATAGTGTTGATGAGAAGGCGCGTCAGGTGAGCCTCAATGAGGAGGGGATCGCTCTTGGTGAAAAACTGCTTAAGGTCGAAAACCTCTACGATCCGGCTAATATTGAAAAGCTGCACCATCTTAATCAGTCGCTGAAGGCCCATGTCCTGTTTAAAAAGGATGTGGATTATATCGTCAGCAATGGTCAGGTGGTTATTGTCGATGAATTTACCGGGCGGACAATGGAGGGGCGCCGTTTCAGCGACGGGCTGCATCAGGCGCTTGAAGCAAAGGAGAAGGTGAAAATTGAGCAGGAGAACCAGACCCTTGCCTCGATTACTTTCCAGAACTATTTCCGTATGTACGATAAACTTGCCGGTATGACCGGAACCGCAGATACCGAAGCGGCGGAATTCAAGAAGATCTATGAGCTTGATGTCAGCGTGCTGCCTACCAATATGCCGATGATTCGTGATGACTATGCGGATGTTATCTATAAGAATCAGGCGGCAAAATATCGGGCGATTGTCAGGGAAATAAAGGAGATGCACGAGGCCGGCCGCCCTGTGCTGGTGGGGACAATATCGATTGATATCTCCGAGAAGATCTCGGCAATGCTCAAGAAAGAGAAAATTGTCCATGAGGTATTAAACGCCAAACACCATCAGCGTGAAGCCCAGATTATCGCCGGTGCTGGCCAGCTTGGCAAGGTGACCATCGCCACCAATATGGCCGGGCGGGGAACTGATATCAAACTGGGTGAAGGGGTTCGGGAGGCCGGTGGACTGCATATTCTCGGTACTTCCCGCCATGAATCCCGCCGGATTGATAATCAGCTGCGCGGCCGTGCCGGGCGGCAGGGTGACCCCGGCTCTTCCCGTTTTTTCCTGTCGCTGGAGGATGATCTGCTGCGCATCTTTGGTTCCGGACGTATCTCCGGTATCATGGACAGGCTGGGCATGGAAGAGGATGAACCGATCGAACACAGCATGATCACCCGCGCCATTGAAAATGCCCAGCGTAAGGTGGAAGGACATAACTTTGATATCAGAAAGCATCTGCTCGAATATGACGATGTCATGAACAAGCAGCGCGAAATTATCTACCAGCAGCGTGGTGATGTGCTGGATGGCAATAATGTTCAGCTCACTGTTCAGGATATGATGGATGATCTGGCAGCCGATGTGGCACTGGAGTTCTATCAGGATCGTTTTGATTCTGAGGAGTGGGATTGGCAGGAGTTTGACAAGAGAATGACCGAAACCTTTGCCGCCGCTCCTGAATGGACGGATGAGGAGCGGGCCGGCCTGAAACTGGAAGAGTTCCAGCAGAAAGTGGCAGACTTTGTTGCTGCCAGATATAAGGAGCAGGATCAGGTCAACGGTGAGGAGACCCAGCGCCATCTGGAAAAAATTATCCTGCTGCAGGTCGTCGATGGATTGTGGAAGGATCACCTTCTCTCTATGGACCATTTAAAGGAGGGGATCGGGCTGCGTGGTTATGGTCAGAAGAATCCGCTTAATGAATATAAACGGGAAGGACATGAACTGTTTGACCGGATGATCCAGGCGGTCAAACTGCAGACGGTCTCCAGCCTGATGCGCGTCCGGGTGATGCAGGAAGACGAGATTGAGCGCCTTGAGGCAGAGCGTCGGCAACGGCAGGCGGCTGAAGAGCGCCTGATGACAGAGAGCCATAACTCCGCGGCAGAAGCAGAAGGCGGTCAGACGGTACGGCGCGATGGTGAGAAGGTCGGCAGGAACGCGTCATGTCCTTGCGGCTCCGGGAAAAAGTATAAGCACTGTTGCGGGCGGGCAGCATAGTACCACCATTAACACAAAAGAGATGCAGAAGTTTTTTGCCAGGATGAAGCCAGCGGGAAAACGTCCGCCAAAAAGGCCGATCAGGGAGATTGCCTGGTCATGGCTTGGCGCGTTTTTGGGCATTTTTCTTGTCGGCTGGCTCGGAGATCTGCTGCATCTTGACAAGAGCACGCTTTTTTTGATTGGCTCCTTTGGTGCCTCCGCGGTGCTTGTTTATGGCGCACCGCAGGCCGAGCTGGCCCAGCCGAGGAATCTGGTCGGTGGTCATCTGGTCTCGGCATTAACAGGGGTCAGCATGGCTCTTTTCTTTACGGACAACCCCCTGGTTGCCGCCTCTTTTGCCGTATCTGTTGCCATCGTGGTCATGCATCTCACCAGTACGCTCCATCCACCGGGCGGGGCGACGGCACTTATTGCCGTTATTGGTGGAGAAAAGGTGCATGCCCTGGGGTATTGGTATGCGCTCAGTCCTGTTCTTGTCGGCGCCCTGATTATGCTGTTTGTCGCCCTGCTGGTGAATAACCTGTCGGCGGATCCGAAAAGGCATTATCCTGTCTACTGGTTATAAGGGAATGCCGGTCGTTTACAGCTCTTCTTTTTTCCTGCCTGAAATGATCAGGATTTCCTGAAGGAATAACTGTCTATACATTAATTTTTTTATGTAATATCCTGGACGATAACGAAAAGATGCTATTTAACAGTTACGAGTTTATTTTTTTGTTTTTGCCAATAACTTTTTTTACTTATTTTTACTTAAATAAAAAAGGATTGTTGTGGTTCGCTAAAACCTTTCTGGTTATGGCTTCGTTGTTTTTTTATAGCTGGTGGAATATTAACTATCTTCCCTTGATACTGTTATCGATAGTTACTAACTATCTGACGGGTTGTAAACTCGGTAAAAATAAAAGTTCAGCGAGGCTTTTGCTCGTTTTTGGGATTGTTTTTAATGTTGGTCTGCTGGCATATTTTAAATATGTTGATTTCTTTATTGAAAACATTAACTGGATTTTCAGTAGCAATTACTCGTTGTTTAATCTGGTACTTCCATTAGCCATCTCTTTTTTTACCTTTCAACAAATAGCTTATCTCGTTGATTCTTACGGGGGTGAAACCAAAGAGTATAATTTTATCGACTACTGTGTTTTTGTCTCTTTTTTCCCGCAACTGATTGCAGGTCCTATTGTTCACCATAAAGAGATGATGCCACAGTTTGCGGATAGAAAAAACAAAACGATCAATTATGATAATATTGCTGTTGGTTTATTTATCTTTTCCATTGGTTTGTTTAAAAAGGCTGTTATCGCCGATACCTTTGCGGTTTGGGCAAGTAATGGCTTTGATAAAATAGTGGTATTGACTTTTTTTGAAGCCTGGGCAACGTCTCTGTCTTATTCCTTTCAACTATACTTCGATTTTAGCGGCTATGTTGATATGGCCATTGGTTCAGCTCTGCTATTTAATATCAGAATACCTGTTAATTTCAACTCTCCGTATAAAGCACTTACTATTCAGGAATTCTGGAGAAAATGGCATATTACGTTGAGTCGTTTCTTGCGTGATTATATCTATATTCCACTAGGAGGAAACAGGAAAGGTGATTTGAGGACCTGTCAGAATCTTATGGTAACATTTATTATTGGCGGAATCTGGCATGGTGCCGGCTGGACATTTATTTTTTGGGGTTTTTTACATGGTACAGCGATTATTGTTCAACGTTTATGGGCAAAAACAGGCCTTCGTCTGACTCCTTTTCTCGCCTGGTTTTTTACATTTAACTTTGTGAATATTGCCTGGGTATTTTTCAGAGCAAAAGAGTGGCATGATGCTATAAAAGTATTGAAAGGTATGGCTGGAATGAATGGTATTGTTGTTTCAGAGCAAGTAGCTGTTTTTTTAACGTATATAAACCCGTTATACTTTATTGATAAAGTTAACGGAACAAAAATTAATCAGGGGTTGACTATATATACAATGGAGATGTTGATTATAGGTTTTATTCTGGTTCTTTGTTTCAGAAATACAACCTTAATGTTGGAAGGAAATAAAAAATATAACTTCTGTTCTTCTCTTTACTATTCAGGGTTGTTTTTGATGAGTCTTCTTTGTATGTCTCTATATGAGTATTCAGAATTTATCTATTTCAACTTTTAAAAAATGCTATGAAAAGCAAAGCGTTGGTGGTTCTATATTTCTTCTCTTCAATATTGTTGACGGCTATTTTCTTTGCTACGATTTACTATTATGATCCATTGAAAATATTTCATAAGCCATATAAGTATAAAGAGTATCTGCAACAGAATATGAGACAGCAGGCCGCCGGGATTATAAATAACTGGGATTTTAATTCCATTATTTTAGGAACTTCAATGTTAGAGAATACCTCTTCAAAGGAGGCTTCCAGGATTTTGGGAGGAAGATTTGTTAATATATCATTAAGTGGCAGTAATTTCTGGGAAAGAAAGCTGATAATGGATTATGCTTTACGTAAAAAAACAATACGTACAATTATTTACTCTTTAGACTATATAGGAGGAGGATTGGTTGATACCAGCGTGGAAATAACGGATAATGCCGATTATCCATTATCGTCATTTCGTTATTTATATGATGATAATCCTGTTAATGATTTTAACGTATATTTGAATGACAAGTATTTAAAATGCGTGTTTTCCTTTAAGAATAAAAATAAATGTATGGGACATAAGGCCAGTATTGACAGGCCAAATTCATGGTATGAGTTCCCGATTCATTCAGTAAGATTTGGTGGGTTGACCAGTTGGTTTAAGGCCAGGAAAAACCCCCAAATCAAGTGGTCTTTTTCTGAAATTATTAACAGTGTAAAGCGGATAGAGAAAGGCGAAGTTAAAACTGATAAGGATGTTGATGAAAAAATAGCTGCTTCAAAAAAGCATCTGGAAAAAACAATTATTACCTATGCCAAACAATACCCTGACACGGAATTTATTCTAGCTATCCCCCCTTATTCAAGAATAGTGGATGCTATAGATGCAAAGTACAATAAACCCAGATTTGCGAGAATAAAGGCGAGTATTCGTTATCTGGTTGATGTGAGCAGTTATGTCAAAAATATTAAGGTTTATGGCTGGGGAGACAGTGATTACCCCGATGACATCTCTCACTATAAGGACTTGGCACATTATCATCACTCATTTAATTCTCTTATGTTACAATATATTAAGGATGGGCAGGGGTTGTTGACTAATGATAATGTGGATGAATACCTGAGTGTCTTTACCAGAAAGTCATCAGAGTATGATATTATTTCTCTGGCAAAGAGGATAGAGAAGTATTTGGCTTCTCATTGAATATATAACTGGTGTAACAGTTTAACTATACTGATAGTTACTCTGAACGATAACCGCAAGCATCAGTCCGATAACCAGCGTTGTCGCAGCAAGGGCCGCAATAACCAACCTGTTGCAGCTTTGGCGTGCATTTTCAGCGGTTAACAGCAGCTCTTTACGCAGTAGAAACAGTCCTGTC
>PDWI01006937.1_pt1 | contig 14007 bp, 18 predicted proteins | sample 1430891 | NCBI WGS metagenome assembly PDWI01 (sample SAMN01162508, study PRJNA174530) | Oral metagenome, whole genome shotgun sequencing project. | biome: Marine environment; feature: Marine mammal; material: Swab sample of the gingival sulcus; isolation source: swab sample of gingival sulcus...
AATAGATTTCAAAGTATCAAGAAAAAGACTTTTTCCGAATCTTCTGGGGCGAGAAAGAAAAACATACTCATAATTGTTTATCAGTTCAAGAGCTTCTTTTGTTTTATCAACGTAAACATAATCATCTTCTCTTATTTTACTGAAAGTCTGTATGCCGACCGGTAACTTCATTTTATTTTCTCCTTTCTGTTCTGCGAAAAATTCTTAACCTGCAACAAAAAATATTGTCAAGACTATTTTAGTATTTAAGACATCTTTGCCGAAAATAAAATCGGCAGATACTGTGCATCTGCCGACTACCTTTATTGCTCCGGTAACACCTGTAGTAGCTGAACAAACCTCATTTTCTCCCTCTACCTTTGGGAGAGGACCGGGGTGAGGGTTTTATCGAACTGTGGAGCAAGCGAGGCGGAAGCCTATGGTGCTGTGGCTACTGGAAGGACGGCTACAGCTACGAAATGACAGACGACATCCTTCAAGTGGATCACCCCAGCTGCCTCCACGCAGAACGCGGTTAGAATCACTGCCGGGACCTGCAGGGTTTTTATCCGGGCTGCTACTGTAATAATTCTCACCATACCAATCACTGCACCACTCCCATACATTACCGGTCATATCATAAATACCAAGTTCATTGGGTTCTTTTGTTCCTGCAGTATGCACTTTACGATTATTATCAATTATCTTATAAAAATTCCAATCTCCTGAAATATAGTTGTCTCCTGAATTTTTCCAATGCCAAGCAACTTGATCTATATTATCAGAACCTGAATATTTATAACCACTGCTTTTATTTCCGCCTCCAGCCACATACTCCCATTCTGTCTCAGTTGGCAAACGGTAGCTTCTGCTTGTAGTTTCACTAAGCCATTTACAATACTCAACAGCTCCATACCAAGTAACACAAATTACAGGGCAGGTTTCCTTATCGGCATATTTACTGCCTTTAAAATAGAAATCTCCGCCTGAATAACCGACTGCGCAATCTTCATAATCCATATCTATTAACTCTTTTCCGTTATAACTTCCGTTACTTGAACAATTTATTGAATTTAAAAATTGTATATACTCGTTATTGGTTACTTCATACTTCCCTATATAAAAATCATCAACCGTAACTCTATGGACAGGCTTTTCGCAACTTTCTCCATCATTACTACCCATATTAAAGGTTCATCCTTTTACGAAAACCATATTCTCAGGAGCTGATATTTTAGTTTTACTCTTAGTTTTTTTTCCGTTATCAGATGTTGAACTCTCGCATTCAGGACAAAACAGAAATTCATCATTCTTCACTTGATAAGCTTCGCCTGATTCTAAAGACTTACCGCAGTTTTGACAAGACCGGGCATTCTCTTCATTATCTTTATTGCAATATTTACATATTTTCAAAAGACCTCCTCTTTTATTTTTTCGAAATATGTTGAAAAGACAATAAAACATCGTATATAATCCTTTCACAAATCGGATATATTTTTGTCAAGGGTTTCAAATCCGAAATTTTCCAATCTTTTTCTTGACTTCCGGGAAAATTATAAAAACAAGCAGTTTCGGAAATTAACCAAATAAAACACGGGAGTTGTATATGTGTAAAAAAGTTCGAGTACGTTTTGCCCCCAGTCCGACGGGATACGTTCATGTCGGAAGTTTGAGGACGGCGCTTTACAATTATCTTTATGCCAAAAAGAAAAACGGAGACTGTATTTTAAGAATTGAAGACACGGACAGAACGCGTTACGTGGAAGGAGCCGTGGAAAATGTCTTAAAATCAATGGAAGAATCCGGCATTAATTTTGACGAGGGACCCGATCGAGGCGGAGATTACGGTCCGTATTATCAATCAGAACGTACAGAACTGTATCGTAAATTTGCTCTTGAATTGATAGAAAAAGGACACGCTTATTATTGCTTTTGCAGTGCGGAAGACCTTGATAAAATGCGTGAAGAACAAAAAGCCCGGGGAGAGTTTGCTCATTACGACGGCAGATGCCGTTGCCTTTCGGAAGAAACCGTAAAAGAAAAATTATCGGTGGGCGAACCTCATGTTATCAGACTGAAAGTACCGGATGAAGGCGAAATATCCTTTACCGATATTATCAGAGAGAAAGTTACCTTTCCCTGGTCTCAAATTGATGATCAGGTTTTGATAAAGTCAGACGGTTTCCCGACTTATCATTTAGCCAACGTCATAGACGATCACAGTATGAAAATAACCCACGTAATCAGAGGCGAAGAATGGCTTTCCAGCACACCCAAGCACTTGTTGCTGTACCAAGCGTTCGGTTGGGATGCTCCGCAAACCGCGCATCTTCCTTTACTGCTGAATCCCGACAAATCAAAACTGAGCAAGCGTCAAGGTGATGTAGCGGTTGAGGATTATATGTCTAAAGGCTATTTGCCTCATGCGCTTGTAAACTTTGTTGCTCTTTTGGGATGGCATACCGCCGACAATCGGGAAATATTCTCCATGGAAGAACTGGAACGGGAATTTTCACTCGAAAGAATCAGTAAATCCGGAGCGGTTTTTGATGTAGAAAAACTTAAATGGATGAACGCTCAGTATATTAATTCAATGTCGTCGCAAGAGTTATTGCCGTTTGTGAAAAAATTTACGGACTTTGATTTTGACGACGAGAAGTTTTTAAATCTTATTGAATTATTGAAAGAACGAGCCGTATTGTTAACGGATTTCGATGATTTATTTAAGCAATTAGACAAATTCCCGGAAAAAAACGAAGAGAATACGGAATTAATCCTGAATTCCAAAAAATTATATGAATTTTGGGCAGACGAAATAGAAAATGCGGAAGAAAAAGACGAAGCTTTATTTAAGCGTTTACTGAAAAAATCACAAAAGAAACTCGGGTTCAAAGGCAAAAATCTTTATATGCCTTTACGGATTGCTTTGTTCGGACAGCCTCACGGACCGGAAATTCCTGATTTGATAAAATGTCGCGGTATAGAAGAAACAATTAAAAGATTCAGAGAACTGGCAACTTGGAGCGATTAATGGAAAAAAAAGAACATACGGAAAAGAAAAGTCGTGATTTTATAAGACAAATCATCGACGAAGATTTAAAAAACAATAAACATAACGGAGTCGTGCATACAAGATTTCCTCCTGAACCGAACGGTTATCTTCACATAGGACACGCCAAATCTATTTCTCTGAATTTCGGTATTGCCGAAGAATTTGAAAACGGCATGTGCAATCTTCGGTTCGACGACACCAACCCCGAAAAAGAAGACACGGAATACGTGGAAGCAATCAAAAAAGACATAAAATGGTTGGGATTTGATTGGGAAGACCGCCTGTATTTCGCATCGGATTATTTCGGTAAGCTCTATGAATTTGCCCGTTATCTTATAAAAGAAGGACTTGCTTACGTTTGCGAATTGAACGAGGAAGAAATAAGAGAATATCGGGGAACCGTGAAAGAAGCGGGAAAGCCGAGTCCTTATCGCAATCGCCCCCGTGAAGAAAGCCTGGAACTTTTGGAAAAAATGAAAAACGGCGAAATTGATGAAGGAAAAATGACCTTGAGAGCCAAAATAGACATGGCTGCCTCCAACATGAAAATGCGAGATCCGTTGATGTATCGCATCAGAAAAACGGAACATCACCGCACGGGAAAAACCTGGTCAATCTATCCGATGTACGACTTTGCTCATTGTCTTTCCGATGCCATTGAAAACATTACCCATTCAATTTGTACCATGGAGTTTGAAAACAACCGGGAACTTTACGATTGGTTTGTGGAAAAAGCTCCGGTAACGTCTCAACCTCATCAATACGAATTTGCTCGTCTGAACTTAACTTATACCGTAATGAGCAAAAGAAAACTTTTGTCTCTTGTGCAAAAAAACATTGTGGACGGATGGGATGATCCTCGCATGCCCACAATTTCCGGTATGCGTCGCAGAGGATATACGCCCGCTTCCATAAGACGTTTTTGCGAAGAAATAGGAGTTGCCAAAGCTCAATCCACGGCAGATATTGCCCTTTTGGAATATTGTCTTCGCCAAGAACTGAACAAAACCGCCGAACGGGTAATGGCTGTTCTTGATCCCCTTAAAATCGTTATCACAAATTATCCGGAAGACAAAACGGAAGAATTTGATGCCGTAAACAATCCGGAAGACGAATCGGCAGGGACCAGAAAAGTTCCTTTTTCAAGAGAAATATGGATTGAAAGAAGCGATTTTATGGAAAATGCTCCTCGCAAATTTTTCCGTCTCGCCGTCGGTAAAGAAGTCCGTTTAAAACACGCTTATTATATTACCTGCAATGAAGTCGTCAAAAACGAATCCGGAGAGATTACGGAATTGCATTGCAGTTACGATCCCGAAACAAGAGGCGGCTGGTCAAAAGACGGACGCAAAGTAAAAGGAACTTTGCATTGGGTTTCGGCAAAACATTGTTTTGATGCCGAAGTTCGACTTTACGATCATCTCTTCCGAAAAGAAGACCCGGAAGATGTAACGGAAGGCGAAGATTTCACCTCAAACCTGAATAATGAATCTTTAATTATACGAAAAAACTGCAAAATGGAACCGCATCTTATGACTCCCGATCCGGAAATGCGTTATCAGTTTTTACGCACCGGCTACTTTGTGCTTGATTCCAAATTATCAAAACCGAAAAGTCTTGTCTTCAACCGTGCGGTATCATTGAAAGATGCTTGGGCAAGAATGAATAAAAATAAATAAGAAAGGAGGATTTACGGTGAAAAACTTTCGGAAAATATCGGGTAAATTATGTTACCTCTCCCCCATCAATCCCGAAGATGCGGAACGCTTTACGGAATGGATCAATAACTTTGAAGTAACATTTTACATGAATCAATTTCAGAAAAATATCGGCAAGCAATTAGGCGAAAAAATAATTTCGGAACATGCCATGAACGGTAACCAAATGTATTCTATTATCGATAACGAAACACAAAAAGTTATAGGTTACTGCAACCTGTTCGATATTAATTTTCAATCCGATACGGCTGAAGCCGGAATTATGATAGGTGAACGAAATTTTTGGAACCGAGGTTTCGGAAAAGAAGCATTAACTCTGCTTTTGGATATCGGATTCAACACGTTAAATCTTCGCAATATCCTTATCAGGGTTTTCGATTTCAATAAAAGAGCCGTCAAATGTTTTGAAAAAGTCGGATTTAAGAAAATCGGCAAAAGAAGAAACTCCGTTTACAGAGCAGGAAAAATTTACAACATAATTTACATGGATATTCTGGACAGCGAATTTGAAAGTCCCGTCATCAAAAATATTCTTGAAGAAGCGGTAAATACCGATAAACTGGGAAGCAATTTGGAAATCGTTCTCTGATATGTTTAAACAAAATATGTCTCCATTGCTCCCCTTTTGATGTTAAATGCTTATATAAATACATAAATACAGCAGTTTACAAAGTCTTTGTTATTCGTTTTTTATCGGTTTATCGGGGTTTATATGATACTCTTTTGAGACTCGAAAAATCTTGACGGCTCAAATACTTCTTTTTCTCTTGTTTCGGAGGCGAGAAAATGAAACGAACAATAAAAGAAGAGTTTGAACACTTAAAGATATTGAACCGCAACAGAGCCGTTAAACTGAGAGTGAAGAAAATAAAAAACGGCTTTTCTCTGTTTTTGGATTATTGGAACGGGTCAAAGCATGAATATTTAATGACGGGACTGCATGTATCCGGCACGGTTGAGGAATATCAAAATGACTTAAAAAAGTTTAAAATTGCTTTAAAGATGAGAGAAAAGCAAGAGGACAAGGCACAGCAAAAGGACAAGGGAGAATTTCACTTAAAAACCGTTTCTTCCGATATTGCGACGGTTGATTTTATCCGGGCTTTTGCTGTGAACCGTCCCGGATTCAAAAAACTTTTAAATTATTTGATAAAGTTTAATGAAAATCCGCCCCTTGATAAAATAAACGGACGTTTCGGGGTTGATTTCCTTGAATTTCTGCAAAGGCAAAACCTGAAGAAAAACACAATATATCTTTATTTTAATAATTTAAAAACCGCCTTAAATTATGCCGTCCGCAAAGAAATAATATCAAAAAATCCTATTACCGTTTCGGCAGGCAAAGAGGAGGCAAAAAGGGAATTTTTGACGCTTGAAGAAATAAAAAGAGTAAATCAAGCAAACACCGAATACAACGAAACAAAACAGGCTTTTTTATTTTCTTGTTTTACCGGGTTAAGACTTTCCGATATTGTAAATTTGACTTTCTCAAACATTGTCGATAATAAACTTGTTTTCAAGCAACAAAAAACAGGCAATAACGAGATATTGCCTTTAACGAAAGAAGCGGTTAAAATAGCAGACCGACAGCGAGAAGCCCGAAAAAGCGGAAAAGTCTTTAATCTTCCCGGTCGCATGACTATCGGTCGCCGTATCCGAAAAATAACAGAAAAAGCGGGCATTGAAAAACGAATAACCTTTCATTGCGCGCGTCATACTTTCGCCACTCTCAACTTGACTTTCGGCAACGACCTTTATACAACTTCAAAGTTACTCGGACACAAAAATATTGCAACAACTCAAATCTACGCAAAAATAATTGACGAAAAGAAAAAAGAAGCGGTTGACAGACTGCCGGAACTTTAGCCCCGGCAACCTTATTAAAACACTCTGATCAATGCTTGCAATATTCCTATCAGTTTTATGTCGTCCGTTTCCTCATTAAGAATTATATCTTTATAGTCGGAATTGAACGGCTTTAGAATAGATACTTGAGATTCATGATGAACTTCAAATTTTTTTAAGGTAAAAGCGCCGTCTGTCCGGACTGCAACAACCTTGTTTTCCGCTTCCGCAAAATCTCCGCAAAGTTTCAATAACAAAAAATCGCCGTGTTTTACAGCAGGCTCCATGCTTCGCCCGTTTGCAATCAAAACGTGATAATCCTCTAAACGTCCCTTTATAAATGATGACGGGATTTTTACCGTCTCGCCTTCCCAAAGAGGAACATCCGACGGCTCGCCGCAAGAAATTTGCCCCAATAACGGAATTTCGGCTGTCTTGGCGTTGAAAGAACATTCTCCGGCATTAGGCAAATCAGTCCGCTCCGTCTCTTCTTCCAAAAACATAGACCCTTCGCCCGTTAAAAGCCAATTTAAATTTATGCCGAATCGGTGTAAAGAGTCAAGAAGAATGTCAGGCATTCGGCTTAAATCAGCTTCACATCGGCTCAATTGCTTTTGAGAAATAGGAAATTCTCTCGAAAATCCCACTTGCGTTAATCTCATGTTTTTCCTTATTTTACGTAACCTAAGACCGGCTCCCTTTTTTACTGCGAAATTTTCAGCAAAATCTTTTTGAGCCATATTCAGTTCTTCTCTCAATGATTTAAGTCTTTCGCCTGTCGCCGGGGTTTCTGAATGTGCAGTTGCGTCTTTAGTATATGAAGAACTGCCGAGACTCTCCGCTTTATTGTTTTCTTTATTCAGATACATATCGCCTTCGCCCGTTAAAAGCCAATTTAAATTTATGCCGAATCGGTGTAAAGAGTCAAGAAGAATGTCAGGCAGTCGGTTTAAATCAGTCTCATACTTGCTTAACTGCTTTCTTGAAACAGAAAATTTTTGAGAAAATTCTACTTGCGTTAATTTCATGTCTTTTCTTATTCTGCGCAATCTGAGACCGGCTCCCCTTTTTACTAAAGAACTGCCGAGACTCTCCGCTTTATTGTTTTCTTTATTCAGATACATATCGCCTTCGCCCGTTAAAAGCCAATTTAAATTGCAATATGTGAATTTAAGTATCCGTTGTAACACATCAAGGGATGGATTCCGACGACCTTTTACGTAATTATTCAATACATTTGGAGAAATACCTATTAATTCCGAAAAATCTTTTTGGCTGTGATTTCCTTTCCTGATAAGTAATTGCAATCTTTTTGATATAGTCATGCTGCCTCCTTATTAACGATTTGTTAATTTTTATATTGACGATGAACGTATCGTTAATTTTTCTTGTTCACATACACCGACGAGACACCGCGCCTTGTCTGTGTTAATCCCCTTTAAGGGTCATCGGTCAAGTCTGAAGACAAGACTTAATGTGTCAAGTTCCGCGGATAAGACAAGGGAGAAAGAACATGAAAAGAGAAGTAATAAGCAAGATCAAGCCGTCTGCCGGGTATTTGGACGAGCCCGTCCATTTCGGAGATTTCACGCCTCGAGAGATCAAGAGAGCGCTGGCGGTTTTGGAGCTGAACCACCTGGATATTGTTAATATCTACAAAAAGAGGTACAAGCGCAACATCGACCGCACCATGATCAGCAAGGTTATATCAGGTTTAAGAAGTTCCGAAGATTACCGAGTCGAAACAATTGTTTCGGAGCTTGTCGGCAACGAGATTGAACTGCAGCGCGAAGTTGCGGAAAAACGGGAGGCGTTATGCTGTCGCTGATTGCCTGCGCTTTGTCGCTTGCCGTCGCAATCTATTATTGCGCAGAGGCGGAAAAGGTCAAAAGAGAGTTCAATGAATTTACGGAGATGTCGGCGCATGCTCAAAACGAGCTTTTAGACGATATTTTACAATTGAAGAAAGAGAACAAAAAATTGAGATCAGCAAAGGAGAGGTAAAAAATGCAAGCAATTAAACTTATCAAAACAGATGAAATGACTCATGAAGAGTGGTTAAAATCGAGAGACAGAGGACTCGGCGGATCGGATGCCGGGGCGGTTTTGGGGATGAATCCTTATAAAAGCCGAATGCAGTTGTTTTTGGAAAAAACGGGGCAAATGGAACAGCCCGATTTATCGGACAATGAAGCGGTTTATTTCGGAAATATCCTTGAAGACACAGTAGCGCGAGAGTTCAGCAAAAGGACAGGTTTAAAAGTAAAGAAAAACAATTATTTATTGCAGCACCCGAGCTTTAAGTTCATGCTTGCCAATATCGACCGCGAAGGAGTCGAAAAAGACGAGACAGGCAAGAAACACAATTTTATACTGGAATGCAAAACAGCCAATGCCTATGCTTTAAGCGCCTGGGAAAAGGGCGTTCCTCTTCATTATGAAGCTCAAGTTTTGCATTATTTGGCGGTTACGGGATACAGAAGAGCTTATATCGCTTGTCTGGTCGGCGGTCAAAAGTTCTTTGTACACAGGATAGATTACGATTGGGACGTTATAAAAGAAGTTATCAGAGCAGAGCAAGACTTTTGGGAAAACAACATTATGACAAAGACCCTGCCGGGAGCAGACGGATCGGACGCAAGCGCCGAAATTTTGGCTAAAATGTACCCGGACGCAACTCCTGAAAAAGAAACGATTTTAGACGCATCGAATCAAAATCTTTTTGTCGAGATAGAAGAACTCAAAGGACAAAAGAAAGAAATAGAAACGGAGATAAACGAACGTCAAAACAAGATAAAAGCATTGATGACGGATTCCGAAATTGCCCGATGCGGCGACTTTAGAGTCAGCTGGAAAACAGTCGTTTCAAATCGTTTCGACTCAACCCGTTTTAAAAAAGAACATGCCGATCTTTACGGCGAATACACAAAAAAGAGTCAATCAAGAAGATTTTTAATCAATTAAAGACGGAGAGGCATTAAATGAAAGATACAAGGATAAAAGACTGGCTGGAATCTGATTTAAAGAGCGTAACATTCAGATTAAGAAAAGTGAACGAATCATTGAAACTGACAGGCAAAAAAGCTTTATGCGAACATGATAAAAGAGTTTTCAGAATCAAAAAAGCAAGACTCGAAGCCGAAAAGAAACGTCTGACGGCTCGCCTGGGAATAATGGGATAACAAAAACGGAGGCATTAAATGAAACGCAGAGAAATTTTAAACATCATGGAACACATGAAAGAAAAAATTAATGAATTATCAAAAGATTTTGACGCTTTAGTTGCTTTGGGAGCGGACAGAGACAGCGACATTGAAGCTTATTATGCCATTATTTACGGATCGTTTGTAAAATTGGGGGTTAATTTGCACGGAGCGACGACTATGCTGCAAATCAGAAAACCGCAACTTGAACCGCGAAAAAAAGAAACCGCAACTTCCGCGCCGATGCCGGGAAAGAAACTTCTGACGGTGAAAGAAGCATCAAAATATATAAGCAAATCCCCCGGCACGGTAAGAGCCTATATTCGAACGGGAAAAATCAGAGGTTTCAAACCCAACGGGAGAGACATTTATTTAAAACCTGCCGACCTGGACGATTTTATGGACAAAGGGGCGACCGTTACAACCGCCGATATTGAAGCCGAAGCCGACAGGATTAAATACAGATTTTTGGAAAAAACGGGGGTGTAAAATGAAATCCCAAACCGTTAAACACATCGAAGCCGTAACAGGAGAAATACTGGAGACTAAAAGAAGATTAGACAGAATCCTTATCCGACCGCTGATGACCGACCCGGAAGTCAGCGATGACATAGATTTTTCGCTTTTAGCGCAAGCCGAATTTTGTTTTGATTGCATTGTCGGACAATTGGATAACGCCAAAAGGAACTTTAACAGGAGACATAAAAATGACTAAAGAAGAACAAAAAGAAAAATACAGAGAAATAAAATCAAAAATCATTGCTAAATACAGCGCGTTCGGGTCAAAACTCTTAAAAGACATAACTGATACATTCCCGGAGCTTAAGGGCAGAATGCTGGATGCGGGAGATCAATTTATACACAACGGGCTTTATCTTACGCAAGAAATAGCAGATGGCGAAGTATCGCTCTATGCCGCAAACATGGATTTTGCCAAGGAAAGGGGCATGAAACTGCTCCGACTGCTGACGCAAGCAAGACTTGAAATAAATGAACAACTCAAACGCGAGGGTATAACAAATGCCGATGACCTTAAATAAATTCTCGAAAAACTTCCGTCTTTATGAAATTCTGCCGCCTGAATTATACGGGAGGTATTTCTCGGCAGGGTTGATAGAAATCGGGCTTTATTCCACGGGTGAAAAGCCGTTTAGAATAGCCGAGAAAAGAATCTGCTCCCGCCTTATTCGGGAATATTCCAAAATAGCGGAAACGGCGGAAGCAGTCCGAAAACTTGCGGGCAAGCCGTGTCTTTGCAACAATTGGCACAGAGAGAAAAGATTTCTCAGCCTTTTCGCGGGACGCTTAAATGAAGACTTCTCGGAGTTGATGTTTTTACGGAAATTAAGACGGATGACGATGTTATACGGAAAAGAAAGATTTTGTTTCAGAGGATTAAGACCGTTTGCCTGCGCCGTCGGCGCTGCGGCTTCCGGGCATAAATTCCCTTCAACGGGGACAATTGACTTATCTTTCAACGGCTCGGAAGCAGAATACGAAGAAGTAAGACGCAAATTATTTGAGACAGGCAAGTTTATTGTCGAGGTCGGCAATACGGGCTGGATCCACGCTTCGCAACCCGACAAAGGCGAAAAACCATATTTGTTTACGCCCGACAATAAAGTTTACCGGTCATGGGAAGAGTACAAGAAAAATGTATAAAAGTCAAAATTCTGTCATATCGAGAATCGGAGGGAAACGAGCTTTGAAAAAGAAGATTGTCTCCCTGATTCCCGGTCATGTTAAATATATAGAAGTTTTCGGCGGCGCGGGTTGGGTGCTTTTTGAAAAAACTCCCGACTCTCGCCGTTGGACACTTCGTCCCCCGTCGGAGTATATGGAAATTTACAACGATATAGACGGCGAACTGGTTAACTTTTGGAAGTATATAAAGCATCACCCTAAAGCTTTTCAAGCGGAATTAAGCGAGCAAATCTATTCAAGGGAACTTTTCTGCGAATTCAGCGCGCGTCCTCCGTTGACGGAACTTGAAAGAGCGGTTATTTTTTATTACCGAATGGCGTTGAGTTTCGGCGGCAAAAACGTTAATTTTGCGAAAAGAAACGGCAGAAGGTTGACTTGCGAGAATATCGAGAAGGTGTTAGAAGCTTCGAAGCGGCTTTTTAAAGTTACGGTTGAAAATAAAGATTTTGCCGAGCTGATAAAAAGATACGACGGCGAGGAGTCTTTCTTTTATCTTGATCCGCCTTATTACGGGAAAGAAAAAATTTACAAGAGCCTGACTCCGAAAATCTTTTGCCGGCATGAAGAGTTGGCTGAAATACTGAAAGGAATAAAAGGAAAATTTCTTTTGTCAAGCAATGATGATCCTTTTATAAGGAACCTGTATAAAGGATTTGATGTTATTGAGATTGACACAAAATATACTTTATCAGGTAAAAGCAACAAAACACAAGCCAAAGAGATTCTTGTGAAAAACTATAAAATATGAGGCAAAAAATGAAAATCACGGAAATCATCCAAAAACAAATTAAGGAAATGGAAGAAACCAGAGCGGAGCTTTACAGGAAAAAACAGGCAATCGAAACGGATATTTTGAAAACCGAGGGCGGAATTTTGGCGCTTCATCAAACAGCGCAAACAATTAAAAACGGAGGCGAATAATGCCGGGTTCATGGGAAGAATATTTGTCGGACGGGTCGACGCTTTTGGCAACGATAAACGACAAGATAAGCGCCAATAATCAAGCTCTTCAAAATCACGCCTCCGAGCTGGGAGCGCTGAACACAAAGCTGACTCAAAACAGCGGTCTCATAGCCGCCAACTCTGCCGGACTTGCCGACAAAGTCTCTGTCTCAAGAAAAATAAACGGGCATTCTTTGGCTTCGGACATCAGTCTCGGCAAAAACGATGTCGGACTCGGCAACGTCGCCAACAAAAGCGAGGAAGAATTAAAAACATCAATACTGACGACCGATAACGTGAAAAGCGTTGTTACGACTAATGATTTACTGGATGTCAGAAACGAATTGCCCGCCGCGGGGAAGCCCGGCGAAGAAATAATCGTCGGCGGAATAAAATATATTTGGGTTGAGCGTTAAAAATGTGGAAAGAGATTAAACCGCTCGGCTACGATACGGGAATTTATACGGGGAGCATGTTTATAGACAGTCCCGGCAAGGGCTTTGATTTCCTGTTTAAACCGCTGAAAAACGGAGAAAAAGCAAGGATAAGAATCCGTCAGCTTGACTTTGACAAAAATGTTCGAGTGCTGGTAAACGGCAATGAATGCGGATATATAAACGAACAAGACGGCGTAATTTCCTGGGCTGTATTTTCTGTTGATCCCGCCTTTGCAAAGACAAAAAAAGATAATCTGGTAAGGATAGAACATGACGGCGGAAACGCTGATTGGGGTTATATCTTTTCTGTTGTGTGGGACACCGTAACCGCCTTAGCGGACGAAGCTGAAACAAAGGCTAATAATTTTACGAGCGATACAGCTTTAACTGTTCTCCAAACAGCTTCTTCTTATGCTGCTCAAGCTGAGGCAAACGCTAAGAATTTTGCGACTCAAAAAGCGAATATTGCCGAAACAAACGCCAAAAACGCCAGCCGTCCCGTTGATTGGGTTCCGTCATTGAAAGAACTTTACGACATACCGGACGGAATGCAATGCGGCGGTGTAATCGGCGCTTCCTTGCGACTTAATTACAACGGAGCGACCCCGTCCAAAAATGAAATTACTCTGTCCGAATGTCCGCACTTTTTTTACTCCCCGGACGGGCAAAGATTCAATATTCCGACGGGAATTATTCGCCTCCCCTGGTATTTTTCGTCATTTTATAACGACAATGTCATCAGGACATTTTTTCTTGCGGTTATCGGTCCCGGCTCAAACGTTGTCCGGAATTATTACGCTTATTTGAATTATTATCTTTGCGTCAAGAAAGAAGGGAATCAGTGGTATTATTTCGGGAATGACCCGGGACTGCGACAGTGGAATCCTTTTACTCCTTCTTCTTCCGAGCGCATTGTCGCCGAAGTTTCGGGATCGCATGTATCGGGCATAACGGAATTTCGCCCCATTGCCGAAACATCAGGCGCCGGCTCTCGGGAAATATCAGAAAAAACACAAATTAAATCGCTATCGGCAAGAACGGTTTTAAGATCAGAATTTTACGGCGTTAAAGCGGAAGCATTGACGGCGATTTCCTCTCCTGTTCGCTATCATTGCTTACAATTTGAA
>PDWI01007355.1_pt1 | contig 14007 bp, 15 predicted proteins | sample 1430891 | NCBI WGS metagenome assembly PDWI01 (sample SAMN01162508, study PRJNA174530) | Oral metagenome, whole genome shotgun sequencing project. | biome: Marine environment; feature: Marine mammal; material: Swab sample of the gingival sulcus; isolation source: swab sample of gingival sulcus...
GAAATCTAAAGCGCCTATATCTGTTCTCAAACCCAACTTATGCTGCAATACACATGCCGAGGTTGGTAAAAAATAATCGGGACTTTGTGTACATAACAATACAAAATCAATATCGTTTTTGTTTACATTATGCTCTGTAAACAATTTTTCGGCGGCATGATAGGCCAAATCCATAGCCGTTTCATCCTGAGCCGCAATATGGCGCTCTGCAATACCTACTTTGCCTGCTATCTTTTCAACACTCCACTCAGGGAAAGCTTTGACCAAGTCTTCGTTGGTTACAACCTTTTGTGGCAAATGATATGATATAGCTTTTATAAAAACACTCATAAGGCTCTACTTTTGAGACAATACCAAATCATATAATTCTTGTACAGTATTTGTTTTTTTCATCTGTTCAGGACTTAACTTAACACCATACTTCTTTGCTATCATATTAAGTACAGCCAGAGCCACTAAAGAAGACCACTCTTCCAAGTCTCTAAAATTGGTGTCCATTGCAAATACAGAAGCTTCTGTTTCATCAAACTGATTTGCAAAATTCTTAATAAATTCTTGTGTTTCCATAATCATTTTGTCATTAAAGATTTATAATTAGTAATAATTTTGGCCGGGTTGCCCCGTACCAATGAATAATCAGGTATGTTTTTCTCTACTACTGAACCTGCCGACACAATAGAATTCTGTCCAATACTTACACCAGGCAGTATGGTAGCCCTCACCCCTAATATAACACCTTCGCCTATTACCACAGGAGCAACACGTGCCGACATAATAGCAGCATACCGCTTCATAGGATTAAAATGGGTCAGTATCATACAGTCTGAGTTTATACTGGCATTATCAGCTATGTAAATATAATCAGGATATAAATTATCAATATGACAATGCTGCCCAATAAACACATTTTTGCCTATATTTACACCTCTCCAACGGTGCAACAATATTCTTAAGCTATTTATTGGACAGGAATAAGCCAACATACTCAATATTGTGTTCTTAATCTTTTGTATCTTTTGAGACAAAGAACGTTTTTGGGTATCTTCGTAATAGGGAATTTCTATCTCTGTTTTTATGTCTTTAAAATTCATAAGCTTATTAAATATGTATAACTAAAAGCTACAAATAAATCTATTTCTAATCAAAGTGACGAGGTTAATAAACATTATAACAATCTACTATTCCAAAATAATACTAATAAGAAGACAATAATATAACCTATATTCAACCTATTACCTATTGCCTTGTTACCAATTATTGATTGAGAATCATAGAAATTTAAGTAAGAAAAAGCTATTAGAAATAAAAAAGGGAAATACGTTAGATGATACCTCAACTCATAAGCTTCCATAATATAAATCAAGACTCCTAAGCCCATCAAACTCATAAAGACAAAAGGATAATACTTAGACATTTTTTTTCTCAAAATGTGCCATGTCCCTAACCAAAAAGGAATAGATATAAAAACCTTAAACAACAAGCCTGAAGCATATAGATTATTCTGCTCTTTTCCTATACGTGCTATAAGATTAGGTAGTGGGCCAATAAGGGACGATAATATAGCGGCATAAATACCTAGTTGTTCTGAAGCTTCTACTTTCTGGAAATCTTTAGATCGTATAGCAACTGATTTTCCAAAGCTTGAAAAGAAATTCAACATTCGATCTAAATAGGGCAAAATATACATAAAAGCACCAAAAAATAATATAACAAGCAAAAATTTACTAAGCGGATTTTTACTTTGCCTACCCAAAAAGATACTCATTCCAAAAGAAACAATAATCATAGCTAATACAGCCGGTCTAAAAAACATAATCAAGAAGCCAAAAAAAGCAACCCAAAGGAGTGACCAGAACTGTTTTGTTTGTAAATATCTAAGAAAATGATAAAAAGTTAGAATTACAATAAATACAAACACAGTTTCTTTAAGCCCTATTGATTCGAATGTCATAATAAAAGAGGTTGAGAAATAAGATAAAGCAGCCATAAAAGCATATTTTTTATCCATCAACTGTTGTCCTATTCTAAATAGAAAAACTGCAGACCATGCACCCAATATTATATTTACAAAATTCACAAATAAAGTGCTCTCAATAATCCGATACAAAGTAGAAACATACAACATGGCTCCTAAATCATCTGAACCGAAATATTGAAGAAAAAAAGCCAAAGTTTCTCGCAATGATTTACCTTGAACCATTAGTGCAAAATAGTTATAAGTATCTTCATCCATTGCGTTATAACTCATAAAATCTCCATGATGATTATAATACATACTATTCAGTATCGTAACAGATAAAATAGAATATATAAATAGCACCCCAAACAAATTAGTTTCATTCCATTTAAATACACCTCTGATAGCCAGCTGTAATATAGCCAAGAAACTAAAAAAAGAATACATATTAAATATTAAAGTTTCCCAAGTATTTTGCCATACTTGCATACCAAAGAGCATCATAATAGAATATAATACCAATCCAAACACAAGATATCTATTATAAAGTGTTTTCATATAAATAGTTTCATTAAAAGCAATATAAATCTAAAATGGATTATATATTTATACACTCATCATTTGTTTATAAATTCCTACAAGTTGTTGAGCTATCTTAGCAGAAGACAAACCTAGTACTTCTAGCTGCCTTCTCCCTTCAGTATTTTTATATTGCATAGCTTTTTCTAATTTAACAGCAACATCTAAATGATCATAAGCAGCAATATAACAACCTTCTACATTCTGAAGATTATGCTTCACATCACCTACATCTGTACATACAATAGGACGATTACAAGCCATAGCTTCCTTAATTACATTAGGACTCCCTTCCCATAAACTAGTCAAAAGCACTACATCAGCTGCATTGATATAATAAGGCATTAATTTATTGGGAACATCTTCAAGTACTTGCAGTGTATATTTTTCTGTTTCCAATTGTTGAAAAGCCTTTTCAGCCAATTGAAAATTTTTTTCAGGTCTTTTTGGGTTGGCAGCAAACAATATGATTTTCTTTGTATCTATTGGTTCTTTTAGTTTATTATAAGCTTCTTCTTTGGACATAGGAAAAAAAACATCAAAATTAATCCCATTGGGAATTACAAGTGCTTCCTTATAACCCAAATCCTGTTTCATATCCTCAGATTTCACTATTACCTTTTTCCAAAACAATCTAGCGAATAGCAAAATAAAGGATTTGAATATAGTCTTGGCCTTTACATCACTACCCATCAAAGACACTATAACACTAGATATGCCTGCTAATGTAGCTACAAAACCACATAAAGAATAATGCGCATGTACCACATCCGGTTTAAAACTTTTATACGTTTTTCTTAAACGTGGTATATTTTGAAGATATCCCCAAATACCCTTACCTTGAATAGTAAAATAGTAAACATCACAGCCCATACTATACTCCAAACTTGTTCCTTGATTCTTTACAATAGGTGAAATACCATTGATATTATTACCACTTGATACAAAGAGTACTTTCATTGGTTTATATTTTAAGTTAGAAGTAGGAAGGTGGAGGTGGAGAGTTTTCCAACCTTATAATCATCCCGCTGTGTGTTTAAAATTAGTCATGAAGGTTTCTTCTGATTACAAATTATTGTAATACCACTCACAAGCCAACGCAAAACCTTGTTCTGCAGAATATTGCGGATTATAATCTAAAATCCGCTTTGCTTTTACAATAGAAGCCTGAGAATGAGGTATATCTCCTAATCGTTCTTCTTTATAATGAGGGGTAATATCTGCAATAGCAGTATCATATTGAGACAAATTATCACGCAAAATATAAAATAAAGTATTCAAAGTAGTATTGCCTCCAAAGGCCACATTAAATACCATTGATATCGCCTCTTTTGTAGGTAACATTAAATTATAAGTAGTGGCTCTTTCCCTTATATCTGACGTAGGTGTAAACAAAGCTTTTTCATTGGCTTCTATCACATTGGCTATATAAGTAAAATCGCGTGAAAAACTACCATCACCATTAATCTGAGGTCTTTCTTTATTGATAAAAGCTTTTACCCATAAAGGAATCACAGCAGCATAAGGCCCATAAGGATCTTGTCGTTTACCAAACACATTAAAATAACGAAGTCCTATAGTCTCTATATTGTATAATTTAGAAAATATTTGGGCATACAATTCATTTACATATTTAGTAATAGCATAAGGAGATTGCGGTGTACCTATTTTATCCTCTACCTTTGGCAACATTTTAGAATCGCCATAGGTAGAGGAACTGGCTGCATACACAAAGCGTTTTACCCCTGCATCTCTAGCTGCTGTAAGCATATTTAAAAAGCCACCTATGTTTACCTCATTAGTAGTAATAGGATCGTTGATAGAGCGAGGTACACTACCCAAAGCTGCTTGGTGCAACACATAATCACAATTGTGTGCTGCCTTTTTACAAGATTCTAAGTCTCTAATATCATATTTTAAGAAAGTGAAATTGGAATGAGACAAGAAATCTGCCATATTTTCTTCTTTACCGGTAGATAAATTATCCATACAGACTACTTGGTAGCCTTTATCTAAAAAATGTTCACATAAATTGGAACCTATAAAACCGGCACCTCCTGTGATTAATATTCTCATGTATATATATTTTTTACTATTTAAAACGCTTCTAAAAAGCTGAACAACACTTAAAAACCTGTTAAATTACTTATAATAATTAGTGTTTAATTTTTCCACAAAATCTTGAACTCTTAAAATATTACTACCATATTGATGAAATTCACCGGGTTTAAATACAAAATCGTTATCCTCATAAACAAACACACCGGGTTCATCATTTATTTTCATCTGATATGGTGAAAAAGAGCCAAAAAGTGATTGAATCTCATTGATATAATATTTCCCTGTATCTGTTTCAAACACATCCATAGCCATAGAGTCAAAACGAGCTTTATCACACATGTTTTTCACCATATACAATAATTCTTTTGGAGGGGCCTCCCAACCTACCAAACCGGATCCACTGGCAAAATTACCTTTTAATAATTTCTTATGGCCTGCATATACATTACCTATCTTTATAATCCTCCACTCCCATCTTATATTCATAAAATCTTGAACAATAAGATAGTGTTTTTGTGTCATCCCAAATTTGGGCACAATACCTTTGTACCATAACAGATGTCCAAAAGACAATCTTGGATCAAAAAAACCAAATACTTTATGTGCCATCCACAAGGCTTTCCATTTACGTTTCACAATCTTAACACCACTGGCAGACGCCCCTCCATTTGTTTTAAAAACAATAGGATATTTAGTTTTCTTTAAAAAATCTATCGCAGTATCCTTATCAAGAAAAACTTGACCTTTTACTAAGGGCAATTCATTAGCTGTTAACCAATAATGATACAAACGTTTATTTTCATACAAAAACAACTCTTTGTAGGACGGATATATAGGAATACCTAATTCTTTATTAATAATAAACAAGACTTCATCAAAGAAATGTTTATGAATATCTATATTCCCTTTCACTCTTACCAAACAACCGGAAGGTTGTTCTTGTTTCAGTTGCTCAATCCAATCTTCCGCAAACAAATCTATAATTACATAATTTATATGCAAATGCTCACAGCTTTGTTTATACTGTTGCACATGAATATCTAAAGCTTTAAAGCTTTTTAGTATAGCTAATTTTATAGTTTTCATTATTATCGGTTATAATCAATCTATCATTTCATCTATATCTGTATAGCTATATACATCAAGTGTACCATACAAATAGTTAACTTCTAAATCTCAAGACAATTCTCATCCAAGATACAACATTTAATCTAAAAAACTCATTCAATCAAAATCAGCAATCTTTTGTAACTTATTAATCAAAACTTGGTACTTTGAATAATCTTCATTAAAAAGAACTTTAACAAAAGCTTTACTAATATCTAAACTTGACTTACGAAAAAATATAGATGGAGCATTATTAACCACATAAAAATATCTTCCTTTATTTTCGTAAATAGGATCATGTATGCTTGTATATTTTGTGCCTTCAATTGCATTGCCTGCATCTGCAGCTGCATCTATTAACAAACAGCCTTCTTTTGTATATGTAAGTTGTTGTTTAGAAATAATATGATTAGCAGTTTCATCAACTTCTATACCATTCACAATAATATCATAGTTAGATATGGAGTTATAAAATTCATCCATTGTTTTTCTATAAAACACCCTTACATCAGCATTAAATTTATTAATAGCAGATAATGCTCCTTGAGATACATTTCCCGCAGATAACACTGCCACTTTGGTAGTAGTAGTAGGAATGAGCCCAAAGTTGATAAGAGCATGCATTACAGCACTAAAACCAGCATTAAAACTATTTTTCCAAATAAAATTAGGTTTAATAAAATCTATAGCTGTTTTTTTTCCTCTATAATAAATCGCTGGGAATATATTATCAAGGTCCACTATCTTAAGTTGTTTAGGAATTGCTTGTTCTTGCATAAATTTAGTTCCTGATCCAGTAGGATGTGTCCACCCTATTATAGTTTGCCCTTGTCTTAAATAATTATAATCCGACGGCTGAAGAAGTTTTAAAGAAAAAATAACATCTAACTCTTTAAAAATAGATATTCTACTCATTATTTCTGCCCCCACATCTACATATTCACTATCTGCGATATTCAGATATTCACCAAAGCCCTCTTCTATAATCAATTTATTTTTTATACCTTTTATATCTTCTGGCACAATAGCCACTCGTTTCTCATTTGGATAATTTGGTTTAATAATTCCTATTTTCATAATATTATAATTAAATTATTTAAAAAAACATTTGTTTATAAGGCGCCTAAAATTCACACCTCATTAACTCATTACAAGCTTTTATTTTAGGACAAATTTGTAAGCTCTTTAAACAAGTTCAAGTATTTATTTGAAGCATTCTCAATACTGTAATTTTGCATAAAATACATCTTATTATATTCTCCCATTTGGGCACGTTCTTGCTTACTTAAAGATAAGAAACGACACATAGCATCTGCTAGGGCATCTTTGTCACCCACACATGCGCTCAAAAACCCTCCTTTACCCTCATGTACTAAATCTTTTAACCCTCCCGCAGGAGTCGCTACAATAGGTAAAGCCATAGACATGGCCTCTAAAGCTGCAATAGGCATCCCTTCAAAATTAGAAGTCATCATAAAAGCATCTGCACACGCCAAATAATCTGCCACATTCTCACGAGCACCTATGAAATGTACATTATCTAATTTCCTATTCATTAAAGGGGTAACTACTTGCTTATTTGCTCTCTCTACATCACCAATAACTATAGCTGTTATAGATTTCTCTTTTAACAACTCAAACACATCTAATAAAAGTGTGTAATTTTTCACTTTACTTATACTACCAATTAGAACAAACAATTGAGAGCCTTCTTGTTTATACTTATTTAGTTCTTCCCTTACATTATTTATCAAGGGACTTGTATGTAAATAAGAAATACCATTATCAATATGGTAAAAATTTGCTTGAGGGAAATACTGTGTAAATTCTTTTTGAATATCAGAAGATATGCAAACATAAGAAAAATTACCATTTTTATAATACAAAGGTTTTGACAACTTGTTTTTCATCCGTTTCTTATTCAAATCATGCAAATTACTATGTATTGTATATACAAATTGTAAATTAAAAAATAAGAACTTAAGTGGAAACAGATATAAAAGTGTACTATATAAATGCAAATGTACAATATCTGGCTTTTCTTGCCTAAATAATTTTATAAGTTGATAGTACACCTTTAGACTAAAGCCATCTTTCTTATTCAGAGTGATTAACTTAACCTTACCTTTTAATCGTTTTGGATGATACATCCAATCTTGTACCGCCCTAAAAGAGACAAGGATTACCTCATGTTCTCTACTTAATTCATTGCTCAACTCTACAATAAATTTTTCGGCACCACCATTACCAAGCTGACTTATAACCTGAAGTATTTTCATCCTAATCTATGTTTTAATTTAAGTGCCATACTTATAAGAGGACGAAAGTAATAAAATAACTTTTGCTTGGAAGATAATGTTATGCCCAAGGTGTTTAACCCTCGTTTACCTCTGTACATCAGCCTTTTATTACCCAATATAAACCCATCACTAAATATACTATTATAATATATCTCAAACACCTTATCTCTTGTTTGTTTAGATACAGTATTATGTCTCAAATAATAAAATCGAATGCTTGCTATTGTTTGATGAAATTTATATAGCCTACGTGTACCTTTACTTCTACTCATTGACTCTTCTTGTAAACGATAAGTAGCCAAGACCTCATCTATATAATAAAATTTAGTTTTTAAGGCTAAACTCAACCAAATAGCTAAATCTATATCAAACAAATCTGCATTTGGATCAACTCTATGCTCATAAATATGTGCTTTAAACAAATCTATCCTACAACAAACTGTTTGCGTTATAACAGGTAATTTCCCTCTAAGAATATCTTCAAAAACAGACCCTTGTGGACAATTTGAATATTTAGCACTCTGTCTTTTTTGCTCCTTTTCATAATAAAAATCCACATTACCATATACAAGCCCATACTCCGGATTAGCTTCCAAAAAATCAACCTGCTTTTGCAATTTACAAGGGTCTGACCAATAATCATCCCCCTCACAAAAAGCAATATATTTACCCTGCATTTTAGAAAGCATCTTTATTTCTAGATCAATAAGAGACTTAGAAAACTGATTCTCTTTCTCATATATAGGCTTGATAATATCCGGATACTTATCAGCAAATTCTTGAATGATTATAGGGGTATTATCACTAGAAGCATCATCGTGCACAATGGCTTCAAACTTAAAGTTTGTTTGTTGCATTACAAAGCCTTGTAAACACTCACGTAAATATGATTCGTGATTATAAGCTAAACAATGAATAGAAACCAAAGGCAAAGATGCTGTCATTTTTTCCATATTAATTACTTACAATAATACATTCCCTCTTCTTTCATCAAATTAACTTGTATTTATCTAACATTAATTTAATCTCTTCTACCGAATTAAACATCATTACATCTATTATAGAAAGATTAGGCACAAAAGTATTAGAAAATTGTTTATAAGCTGTAATATCTGTTTTAAAGAAATCTAATTGTATATCATGTTGTCTAAAAAAGGCTTTATCATACAAAGCCTTGCCCCCCATACTATTAATATAATGAGTAGCCTCTTCTTTTTTACAAATATCTATTAATCTATCTGCTCTATCTAATTCTCTATTCTCATAACCTACAGATGACCCAATAATATGGGTGTCTATCTGTAAAAAATCACAAATTTTCTGAATGCTATTAAACAAGAAAACAGATAGGTTTAACTCCGAATAATTTATTATTTCTTCTATCCAGGGAAAAACAGTACTAAAATGTGGTGCTTTTTTATATACCTGAGTAATTTGTTTAAGAAGTTTAGGCTGCCAATTTAATGCGTTGTTTTGCTCTATTTCTTTTATTTGCTTATTACGAGAAGCTTTATTTAACAAGATATTTATATATTGTTTATTACCATTTTGATCACAAATAAAGTTCCTATTTATATATCCTCTTGCTATAAAATTAACATCATCATAAACCACAAACTTATCAACTGCATTTATCAATTGATAGTATCCAATATAAGGAAAGAAATAAGGCTGCATGACAGCTATTTTATTTCTCATTTTATTCTACATTTTAATTAATATCTTCATTACAACCGTGATTAATCCGTGCTTAATATTCTATCTACTAATAAATCTAACTAGTAATATGTACTTATAAGACTTCTATCTCGAATACAAAAGCTATATTATTTTGCTTGAAAAAATATTAAAGATTTTTTATAGGTTATTTATTCTCTCTCACAACTTTACAAGGACAACCATAAGCTATCACATTATCGGGTATTGATTTTGACACTATAGAACCTGCCCCAATAATAGAGTTAGCGCCCACCTTTCTATCTATACTTACTATTACACCATCATCTAATAAGGTATTCTCTCCTATTTCTACACTACCTGACAACACTATGCCGGATGCCATATAAACATGGTCGTGAATTATATTGTCATGGTTAACTTGTGAACCTGTATTTATTACTACATTATTACCTACTTTAGGATTTGGTGTAACAAGCGCCCCACATTCTATTAATATACCTTTACCCAAAATAGCATCTTTAGACACAACAGCATGAGGATGAACAATATTCACACTTTCCCAACCATTTTCTACAAAAAACTCATAATTTTGTTTCCTATAGTCCATATTCCCAAAAGCAATAAAAAACTTGTTCGTTTTATATGTTTTGCGAAGACTATTTAGTAAATCTATTGAGAGCTGATCGTAACTTACCACTTCAACACCTTCAAAAGTTTTATGATTTGCTCCTGAATTATCTAATATACAAGCTGCCTCATACAAATTCTGCATTTGCATATTGTATAAAACAACACGACAATGTTTGCCCGCTCCTATCAAAATAATTTTTTCCATAATAATAATTTTAAATTAATAATAAACTTGTGTATAGGTAATTCTACCCCTATACTTTCTTTAAATATATTCCTATTTAATATTTATTTTTTATCAAAGATACCATATCTTTAATATTACCTATATTTGTAAACCATGCTATGCCAACATAAAATAATATACCAACAATTAGCCCTAATACTAATTGAAATATATATAAACCTACAAATAAATAAGATATAGTATAATAAACTAGCCCTCCCATTGCAAGACTTAATAATAAAATAGGTAATAGGTCTCGCATTTGCTGCAAAAAGCCATAATTAATAACTTTCTTAGTGTAATGTAAATTTATAAACAAACATATATACGAATCTACAATTTGACCTACTAATATCGCTTCAAGCCCCATAGGCACAGTGATAACCAATATTACAAAAGTTATTATCTTTTTTATCACCTCTAATTTGAGAAATAAATCTGACCTACCTTTTACATTTATCACATTTAAATTGATTGCATGAATAGGATACCACATCATAGCAAAACATAATAATTGCAACATCCAAACAGTTGAGCTCCACTTCTCTGTCAACACTAATAAAACAAATGGTTTGGCTACAGCTGCCAAACCTATCATTAATGGAAAAATAAGAGTAGCAGACATAATAATAATCTTTTTATATGCCTCTCGTAATTTCTCATCATTATCTTGTATCTCACTTAATACAGGAAAAGTCACACGTTGAATTATTCCTGTTATATTCTGAGAAGGAAGCTCAGAAAATTGACGCGCCCTTGTGAAATATCCTAAAGTATCAGCCGAAAAAACCTTGCCTATAACAACCGTATATATCTGCACAAAAACAGTGTCTAATAATCTGGATAACAATAATTTAGAACCAAATGAAAACAACTGTTTAAAACGTTGTACAGAAAACTGCCATGCCGGTATCCATTTAGACATCAACCATAAAAGTATTGTTTTTATAAACTCCATGGTCAATCTTTGCACTACCAAAGCCCACACACCAAAACCACTATATGCCATATAAATACCTATAGCACCTGAAATAACTACAGCAGTTAAGGTGGCTTTAGTTTGTGTTTTAAAATCTACCTGAATACTAAACTTAGCTATCTGAACAACTGAGAAACTATTAATAATTATAATAACTCCAATAACTCTGGTCAACTCTACCAACAATGGTTCCTGATAAAAATCAGCAATTAAGGGGGCAGCAAAAAAAAGAATGGCATAAACAAATAGGGATACAACAATATTAAAATAAAATGTAGTAGAAAAATCTAGTTCGTCTCTATTCTTTTTTTGAATTAAGGCTTGTGCAAAACCTCCATCTATAAATGTTCGGGATATAGCTATAAAAATAGCCAACATCCCTAACAAACCATAATCTGTAGGTGTTAACAATCGGGCCAAGATAAGCCCAATAATAAACTGTATACCTTGTGTTGAGAAACGCTCTATAGCACTCCATAAAGTGCCTTTTACAGCTTTTTTCTTAAGCGTTGTTGGCATATACAAACTAATCTTTAATTAATGCCACAATTAACTTGACTTCTTGTAGTGTCAAATCAGGATATATAGGTAAACATAATACAGCTTCTGACATAGCTTCTGCAACAGGTAAATTTGCCGAATTAGCTGATGCTAGTTTATTATAAGGCTCAAAGGTACTTATCAATGGATAAAAATATCTTCTGGAAAATATTTGATGCTCCTTAAGTTTATGATACAAATCATCTCTACTCATACCATATGCTTCTGCATTTACTATAATAGGAAAATAAGAATACGAATAGTCTACGCCTTTATCTTCTTTCAAAAAAGAGATACCCTTAATATCTTGCAATAGATCTCGATACAAAAATGTAATTGCTCTTCTTTTTTGTATTAATGCATCAATATGTTTTAACTGCAAAAGCCCATAAGCAGCTTGTACTTCATTCATTTTGGCATTAATACCGGGCTCTTCCACTATAGTTTCACTACGAAAACCAAAATTTTTAAGATTATCTATATGTCTTTTCATCTTTTCAGAATGACATATTACAGCCCCTCCTTCAATGGTACTATATACCTTTGTAGCATGAAAACTCAATATGGATAAATCACCATAATTTAAAACAGACTCCCCATCTTTTTTTACACCAAAGGCATGCGCCGCATCATAAATTACATTTAAATTATATTTATCGGCAATAGTTTGTATCTCGTCTATATTACATGGATTGCCATATACATGCACGGGCATAATAGCAGTTGTTTTTTCTGTAATAGCAGCCTCTATTTTTTTAGAATCTAAATTCATATATTTAGGCTCTATATCCACAAAAACAGGTTTAATTTTATTCCACCACAACGAATGTGTAGTAGCCACAAAACTAAATGGTGTGGTAATGACCTCCCCTGTAATATTTAAAGCCTGTAAAGCTGATATAAGGGCTAAAGTACCATTTGCAAATAATGAAATATATTTTACTCCCAAATACTTGGCCAACTCTTCTTCTAATTGTTGATGCAAAGGACCATTATTGGTAAGCCATTTATTACCCCATATCTGTTTCAGATAAGGGACAAACTCATCTAAAGGCGGCAAATGTGGACGTGTTACTAATATAGACATACAAATACTATCTTATAAATTGCTTTAAATAGGCGCCATAAGCACTCTTACCTAAGTCTTCTGCCAATTGAGCTAATTTTTTGTCATCAATAAATCCCATACGCCAAGCAATTTCTTCTATACAAGAAATTTTGAGACTGGTGCGCTTTTCTATGGTCTTTACAAATTCGGTAGCTTCGCTAAGGGCTTCGTGCGTACCGGTATCTAACCAAGCATAGCCTCGCCCCATAATATTCAATTGCAAACGTTTTTGCTTCAAATACTCTTCATTCCACATCATTGGTATAATAGTAGAGCCCTACTACAGCATACGGGCTTTTAGGATGTTTGGGTTTTTCTTCTATGCTCAACACATTGTTATCTTCATCTATTTCTGCTACACCATAACGCTCCGGGTCGTTTACATAATACCCAAATATCTGTGCCATGCCTTTATCTTCTACAGCCTTTACAGCAGAACGTAACATATCAGGCAGACCTGCACCATAAAAAATATTATCACCCAACACCAAGCACACATTATCTTTGCCTATAAACTCTTCTCCCAAGATAAAGGCTTGCGCCAAACCATCGGGGCTGGGTTGCACCTTATAACTCAATTGCATACCCAGTTGCGACCCATCGCCCAACAAACGTTCAAACTGAGGCAAGTCGTGCGGTGTAGAAATAATAAGTACCTCCCTAATACCGGACAACATCAAGGTAGATAAGGGATAATATATCATAGGTTTATCGTAAACAGGCAACAGCTGTTTAGAAACCACCTTAGTTAATGGATGTAAACGTGTACCGGCACCTCCGGCCAGAATAATTCCTTTCATATGTTTATTTTTTACAGCCTTTGGCTTTTAGCTGTCAGCC
>PDWI01008311.1_pt1 | contig 14006 bp, 13 predicted proteins | sample 1430891 | NCBI WGS metagenome assembly PDWI01 (sample SAMN01162508, study PRJNA174530) | Oral metagenome, whole genome shotgun sequencing project. | biome: Marine environment; feature: Marine mammal; material: Swab sample of the gingival sulcus; isolation source: swab sample of gingival sulcus...
AGACAGCAGCAGCACCACGCCGCGCAGCAGCGATTGTTCGGTGACCATGTAGGCGGTGTCGGTTTGTTCCGCGATGCCGGGGATGTGGGCCAGCATCCGAACTGGCAACACCATCGCCACCACGGTGACGACGATGACCAGTCCCATCGCCAGCCCCGCTGCCAGCGGCTCATGCGTGGTCAGCAGCAGCGCCATCACCAGCACCGGCCCCAGCTCGCCAACCGCGCCGTGTGCCATGACCGCAGTACCCAGCTTGGTCTGCAGCAGGCCCTTGTTCTTGAGTATCGGTAGCAGCGTGCCAAGGGCCGTCGAGGTGATCGCCAACGCCAAGGCTACGGCGTGGGTTAGTAGCGCGCCCGGGACGATCACGAAGCCGATGCCGACGGCGAGCAGGAAACCGGCGATCCAGGTGATGGCTGCCCAGCGGCCCAGCCTGCCGCCCAAGTCTTTCAGTTCGATCTCCATGCCCGCCAGCAGGAAGAGCAGGCCCAGCCCGAGTTCGCGAACCATTTCGTTGCCGGTCGGGGAGGCCCAATTGAGCACGTAGGGGCCAAGCACCAGCCCGAAGGTCATCAACAACACCACCTCTGGCAGGCGGTGTTTCGTGGCCCGGGCCACCATCGTTGCCACGACGGCGGATGCGGCCATCCAGAACAGCGAGATGACCACCGAGGCGCTAACTTCCAACAGCATGGCGTCCAGTATGGCGGGCTAGTTGCGTGGCGTCGAGTTGCGCTCAGCCGACTAGTCGGTGCGGCTGCGCGCCACCTTATATTGCGCGGCTTGGGCTCGTGGCCGGATGGTCACTCGGTCCAGATTTACATGGCTCGGCCGGGTAACCATGAACTGGATGCAGTCGGCCACATCGTCGCCGCTTAGCGGCTCGGCGACCCCGGCGTAGACGGCGGCCGCTTTCGCTTCGTCGCCGTCGAACCGGGTTAGCGAAAACTCTGGTGTTGCCACCATGCCGGGGCAGATCTCGGTGATGCGCACCGGGGTATCGAATAGCTCCAGCCGCATCGACTCAACTAGCGAGCGTTCCGCCGCCTTGGCGCCGCAGTAGCCGCCGCCGCCCTCGTAGCCGGCGTCGGCGGCGGTGGAGGTCACGAACACGACAATTCCCTTGGCGGCGGTCAGCGCCGGGAGCAGGGCCTGGGTGACCTGGGCGGTGCCAATGACGTTAAGGTCGTACATCCGTTGCCAGCGGGCCAGGTCGGCGGTGCCTACCGGCTCCAGGCCGAAGGCGCCGCCAGCGTTGTTGACCAGCACGTCCAGCCGACCGCCGACGACCTCGGCAAGCCTGGCCACGTCGGCGGGGCTGGTGACATCGCAGCGAACCGCGACCCCATCGATCTCGGCTGCCAGGTTTTCCAACCTGTCCAGCCGCCTAGCCGCGCAGACCACCCGGAACCCGGCCTGGGCAAGCCGCCGGGCAGTCGCCTCGCCGATCCCCGAGGAGGCCCCAGTCACCACCGCAAGGCGGCGCATGGCGCTACTTCTTGCCCTGGTTCTTGACCGCCTCGATGGACGCCGCAGCGGCATCCGGATCCAGGTAGCGGCCACCGGGGTTAACGGGGCGGTAGTTTTCGTCTAGTTCGTACAGCAGCGGGATGCCGGTGGGGATGTTCAGCCCGGCGATGTCCGCGTCCGAGATCCCGTCCAGGTGCTTGACCAGTGCCCGCAGCGATCAGGTCCGGCACGATGTGGGACTCGTAGTAGGGCAGCATCCGCGCAACCACGTCCTTGAGGCACTCGGTCTGCGGCCGGTCAGCCTCGGGGATGTCGGCGTAGCGTGGGTCGTTGAACTGGCTGTACTCCGCGTCAGGGTCCAAGACCGGCGGCGGGGTGTCGTAGCTGCGACGCCACTGCATGAACTGCTCATCGCCGTACTTGTCGCGGGTCGCCGCCTTGTCTAGGCCTGCAGCGCCCCATAGTGGCGCTCGTTGAGCCGCCAGCTGCGCTTGACCGGGATCCAATGCCGGTCACAGCCGTCCAGCGCCAGGTAGGCGGTGTGGATGGCCCGGCGCAGCAGCGAGGTGTGCAACACGTCCGGCAGTAGGCCCTCGGCTTGGAGCAAGCCAGCGGCTTTCTTGGCTTCACCGACGCCCTTTTCGTTGATGTCGACATCAACCCAGCCGGTGAACAGGTTCTTTGCGTTCCATTCGCTCTCGCCGTGGCGCAACAAAATAAGCTTGTAAGTCATGGCTCTAGCCTACCGCTGCCTTGGCCCCGGCGGCCGGTTGGGTCGGAACTGGCTAGCTCAGGCGTTGGGCCATTCTTCGCCCTCGGGCGTGGTGCCGGTGATGATGTAGATCACCCGGCGAGCCACCGCCACGGCGTGATCGGCGAACCGCTCGAAGTAGCGCCCGAGCAGGGCGACATCAATCGCGTTTTCGGTGGTTCCGGTGAAATCCTCGGCCAACACCACATCGAAGTGGGCGCGGCGCAGCTCATCCATCTCGGCATCGATCTCGGCCATGCGCTGCGCGTTTTCCAGGTCGCGTTCCACCAGGGTGCCGTGGGTCAGCGTCATCATCTCGCACGACACCTCGGCCATGCGCTGGAAGTTTTCGGTTAGCTCCGCCGGAACCGCGTGGTTCGGGTACCGCAGCCGGGCGATCTTCGCGATGTGTGCCGACAGGTCACCCATCCGGGCCAGCTCAAACACGACCCGGATCGCGGAGACGATGGTGCGCAACTCGCTGGCCACCGGAGCCTGCAATGCCAGCAGCGACAGGCACTTGAACTCCAGCTCCTCATGCATTTCGTCCAGCTTTGCGTCCTCGGTGATGACCGACTCGGCTTTAGAGATATCGGCTTCCATGAGGGCGGCGGAGGCGTTCTCGATAGCGGTGCCTACCAGCGCTGACATCTCATTGATGCTGTCAACGACCATCTGGAGTTCATCGTGGTAACTGGCGCGCATACTGGGTTCCTTCCCGCCTCGAATCACTAATTATATTCCGGATCGCGCATGAATACCGGGATTGACCCACCCGCGCTCAGAACCGCCGGTGGCCAAGCGGCCAGCAGCCGCCGAAATCAACTAGCGGCTGGCCCGGGTCAACTGCCGAAGTAGCCAATCCGTAGACTGCTGGGTATGTCGCCTCTAGTAGCCGCTGCCGTTGGTGCCGCAGTGAGCCTGCTGCTAGTCGGGTTGGCGTTGCTGCTGTGGCTCGGCTCACGGCGCAGGGCAGAGGCGAACCAGCCGCCCGATATTGCTGACCTAGCAAAGCTCATCGCCAGCATCGGGATGGCTGGCATGCTAGTTGGCGAAAAGGACGAAGTGTTCGCCATCAATGAGGCTGGCGCGGCCATTGGTCTTGGTCGGGGAGCACGGGTGGGATACCCAGGGCTGCTGCAACTGGTGCGGCAAGTGCGCCGCGATCAGGTGCCCTTCCGCGGCACCCTGCCCACCCACCGGGAGGCTGGCAAAGCGGCCGTCGAGCTGGCGGGCTCGGTCATCCCGCTGCGGGACGGCCTAGTCGTGGTATTCGCCGACGACCAGTCGGCCAGCCAACGAGTCGAGGAGATGCGCCGCGACTTCGTCGCGAACATTAGCCACGAGCTGAAGACCCCGGTGGGGGCCATCGGCATCCTGGCCGAGGCGATCGAAGCGGCCGCTGACGACCCGGCGGCGGTGGCCCGGTTCATCGGGCGATTGCAGCGGGAGTCGCGGCGGCTAAGTGAGCTGCTGGCCCAAGTGATCGAACTGTCCAGGCTGCAATCAGCTGACGTGACCTCGCAGTACGAGGTCGTGGCGGTAGACGACATCGTGACCGAGGCCATTGAAAGGTCGCGGGAGGTCGCCCGTAATCGTGAGGTGAACCTGGTTCGTGGCCCGTCGTCGGCGCTGCGGCTGCTGGGTGATCGGCGGCAGCTGGCCGATGCATTGACCAACCTGGTGCACAATGCGGTGATCTACTCGGGAAAACGAGCCCGGGTGGTGATCTCGGTATCGCAGTCCGCCCTGGCAGGTGACGAAATGGTCGACATCAAGGTGGCCGACAACGGCATCGGCATCGCGGCGGAGGATCTAGAACGAATCTTTGAGCGCTTCTACCGGGTCGATTACGCCCGGAGCCGAGAGAATGGCGGCACCGGCCTCGGCCTGTCTATCGTGCAACACATCGCGATCGCCCATGGCGGCGACGTGACAGTCTGGTCAGAACCGCAACAGGGCTCCACCTTCACGTTACGGTTGCCGGTGTATGTGGGACACGAGAGCGAGGGCATAGATGACGCGCATCTTGATCATTGAGGACGAGCAGTCCTATCGCGAGGCGCTGGAGTTCATGCTGCGCCGGGAGGGCTTCGAGGTGGCCGCCGCCAGCGACGGCGATCAGGGGCTGGCGGAGTACGACAAGTCCGGGGCCGACCTGGTGCTGCTCGACCTGATGATGCCGGGCATGCCTGGCACCGAGGTGTGCCGTCGGCTGCGCGCCCAGGGAAACGTCGCGATCATCATGCTTACCGCGCGCGACTCCGAGGTCGACATCGTGGTTGGCCTGGAGCTGGGGGCCGACGACTACGTCACCAAACCGTTCAGTCACCGGGAACTGGTGGCCCGCATCCGGGCGGTGCTGCGCCGCGGTCAAGACCAGACGCTGCTACCCGAGGTCGTCGAGGTGGACGGGGTCCGCGTCGACGTGGAACGCCATCAGGTCACCGTAGATGGCCAGGATGTGCAGTTCGCGTTGCGGGAGTTCGAGCTGCTGGAGCTGCTGCTGCGCAACGCTGGCCGGGTGATGACGCGAGGACAGCTGATGGATCGGGTGTGGGGCAGCGAATACTCCGGCGACACCAAGACCTTGGACGTTCACATCAAACGGCTGCGGGCCAAGATCGAGCGCGAGCCGTCGCATCCCACCAGATTGGTTACTGTCCGGGGGCTCGGCTACAAGTACCAGGGCTAGCCGAAAACGGTCGAGCGGCGAAGCCTAGCTGCCCAGCTGGCAGCGAGGGGGGACAGCCACGGGTATGTAACGAAATCGTGATAGAATCGTCGTTGGAAAGGACCTAGTGTATGACGTTCTCGGTCGGCGAAACAGTGGTTTACCCCAATCATGGAGCTGCTGTCATTGAAGACATTGAAACCCGGCAAATCAAGGGTGAAGACAAGCTCTATTTGGTGTTACGAATCATTGGCCAAAACGACCTAGTGGTTCGAGTGCCGGCCTGCAATCTTGACCTGGTTGGGGTCCGCGACGTAGTCGATTCAGCCGGGCTGCAACGGGTGTTCGAGGTGCTGCGCGCAGACAACGCCGAAGAGCCTGCCAACTGGTCGCGCCGCTACAAAGCCAACCTGGAAAAGCTGCACTCTGGCAACGTCATCAAGGTGGCCGAGGTGGTGCGCGACCTGTGGCGCCGCGACAACGACCGCGGGCTCTCCGCGGGCGAGAAGCGGATGCTGAGCAAGGCCCGCGTGATCCTGGTAGCCGAGTTGGCGCTGGCCGAAAAGGTCGACAACGACAAGGCCGAAGTCATGCTGGATGAGGTGTTGGCCTCCTGAGGCTGCCGCAGGGTTAGCAACATGGACGAAACTGTTCGACCGGTCGTCGCCGTAGTGGTGGCGGCCGGTTCTGGTTCCCGGCTGGGTGCCAGCATTCCCAAGGCGCTGGTGCGGGTCGCAGGCAAATCCTTGGTGCAGTGGGCCGTGGCCTCGCTGGCCGCTGGCGGGGTCACCAAGGCCGTGGTGACGGCCCCGCCGGGCTACCGCGACGAGCTGGCCGAGCAGCTCACCTCGGCTGAGATCGAGTGTGAGGTGATCGACGGTGGCGACAGGCGCCAGGACTCGGTGCGGCTTGGCCTAGCCCAGTTACCGGAGCACGCTGGCATCGTGCTGATTCACGACGCCGCCCGCCCATTCGTCCCGCCGCAGGTGGTGCAGGCGGTCAGCGAAGCGGTCGCCGCTGGCGCTGGAGCCGTCATTCCCGGCATGCCGGTCACCGATTCGTTGCGCCACCGGCATGCCAACGGTTCCAGCGCGGTAGACCGGACGGAATATGTCGCGGTGCAGACCCCACAAGGCTTCGACCTGACGTTGGTGCGTCGAGCCCATGACCACGTGCAGGCGGCCGGTATCGAGGTGACCGACGACGCCGCCGCCTGCGAGGCGATCGGCCAATCGGTCAGCGTCGTCCCCGGGCACAGCGACGCCCTGAAAATCACTACCGGACACGACTTGCTGCTGGCCGAGGCGATTGCGGCGGAGAGGAAACCATGAGGGTAGGTGTTGGCGTAGACGTGCATCGGCTAGAACCGGGGGTGCCGATGTGGCTGGCGGGGCTAGAGTTCCCCGACGAATCGGCCGGGCTTGCGGGCCATTCCGACGGCGACGTGGCTGCGCACGCCGCCTGCGATGCCCTGCTCAGCGCCGCCGGGCTAGGCGATCTGGGCTCGAACTATGGCACCGACGACCCGGCCTGGGCTGGGGCCGCGGGCGTCGCGTTCTTGGCCGAGACGGTGCAACGAGTGCGCGCCGCTGGCTATGCGGTTAGCAACGTGTCGATCCAGGTCATCGGTAATCGGCCCCGGCTCGCGCCCAGGCGCAGCGAGGCGGAGCAGGTGCTTAGCAGCGCCGTCGGTGCGCCGGTGGCGGTGTCGGCAACCACCACCGACGGATTAGGGCTTACCGGTCGCGGCGAAGGGGTGGCCGCCATCGCGGTCGCCGCGGTGCTTCGGGTCGGCTAGGAAATGTCGTCAGCCGCCGCGACGTAGGTATTGCAGGACCCGACTAGCTCCGCGGCTGTGCCAACGTCCGCCCATCGTTGCCGGTTCTGGCCGCTGCCGTGGTCGCCTTCGCCCGGGTCGTAGCCGTAGCGTTCGCCCAGCCGATCATCGCCAAGCTCGTATAGGACTACGCCCGTTGAGGCGACATCGGCTTCGCTGAGGCCCCGTGCGGCGGCAAGTGAGCGGGCCGCGAGGCCCGCGAAGCAGTCGGCCTGTAACTCATCGCGGCGACTGAACTGCAACTGCTCGCTTTCGCTGTCGGCCTCGTTGGCTAGTGCTATTGAGGAAATCAGGATGCCGGAGCGGTGTTGGATGAAGTGGCCGAGCTCGTGGGCAACGACGGTGTCCAACGCGAAGGGGAATTGGCTGCCGTCGGCAGGCATTACGTCCAACACATCCTTGGCGACGTAGATCATTTGGTCGGCCGCGCAGAAGAACGCGTTTTGCGATTCCACGGTGCCGCACTCGGTGGTGATTTCCGAGCCGCCTGCGTAGGCGAAGATTTCCGGCTGCGAAGCTTCCCAGCCAGCCGCTGCCAGCGTCGGCTGCCACACCTGCGTCAGGCAGCCGATGTAGGCGTTGATGTAACCCTCGTAGGCGTTTAGGCTGGCGTTCGCGGCATCGGGGAACACCCCCACCGGGCAATCGGATGCAGCGGGCGCGGCAACGTCATATAGCGGGTTCGCGGTGAGCAATTGCTTGGCTTCGGTCAGCGTCGTCGGTTGTGGTGCCCTGCTGGGCTGATCCGGCAGCGATTGATGCCGGTAATTGTCGTCGGGCTGCCAAACGTTCGCGGCCTGCCCGGTTGGCGTGGTCGTGGGCTGCCCGGTCGGCGCGGTAGTCGGTTGCGGTTCGCCTGGGGTGGCAGGCCCCTGAGTAGTCGGCGACGCCACGTCCGAGACCGCCCCGGCGACGGCCTTTAGCAGCAGCGCGCCCAAAAAGAGTGCGCAACTGACGAAGATGATCAGCAAGAGCGCGCCGTTGCCGCCGCTGCTGGCGGGTCTCCTGGTCGGGGTTTTCTGCCAGCTTGGCCGGTAATAGGGCGGCAGTGGCCGTTGCGAACCGGCCGGTGCCGGATAGCGTTGCGGCAGCGGCTGCTGCGGCGCCCGCCAGCTGGTTGGTTGGGGGGTGCGCTGCCAGGTGTTGCTCGGCGGCCGCAGATAACTGCCGCCCACGGGCTGCGGGGCGCGCCAGGCAGCAGGGCGCTGCGACTGCCACGGATTCTGCGGCTGCGACATGGCCCAAGCATAGCTTGACGGCCAACGCGGCCCGGTAGGCTTATTGCCGGAATGCAGGTAAAGGAGGCCAGAATGCTGGCTCAGGCCATGCGGCGTCACTCGCGCTCGCTACTGATTGTGTTGCTGGGAGTACTGCTGCTGCCGTTGGGTGTCATGGGCACCGCGGCAGCCGACGAACCGGCGATCAAGTCGGTGACGGTCGATGCCAAGCTGGGGGCCGACGGCGTGCTGACGGTCAGCGAAACTATCGACTTCGAGACCCCGCCGCGGTTATTTATGCAACGGCTGGCAATCAGGCGGAGCATTGAGCAAAACCACTGGTTCAACTATGAGGTCACCGTGCTGTCGGCGGCGGTCAACGGTGAGTCGACCGAGGTCAGCACCAGCCAGGATGGTGACGACCTGCTGGTCAAGATCGAGGCCGATGGCGGCACCAAGATCGAGCTCGTGTACCAGGTGGTTGGCGCCACCAGGCAGCACGATCAGCTAGTCGTGACGAGCTGGCCGATGGTACAGGGCCTGGATCGCCCGATCGGTTCTGCTAGCGGCGTGCTGCGAATCCCTGCTACCCCGGAACTCATCGACTGCACCGCCGGCGCCCCGAGCGCCCTCGACAAGTGCACGCTGTATGCCGCTGGCACCCACGATCATCCGATGCCAACGTTCGAACAACGCGCGATACCTACCGGCGGAGAGGTCTACTTCACGGTCGGCGCAGCGGAAGGCATAATCGCCGTGACCGCCAACATCAGCGAAGGCTGGAGCTTGGATCGGGCGTTTCGAGCCACGCCGGTTACGGCCGGCCTGGCGTTGCTGATGCTGCTCGCGGGTGCCGGGATCTTGTACCTGCTGTTCCGCCGAGTGGGGTACGACAACGCCTACGACGGTGCCTTGGATCCCATCGCGTTGTTCGAACCCACCGGCGTGGGGCAAAGCGTCTTCACCGTCACCGATGGGATCCGCCCCGGGCACGTCGGCACCGTGGTCGATGAACGGGTCGACCCGATCGATGTCACCGCCTCGTTGCTCGATTTGGCAGTCCGCGGCCACCTGCGGATCACCGAGTTGCCACGCGAAGGCCACGAACTGCTCGACTGGCGGCTGAGCCGTCGCGACGGCGCCGACGAGCTGCGCGGCTTCGAGGATCGGCTGCTGGCCGCCGTGGTGCCTGATGGCAACGACGTGCTGGTGTCGCAGCTACCGGCGCAGTTGACGCCGCAGATCCCAGACCTGCAAAGCGAACTGTACGACGACGTGGTGGCGCGCGGCTGGTTCGACTCACGGCCCGACGCGACCCGCAACAAGTGGCGGCTGCGGGGCATGGTGGGACTCGGCCTGGCCGTAGTAGCCGCGGCGCTGCTGATCGCCGAGACCACGTTTGGCCTGCTTGGGCTCGTGCTGGTGCTGCTGGCGGCGGGCTTGTTGTGGATCGCGGACCGGATGCCGCGCCGCACCGTCGCCGGAGCGAAGCTGCTGGGCCAGATGGACGCGCTGAGTGCCCTGCTGGCGACCCAGCCGACCGATCAGCTGCCGCCGGGGCGCGAGATCACCGAGATCTCCAAGATCCTGCCCTACACCGTGGTGTTGGGCAGCCGGGAACGCTGGCTGCAGGCGCTGCGCGACGCCGACCCCGACGCCGCCCCAGACCCAGACAAGATCGACTGGTACCACGCGCCAGCGGACTGGCACCTCAAGGACTTCCCGGCCTCGATCACCGCGTTCATTCACACCGTGCAGGGCGAGCTATTCGATCGATGATCTCCGCCGCTATCGGCAGCGCTGCGGTTGCCGCCGGGCTGGGCGCGTTCAACACGTGCAGCTGCCGCTTGGTCGCGACCAGCTCGAAATCTTCGACCAGGCTGCCATCTGGGCGCATCGCCTGGGCGCGGATGCCGGCCGGGTGCGGCCGCAGGTCAGCGACACGCAGGTCGGGCAGGTAGCGGCGCGCCCGGGCCAGGTAACGCCGCTTCGACCACGAATCGGCTACCTCCTTCACTGCGGCCCGCCGGTGCCGCCACGCTAACCGCCACAGGCCGGGGAAGCTCGCCAACTCGGCGGTATCGCGGAGGTTGATCGCCAGTTTGGAGCCGCCGTCGCGGGATAGCCCCAGCACCGCGTTCGGGCCGAGGGTGAGAGTGCCGTCGATCATGGGGGTGACGTGGATGCCCAGAAACGGTAGCCGCGGATCCGGCACCGGATAGATCAGGTGGGAGACCAGGGATTGTCGCTCGGGAGCCAGGGCATAGTACTCGCCGCGAAACGGCACCATTCTCAGCTTCGTGGCCACCCCGCAGCTGCGCGCGAGCCGATCTGCATAAATCCCGGCGCAACCGATGAGCCAGTTCGCGGTCAGCGTGCCATCGCAGGTGGTGATTCGGACGCCAGCACTGGTTTCTTCGGCACCCGTCACTTGCTGGCCGCAGCGGATGCTGCCGCCGCCGTCACGGATCTCGGTGACCAGCGCCTGGCACACGGCGCGGTAGTCGACGATGCCGGTGCTGGGGCTCAATAGGGCGGCCACGCCGCGCACGTGCGGCTCGCGGCGGCGCAACTCGGCTGCGTCCAGCTCGGCTAGTTCGAGCTGGTTTTGCCGGGCTCGCTCGGCCAGTTGGCGCAGCGCTACCATCTCGGTATCATCGTGGGCGACGACGAGCTTGCCGATGTCGGCGAACGGCACTTGGTGCTCGCGGCACAGCTGCTTGATGGCGCGAGACCCAGCCCGGCTCAGCCGGGCCTTTAGCGAGCCCGGCGGGTAGTACAGACCTGCATGGATGACGCCGGAGTTGTGCCCGGTCTGCCCCGTGCCGACCTCACCAGCACGTTCCAGCACCGTCACTTGGCTGCCGGGCCAGCGGCGCAGCCATTCCCGGGCCACCGCCAAGCCGACGATGCCGCCGCCGATGACCGCGACGTCGCTCAGAGCTCAAACCCCGGATATAGCGGGTGGGCCGATAGTAGCCGGTCTGCCTCAGCGTGGATGCGCTCGGCCTCGGCTTCGGGCAGGTCGTACTTGGCCTTGCCCGCCGTGCCGTCCTTGGTGGGGGTGGCGGTGGTGGCCCGCAGCGTGCCGACGATCAGGTCGGCCACGGCGTCCATGTCGCCGGTGGTGAAGCCACGGCTGGTGAGCGCTGGCGTGCCCAGCCGGATGCCCGAGGTGTACCAGGCGCCGTTGGGGTCGGCCGGGATCGAGTTGCGGTTGGTGACGATGCCCGCGTCCAGCAGGGCCGACTCGGCCTGGCGGCCGGTGAGGCCAAAGCTGCGGGTGTCTAGCAGCACCAGGTGGTTGTCGGTGCCGCCGGTGACCAGCGTGGCGCCGCGCTGCAGCATGCCCTCGGCGAGCGCCTTGGCGTTGTCGGCCACCCGGTGGGCGTAGTCGCGGAAGCCTTGGGTGCGGGCCTCGGCCAGGGCGACCGCCTTGGCGGCCATGACGTGCGAGAGCGGGCCGCCCAGCACCAGCGGGCAGCCGCGATCGACGTCGGCGGAATACTCCTTCGTGGCCAGCACCATGCCGCCGCGCGGCCCGCGCAACGACTTGTGGGTGGTGGTCGTGACCACGTGGGCGTGGGGGACCGGATCCTCGTCGCCGGTGAACACCTTGCCTGCCACCAGCCCGGCGAAGTGGGCCATATCCACCATCAGCACCGCGCCGACCTCGTCGGCGATCTCGCGCATCGTGGCGAAGTTGATCCGCCGCGGGTAGGCGGAATAACCGGCCACCAGGATCAGCGGCCTAAACTCGCGGGCCTGCGCCGCCACCTGGTCGTAGTCCACCAGCCCGGTTGCCGGATCGGTGCCATACGAGCGCTGCTGGAACATCTTGCCCGACACGTTCGGCCTAAAGCCGTGGGTCAGGTGCCCGCCCGCGTCCAACGACATGCCCAGCAGCCGCTGCTCGCCGAACCGGTGGCGCAGGGCCTCCCAGTCCGATTCACTCAACTCGTTGACGTTGCGGGCACCGAACTCGGCCAAGGCCGGGGTCTCGATGTGGTGGGCCAGGATCGCCCAGAAGGCGGTCAGGTTGGCGTCGATGCCCGAATGCGGCTGGACGTAGGCATACTCGGCGCCGAACAGCTCGCGGGCGTGCTCGGCGGCGGTCGCCTCGACGGTGTCCACGTTCTGGCAGCCCGCGTAGAACCTGCGCCCGGCGGTGCCCTCGGCGTACTTGTCGCTCAGCCAGGTGCCCATCGTGGCCAACACCGGCAGGCTGGCGTAGTTCTCGGAGGCGATCAGTTTCAGCGAAGCCCGCTGGTCGGCCAGCTCGGCGCGGGTCGCGGCGGCGATTCTGGGCTCGACGGACTCGATTGCGGCGAGCAAAGTCTGGTAGGCGTCGCTTAGGGCGGTGGCGTCGGTCACTGCAGCTTCCTTCAAGGTTGGTGGGGTTACCAGCCTAGCGCCGCAGCCTGGCCTAGCGCGGCCGCGTCCGGCCTGAAATACCGGCCGACGCGCCTAGCCAGCGGTGGCGCGCAGCTGGCTGATCTCGTACAGCGCAATGGCGGCGGCGACGGAGGCGTTTAGCGACTCGACTTGGCTGTTGATCGGGATGGTAACTAGCGCGTCGCAGTTTTCGCGCACCAGCCGGGCCAGGCCGTCGCCCTCGGAGCCCACCACTACCACCAGCGGCTCATCGGCCGCGACCGCGCTGATTGGCAGTTCGGCCTCGCCCGCCAGGCCGACGACGGTGAAGCCCTGCTTGGTGGCCCGGTTGAGCAGCTGATTCAGGTTGCTGGTCAGCGCCACCGGCAGCCGGGCAGCTGCCCCGGCCGAGGTCTTCCAGGCGGTCGCCGTCATGGCGGCCGAGCGGCGCTTGGGGATGATGATTCCCTGGGCACCGAACGCGGCAGCCGACCGAACGATTGCCCCCAGGTTGCGGGGATCGGTGATGCCGTCCAGCGCGACCACCAGGCCCCGCTCCGCGGTCAGCGCGGCCGCCAGCACGTCCGCGTCGTCGGCGTAGCTGAACTCGGGCACCTGCAGCGCGACCCCTTGGTGGGCCAGGCCGCCGGTCAGCCGATCCAGCTCGCCGCGCGGCACCTGCAGCAGCGAGATGCCGTGATCGGCCGCGAACTTGAAGATGTCGCGCAGCCGGTCGTCGTGCTCGGCCCCCTCGGCCACCAGCAGCCGCTTGATCGGCAGCCCGGCCAGCAGCGCCTCTAAGACGGGATTGCGGCCGATCACCCAATCGGCCCCGGTCGCCTTGCGCTGGGTGGGCTTGGCTTGGCGGCGGCGCTCGGCCGCCTGCTTGGCCCGGTGGGCCTTGTGATAGACGCGATCCTCGGCCTTCGGGGTCGGGCCCTTGCCCTGCAGCGAACGCCGGATGCGCCCGCCCGAGCCTGCCGCCGTCGACTTGCCCTTGTGCCCGGCGCCGCGCCGCTGCGAATTGCCTGCCATCAGTTGCTCACGCTCCAACGCGGCCCGGCCGCAGTATCGGTGATGGTGATCCCCAGCTCGCTCAACTTGTCGCGGATCGCATCGGCCGCCGCCCAGTCCTTGGCCTCCCGGGCCTGCGCACGCTGGGCCAACAGATGCGCCACGAGCCCGTCAACGACGCCGGTGAGATCCTGCCCGGTCGGCCGCGCCCACTGCGGGGCGTCCGGGTCGATGCCGAGCACGTCGACCATCTGCTTGACGGCGACGAAGTGATCGGTGACGTCCGCCCCGTCGGCCAGCGCCTGGTTGCCGGTGCGCACGGAGTCGAACAGGGCCGCCACGGCCTCCGGCGTACCCAGGTCGTGGTTCATGGCGGCCGCGAAGTCCTGCCACTGCTGGGTGGTCGCTGTCGCAGTCGTATCGACGCCCCCGCCGACCTGTTCGCCTGCCCGCTGCAGGAACGAATCGATGCGGTCGATGGCCTTCTCGGCCTCGGCCAGCGAACCGCGGGTGGCTTCGTCGGCGGCGGAAAATTCGATGGTGGAGCGGTAGTGCGGGGCGAGCAGGAAGAACCGCACCGCCCGGGGCTCGTAGTTGCGGGTGACCTCACGCACCAGCGCGGTGTTGCCCAGCGACTTGCTCATCTTCTCGCCCGCCATGGTCACCCAG
>PDWI01006939.1_pt1 | contig 14001 bp, 10 predicted proteins | sample 1430891 | NCBI WGS metagenome assembly PDWI01 (sample SAMN01162508, study PRJNA174530) | Oral metagenome, whole genome shotgun sequencing project. | biome: Marine environment; feature: Marine mammal; material: Swab sample of the gingival sulcus; isolation source: swab sample of gingival sulcus...
AATACAGATGTTGATAATTTAGAACAAATGAAACATTAATCAAAAACAGCGTTTAATATTTATCTAAAATAAAAATGGAATATACAGTTTTTATCTTACTTATACCTCTTGTTAGTTTCGTAGTGCTTGGACTAATGGGAAATGTATTAAAACACAAACTATCGGGTATTATTGGTACAACCTCTCTTTCCATCGTAGCAGGATTGTCTTATTTCACAGCGTGGAATTATTTTACGACACAAAAAATAGCAGGTGCGTATCAGTCGTTAATACCTTTCAAATATACTTGGTTAAACGTTGGCGAAAAATTACACATCGATTTAGGACTTCTTTTAGACCCAATTTCTGTGATGATGTTGGTGGTAATATCTACTGTTTCGTTGATGGTGCATATTTACAGTTTAGGTTATATGAAAGGCGAACGTGGATTTGAAAGATATTATGCTTTTCTTTCTTTGTTCTCGTTTGCTATGCTTGGTTTGGTATTGGCAACCAACATTTTTCAAATGTACATCTTTTGGGAATTAGTGGGTGTATCTTCTTTCTTATTAATCGGATTTTATTACACCAAACCTTCGGTAGTTGCTGCTTCTAAAAAGGCATTTATTGTAACTCGTTTTGCAGATTTGTTTTTCTTAATCGGAATTTTGGTGTTGTCATTTTTTACACAAACATTTGATTTTGATGCATTGATGTCTGGCGATAAAACAGTTTTCAATGGAATTGTAGGAGCATCTTTTATGGGAACTTCGGCTATTGTTTGGGCAATGGCACTTATTTTTATCGGTGGTGCTGGTAAATCAGCCATGTTTCCACTTCATATTTGGTTACCAGATGCAATGGAGGGTCCTACACCTGTTTCGGCATTGATTCACGCCGCAACAATGGTAGTTGCAGGGGTTTATCTTGTAGCGAGATTGTTTCCTATTTACATTGAATTTACACCGCAAGTATTGCACGGAATAGCGTATGTAGGAGCATTTACAGCGATGTTCTCGGCAATTATTGCAGTTACTCAAACCGATATTAAACGTGTGTTGGCATTTTCTACCATTTCTCAAATCGGATTTATGATGGTGGCGTTGGGAGTAAGCACTTCTATGGAATTAAATCATCACCAGCACGGAGGATTGGGGTATATGGCCTCAATGTTCCACTTGTTCACACACGCAATGTTCAAAGCGTTACTTTTCTTAGGAGCAGGTTCGATTATTCACGCTGTTCACAGCAACGAGATGAAAGATATGGGAGGTTTACGCAAATACATGCCTTACACACACATCACTTTCTTAATTGCTTGTTTGGCAATTGCAGGAATCCCTCCTTTCTCTGGATTTTTTAGTAAAGATGAAATTTTAACAGCAACTTATCATTACGGAACGGGAATTGGAATTTGGATGACTGTTGCAGCAGGATTAACAGCATTTTATATGTTCCGTTTGTATTTTAATATTTTCTGGGGGAAAGAGGCAAAACACGAACATACACCTCACGAATCGCCATTTTCAATGACATTGCCTTTGATGTTCCTTGCACTTGTAACGATAGTTGGTGGATTTATTCCTTTTGGAAAATTGGTTACACCAGATAGAACAGAATATATTATTCATTTGGATTGGAACATTGCAATTACATCGATTGTAGTGGCAGTATTGGCTATCTTATTGGCAACTGTATTGTATATGAAACCGAAAGAAACACCTGCAAAAATAGCCAGTCAGTTGGGTGGAGTTTATAAAACAATACAAAATAAGTTTTATGTTGATGAGTTGTATCTTTTTATCACTAAGAAAATCATTTTCAATAATATATCTCGTCCTATTGCTTGGTTTGACCGTCATGTTGTAGATGGTACAATGGATGGAATGGCAAACATAACAGTTTGGACATCTGAAAAAATCAAACGCTTCCAATCGGGTTCTGTACAATGGTACACTTACGTTTTCTTATTGGCAACGTTGGTTATTTTAGCATTATTGGTCTTTTAATAAATTAGTTTGAAATAAAATAGTTACTATATTAATATGAATTTTCTAATCACATTTATCATAGTTCCTGTGCTAATGTTAGCAGGATTGTTTTTGGCAAAAAGCAGAAAACAGATTTTAAGCATTATGGTTGCGGGAAGTTCGCTACTTATCGTGTTAGCAGGTTATCTTACCTATTCTTATCTTTCTTTAAGAAATAGTGGGGCAGATGATGTTATGTTATTTACTTCGTCGGTAGAGTGGTACAAAGATTTGAATATCCGTTTTTCATTGGGGGTAGATGGCGTTTCAGTGGCTATGATTTGTTTGTCGGCAATTATTATATTTACGGGAACATTTGTTTCGTGGAAAATAGAACCACTAACAAAAGAGTTTTTTCTTTGGTTCTGTTTGTTGTCAATAGGAGTTTTCGGTTTCTTTATTACAACCGATATTTTCACAATGTTTATGTTCTACGAGGTAGCCTTAATTCCGATGTATTTGCTAATTGGTATTTGGGGAAGTGGTAAAAAAGAGTACTCGGCAATGAAACTAACATTGATGCTAATGGGGGCGTCAGCCTTTTTGATTGTCGGTTTGTTAGGAATTTATTTTAGTGCTGGTGCAACAACGATGAATATTTTGGAATTGGTCAATATGCACATTCCTATACAACAACAATACCTTCTTTTTTCATTGACTTTCTTTGGCTTTGGTGTGTTGGGAGCGTTATTTCCATTTCACACTTGGTCTCCTGATGGTCATGCTTCTGCCCCAACAGCAGTATCGATGTTACATGCAGGAGTTTTGATGAAATTGGGAGGATACGGTGCTTTTCGTATTTCCATCTATTTAATGCCAGAAGCAGCCAAAGTGCTTTCGCCTTATTTCTTAACATTAACAGGAATTGGAGTCGTTTACGGAGCATTATCGGCAATTCATCAACGAGATTTAAAATATATCAATGCCTATTCGTCTGTTAGTCACTGTAATTTGGTGTTGTTTGCTATTTTGATGTTAACACAAACAGCGATGAATGGTGCTGTATTACAGATGCTTTCACACGGATTAATGACAGCCCTTTTCTTTGCTTTAATAGGAATGATATACGGACGTACGCATACCAGAATGATAACCGAAATGGGAGGTTTGATGAGAATAATGCCATTCTTGGGAGTAGGATTTGTTATTGCAGGATTGGCTTCTCTTGGATTACCTGGGTTAAGTGGTTTTGTGGCAGAAATGACTATTTTTATCGGTTCATTTGAAAACCAAGATATTTTCCGTAGAGTAATGACGTTGGCAGCCACAACATCGATTGTAGTTACGGCTGTTTATATTTTGCGTATGGTCGGAAAATTCCTTTTTGGTGGGGTGTACAATCAAGAACATACCAAATTAACAGATGCCGTTTGGTTTGAAAAATTGGCAGTTATTATCTTAATCGGTGCAATTATTTATATCGGCTCGTTCCCATTTGGACTATCCGAAATGCTTTATGATAGTATAGGTAACGTGGTGGCACAATTAGGACGATAACCGAATAAGAAAAGAAAAAGTAATTATAAATCAATTTCAAAAATAAAACATACTACGCTATATGACAACTTATATAAATAATTTTCTATTTATGAAAAGTGAGATTTCACTATTGATTATTATTTTATTCTTGCTGATGTACGATCTTATTGCAGGTAAAAAAGGAATGAAATATTTCCAACCGATTGCTATTGTAACCTTGCTGATACATACGATAATCAATTTTGTTCCTCACGAAAGTGGAACTGCTTTTGGTGGAATGTATCAATATTTCCCAATGCTTACGGTGATTAAAAACATCTTAAATATAGCCACAATAATTGTTTTTCTACAAGCCAAAGAGTTGTTTGATACAGAAAAACAGAGCAATAGAAAAGGGGAATATTATTTCTTAACATTAAGCACCCTGTTAGGAATGTATTTTATGTTGTCAAGTGGAAATTTCTTGCTATTCTATATAGGTTTGGAATTGGCTTCTATCCCAATGGCTACTTTGATTGCGTTAGAAAAATGGAGTTCTAAATCGGCAGAAGGTGGTGCGAAGTATATCTTAACTGCTGCTTTTTCGTCGGGTGTTATGTTGTTTGGTATTAGTTATTTGTACGGTACAGTGGGTACGCTTTACTTTGAAGATATGAGTGCTAAAATCACTTCTAATCCATTGCAAATAATGGCGTTGGTGTTCTTTGCTGTTGGATTATTCTTTAAAATATCCCTTGTTCCGTTTCACTTGTGGACTGCCGATGTATATGAAGGAGCACCTACAAATGTAACTGCTTATTTGTCAGTTGTTTCAAAAGGGTCGGCTGCTTTTGTGCTAACAACAATTCTGTACAAAGTTTTTGGAAATATGATTACAGAATGGCAAAGTATTTTATACGGAATTATTATTTTGACCATTACAGTAGGTAACTTATTTGCTCTTAGACAAAGAAATATCAAACGTTTCTTGGCTTTCTCATCGGTCTCACAGGCAGGATATATTATGCTTGGAACAATAACTGGAACAGCAATGGGAATGACGACATTGGTTTATTTTATCTTTGTGTACGTTTTTTCTAATTTAGCAGCCTTTGGAGTGATTAATTCCATTGAAAATAAAACTGGCAAAGTAACCATTGATGATTACAACGGACTTTATTCAACCAATCCAAAATTAAGTTTTGTGATGATGGTAGCCATGTTCTCGTTGGGTGGTATTCCTCCATTTGCAGGATTTTTTAGTAAAATATTTATCTTTGCCTCTACACTGAAAGAGGGATTGTATTTCTATCCACTTGTTTTGATTGCTGTTGTCAATACAATTATCTCGTTGTATTACTACCTATTGGTTGTAAAAGCGATGATGATAGACAAAAGCGACAATCCAATTCCTACTATTCAAACAGATAATTACAACAGAGCAAGTCTTGTGATAACTTTGGTAGGTATTTTGATTATTGGTATTGTTAGTGCATTTAATAATCAAATAGGATTGTATAGTTTTGGAGTGTAAATAATGATTTAGTTTAATATAAAAGACAAATTAAATTGTGTCTTATTCCAAAAATAGTTTTGGGATAAGACATTTTTTATTTTAGTTTATCTAATTTTGACAACTTATGATAAATTTGTAGTACTGCCCAAGCATCAATAGCAGCATATTCTTTTTGTTGTTCTGTTAAGTTATCATTTTCCCAGTTACTTAATCTTTGCTTTTTAGATATTTTTTTTCCAAAAAGAATAGCATATATTTTTTGTAATCCTAATTCGTTTATGCCATAATCTTTTATAATAGATTGTATATCAATAAAATTACGAGGATTTATTTTCTCCCTTTTATTTAAATTCCTTAAATCATCTTTTAAGGATAAACCTATTTTAGTAATTTTTTCATTTGAGAAAAAATTTATTAATAGTTTTGGGAATCCTATTTTATTAAGTCTAAAAAGAAAACAAACATCATTCGTTGAAATCTGTAACAATGCCACTTTATGATAAACTCCTTTCTTAAAAGCAGGTTTAGTTTCAGTATCAATTCCAACAACCGTTTGAGTATTTAACAAATCAAACGCTTTTTTAAGTTGTTCGTTATTTTCAACAAGAACTATTTTACCCTTAAAATCTTCTTTTGGAAGTAAGTTTAACTCCTCTTTTGATATGTTTTGTGAATACATAACTATTTATTCTTCATTTAAGAAATCAAAGAAGTTGTTTCTATTTACAGTCTGAGATCCTTTTAATTCTTGATTTTCACTATTTGCATTATCAAGTTTATCCCCAAACTGAATATTATGTATTGCTCTTAATACATTCAGTAATTTTTGTCCCCAATGCTCTGAAAATGCTTCAATACAATCATATAATGCCAACTCCATAATTTCCTCTTGTTCAAGACGATAATTCTCAATCATTTCTTTTAATTCTTGATAAATATCTGCTAAATTTTCAGAAATAGTTACTGCTATTGGCGTATCACTATATGGCATATCTGGATGAAAAACTTCCAAAAAGAGGTCGTCTTCACCAAGTAAATTTTCTATATTATTTTTAATAAATAGATAATCATTTTCCGTTACAAATCGTTCATTAAATCCATCAACAATATCCAAAGGTATATCTTTTATTATCAGAAATTTAAGATATAACAGTGATAAACTTTTGGTCATTTTATCTACAAAATCTTCTTTTTCCATTTGAGATACTTGTTCTAAAATGCCACAAGTACCAACAGCAGATTTTATAAATTCTATAACAACTTCTGAATATATTATTTTTTGTTCTTTCTTCATTTCATTTAATTCTTTATTGCAACTAATATCTCTCGTTTTCCTGGTGGTCCAGGACGTTTTTCTACGTTGAAGCCAACATTTTTTAATGCTCTTTTAACAACTCCTTTTACAGAATAGGTTACCAAAATACCATTAAAATTTGTAGAATGATAGAGTTTTTCAAACATCTTTTCAGACCACATTTCAGGTTGTTTTTCAGGTGAGAATGCATCAAAATAGATAATATCAAACTGTTCTGTTAATCTTACTTTTGTAAAATCTACTGAACTCTTTTTTAGTTCAAAAAAATCGGATATTTCAACAAATTTATTCCACTGCACAGAATGAAGTTCTCTAAAAATATCTTTTTTAGTATTATTTATTAATTTGTAATAATTCAAATCTTTGATATCTAAAAAGTCTAACGGATATTTTTCTAATCCCACATATCTTATTTTTTTTTGTTCTTTCTCTGCTGTTATATAAGTTAAAAAAGCATTTAATCCTGTTCCAAATCCAACTTCTAATATATTTAACTCTTTTTTGGGGTGTTTTAATAATGCTTCTCCAATAAAAATATGTTTAGACTCCTGAATCGCTCCTTTATTAGAATGATAATGTTCATCTATTTGAGGAACATAAAAAGAATGAGAACCGTCTTCTGTTACTATTTTTTCTATATTTTGCATTCAAACACAAAAATAATTAAACGAACAAATACATTTTAACTATTTATTTTTATATAGATTTTTTATTACTACTTTTTCAACCACTTATCTAGCCATTCAAAATAAGTTCTTTGCCAAAGAATTCCATTTTGTGGTTTAAGTACCCAATGATTTTCATCTGGAAAAATAAGCATTTCAGCAGGAACTCCTCTTAATACTGCTGCATTAAAGGCAGCCATTCCTTGTGATGCCAAAATACGATAATCCTTTTCTCCATGAATAACTAAAATCGGAGTATCCCATTTATCTATAAATAGATGTGGAGAGGCAGCATAAGAACGTTTAACAATAGGATTATTTTTTTCCCAATAAGGACCACCTAAATCCCAATTAACAAACCACATTTCCTCTGTTTCTAAATATTGTTGAGGTAAATTAAACATTCCATCGTGTGCAATAAAGGCTTTAAAACGCTTGTTGTGATGCCCAGCCAACCAATAAACAGAGAAACCTCCATAACTTGCTCCTACACATCCTAAACGCTTATTATCAACATATTTTTCTTTTGAAAAATCATCAATCGCACTTAAATAATCTTTCATGTTTTGTCCACCATAATCACCACTTATTTGTGTTAACCACTCATACCCAAAACCTGGAACACCTCGTCTATTAGGTGCAATAATAATATAATCATTCGCTGCCATTAATTGGAAATTCCAACGATACGACCAAAATTGACTGATAGAACTTTGAGGTCCACCACCGCAAAATAATAAAACAGGATATTTTTTATTAGAGTCAAAATTGGGTGGATAAACAACCCATGAATGAAGTTTTTTATGATCAGTTGTTTTTGTCCATCTAGCAACTACCTTTCCCATTGTTAACTTATCCAAAATATCTTTATTCTCAAAAGAAAGTTCCGTTTCTTTTTTTGTTTTTTCATCAAAAACATATATTTCATTCGGCTTGCTAAATGAATGCTTAACGGTGAAAAGTTTATCTTTTTGTGGAGTAACAGTAGTATATTCAAAATCTCCATCTGTTACTTGTTCTATTTTTACTTTCTCTATACCTGTTTTATAAACATGTGTTGTACCATGCCAAGTGCTAATAAAATAAATTTGTTGACTATTCTCTGCCCATGCCAAACTGTTAGCACTTTGGTCAAATCCAATTGTTAAATCTTTTTTCTCTTTTGTTTCAAGATTCATTATCATCAAACGACTTTTATCAGATTCATAACCTTCATGCTCCATACTTTCCCATGCAATCCATTTTCCATCAGGAGAGAATGTTGGATTTTGATCATATCCATTCATTCCTTCGGTTATTTTCTTTGTTGTTTTAGATTTTATGTGATATAAATATATATTTGAATTGGTAGAAAGAGAATACTCTTTTCCTATCTTTTTTCTACAAGTGTAAGCAATTGTTTTCCCATCAGGACTCCAAGCCAATTGTTCTATTCCTCCAAATGGCTTCATCGGACTCTCATAAGGTTCACCATCTAAAACATCTGTAATATTGGTTATTTCTGACGAATTAAAATCTGCGATAAAAGGGTGTGGAACTGTTTCAACCCATTCGTCCCAATGTTTATACATCAAATCATTCACAATAACTCCTTTGGCTTTGGGTAAATCAGGATATTTATCTACTGTACGTTCTCCATATTTTACATTAGAAACAAATAGTATTTTATCTTCATTTGGAGAGAACATAAAATCATTCACTCCACCTTTTATATCAGACAATTGTTCTTGTTTCTTTCCTTTGTCATTCATTTTCCAAATTTGCATTGAACCACTTTTATTACTTAAATAAGCAATATGTTCATTATCATTCATCCACTTAGGACTTATTTCTTGCTCTTTTGAATATGTTATTTGTTTTTTATCAGAACCATCAACATTCATTACAAAAATCTCGGTATTACTACTATTTTGTTCTTTACTATAATAAGATACCGTATAAACAATTTTCTTTCCATTGGGAGATATATTGAAGTTATTTATTCTACCAAATGACCAAAGAACTTCAGGAGTCATTCTTTTATCAGTTATTGTTGGGATAGTCTTTTCAATAATTACATCATTTTTTTTAGAAAGATTACACCCTGATAATCCAGAAATTAATATCGTTCCCATAACCAATGTTTTAATGTTAAAGTATTTCATAAATCATTCTTTTTTTGTTTTATTTGCAAATATACTATTTTCAATCAAAAAAATAGTACTAAATAATTAATTTTATCTGTTGGTATTCTATTGAATAAAAAATTATAATTTTAACAACGAACTATCTCCATAACTCAGAAAACGAAAATCATTTTTAAGAGCATAATCATATACTTTTTCCCAATCATTTCCTATAAATGCAGATACAAGTAATAAAAGTGTACTTTTAGGTTGATGAAAATTAGTAATAATGGAATTAACTAAATGAAAAGTATAACCTGGCTGAATTAAAATCTGTGTTTCTGCTTCAATAAAATCAAGTTTTTTATCACTCATATAGGTAATAATTTCTTGTAACGACTTTTCTGTTGAAAGAGAATTTTTATTTTGATAAGGTTGCCATTGTTCAACAAAGAAAGGATTTTCTAAATGGTTCGCAATATTTACTCCTATAAAATAGAGTGTTTCAAGTGTACGAACAGACGTTGTTCCAACAGCCGTAATATTTCCCAAATTAGCAATAATATTTTCAATAGTATTACGAGTTACAATTATGCGTTCTGTGTGCATTGTATGATCATCAATACTTTCAGATTGTACAGGTTTGAAAGTTCCTGCCCCAACATGCAATGTCAGTTCTTCAAATCCTATATTTTTATTCTTTAATTTTTTTAAAACTTCATCTGTAAAATGCAATCCAGCAGTAGGTGCTGCAACAGAACCATCTATTTTAGAATAAACTGTCTGATAGGTTTTCTTATCTTTTGTTTCACTTTTTCTATTCAAATAAGGGGGAATTGGAAGTTCACCAACAACAGTTAATATATCCGCAAAAGTTACATTTTTATTATTCCAACTAAATTCTATCAAGTTATCAACTCTTCTTTCTGCTGTAAAAACAACTTCTATACCTTGCCACAAAAAAGTTTGTTGTAAAATCCCACCTTTCCATTTTTTACTATTTCCCACCATACATTTCCAAGTACATCTTTCACTACTTGAAAGTGATAAAGCATAATCGGAAGGTTCAGAAGGTTCTAAGCAAAAAATTTCAATCTTTGCTCCTGTCGGTTTTTGAAAAAAAAGACGAGCCTGAATAACACGAGTATTATTGTAAACCAAAAGTGTTTTTTCTGAAAGATAATTAGAAATATTTTTAAAGATATCTTGTGAGATACTCCCCTTTTGATAGTAAAGAAGTTTAGATTCATCACGCTTTTCTAGTGGATATTTTGCAATCTTACTATCTGGTAAAACGTAGTTAAAATCTTTAATAAAAAGTGGCTCTTTTTTTTGATTGTTCATCTATACACAAATATTTTTCGTATTTTTGTGCAAAAATACAATAATAAATTGAATAATAGCAATATGATAAAAATAGGTGATAATGTACGTTTCTTAAATGATGTTGGTGGAGGAAGGGTAACAAAAATAGATACTAAAAAAAATCTTGTTTATGTAGAAGATAAAGATGGATTTGAGATTCCTGTATTGGCAAATGAATGTGTTGTAGTAGGAGAAATAAATAAAAATACAAATTTTCCAAGACCTACTCCAAAAGAGCAAAAAAGTAATTCCGTTGTAGAACCGAAAAAAGAGGTAAAAATAGAACAAGAATTAGAAGAAGAACCTATTTACGAAACTGCTAACGGCGATGAATTAAAAGTACATTTAGCATTCTTTCCCGATAATTTGAAAAAATTGAGCGATGCAGAATTTGAATGTTTTTTGGTTAATGATAGTAACTATTTTGTATTTTACAATTTCGTTATAGGTTTATCTAATAATCGAAAAAGTATTGCTAATGGTATTATAGAGCCTAATTTACAACTTTTCTTAACCGATTTAGTTGCCACAGAATTAAATGATTGGGAAAAAGTTACCGTACAACTAATTGCTTTTAAGAGAGATAAAAGTTATCAAGTACAACGCAGTATTGATTTTGATTTAAAATTTCCTGTTATAAAGTTTCATAAGATGCACTCCTTTGTAAAAAACGACTACTTTGATGAGCCATCTATACTTATTGATTTGGTGAAAGAGAGCCAAAAAGAATCCTTAAAAAATATATCTGCCGATGAAATAAAAAAGGCAATGCTCACAAAAGAGCAGAAATCTGAAAAAAAACATACTTTCAAGCCACAGACAAAAAATGAAATTATAGAAGTTGATTTACACATTACAGAATTACTTGACACAACTGTTGGAATGAGTAGCACAGATATTTTGACCTATCAAATGGATGTTTTTCACAAGACTATCAAACAACATGAGCATCACAAAGGACAAAAAATCGTATTTATACACGGAAAAGGCAAAGGAGTACTTCGCAATAAAATTACTGAGCAACTAAAAACAAAATACAAACATTTAAAACATCAAGATGCATCTTTCAAAGAGTATAGTTTCGGTGCTACCATGGTAATTATTTAACTTTTCATTGATATGTTAAGTCATTTTTTACATAGTAAAATAAAAGAAGAATTGCCGTTTGCTCCTAATGAGCAACAAGAAAAACTTTTAGAACAATTAAGTGAATTTGTTACTTCTTCCAATAATAAAAAATGTTTTATTTTACACGGATATGCAGGAACAGGAAAAACATCTATAATCAGTGGTTTGGTCAAGACATTAAATAAATTGAACCAAAAACCTATTCTAATGGCACCTACTGGAAGAGCCACAAAAGTTTTTTCACTTTATGCCGATTTTCCTGCTTTCACTATTCACAAAACAATTTATCGTCAAAAATCAATGACGGAGTTTCGTTTTATGTTGAATAAAAATTTATATAAAAATAGGATTTTTATTATAGATGAGGCATCTATGATTTCAGGAAACACAACCGATTCTAATTTTGGAAGTGGGAATTTATTGGAAGATGTCATTCAATTTGTCTATTCTGGTGAAAATTGTTCTTTGATATTTTTAGGAGATTCTGCACAACTACCTCCCGTGGAAGAAAAAAAAAGTCCTGCTCTAACTCAAAATTATATGGAGAGTTTTTATAACTTAAATGTTAATTATTTCTCTCTAACAGAGGTAGTACGACAGGCAAGAGAAAGTGGTATATTAATGCAAGCCACAAAACTAAGAACCCATCTTACCGATAAAATCAATTTAACCAATCCAACGCTTAACATTAATGGGTTTAAGGACGTTATTCGTATTAATGGTAGCGACTTAATAGAACGGATAGACCATCATTATAATACCGACGGAAAGGAGGAAACCATCATTATTACACGCTCTAATAAAAGAGCAAATTTATATAATAATGGTATTAGAAAGACGATTTTGATGAAAGAAGATGAAATTTCCAATGGTGATTTATTGATGATTACTAAAAACAACTATTTTTGGAACAAAGAATATGAAGGTATTGACTTTATAGCCAACGGAGAAGTAGTGCAAATAGAAAAAATTAGAAAATATTATGATTTGTATGGATTTCAATTTGCTGATATGACTTTGCGTTCTTTGGATTACGATTGGGAAATTGATGCTAAGATTTTAATTGATGGATTACAAGCAGAAAATCCTGCCAAAATGAATGAAATCAATAAAATACTATTCAATACGGTTGCAGAAGATTATCAAGACAAAATAAAAAATAGAAGAAAATTAGTAAAAAAAGTTCTGGAAAATGAGTTCTTTAATGCTCTTCAAACAAAATTTGCTTACGCTATTACTTGTCACAAAGCACAAGGAGGACAGTGGAAAAATGTATTTATTGATTATTCCTACATCCCACAGGAACAATTAAATGAAGATTATTATCGGTGGCTTTATACCGCTATTACTCGTGCTACTGAACGTGTCTATTTGGTAAATTTCCCCGAAAATTGGTTTGAATAAAAGCAAAGAACCACAAATAAAATTATAAACTAAAAAAAGAGAATAAAAATTGAATTTACAAGAGTTTCAAGAGCAATTCAGCAAACATCCCAAAGTGGCTGAAATTGTTCAATGGATAATCAGCAAAGAGAAAAATCTGCAAATCAACGGTTTGGTGGGTTCATCGGTTGCTTTCGTCTTGGCATCTATTTTTGAAAAAGCCAAAAGCAATCATCTATTTATCGCCAACGATGAGGAGGAGGCAGGATATTTTTACAACGATTTAAAACAAATTTTGAGTGGTGAGCAGGTTCTCTTTTTCCCTTCATCTTACAAAAAAACGCTACGAAAATCGCAAGTAGAAACCTCCAACGACATACTTCGTGCCGATGTTTTACAAGAAATTTCAGCACACAAAAAGCCACTTATTATCGTTACTTATCCACAAGCATTGGTGCAAAAAGTGATTTCTACTACCAATATGCAGACCGTTATGCTAACGCTAAAAGTTGATGAAATAGTCGGAATAGAAACGTTGATTGAATATTTAGATGAGTACGGTTTTGAACGAGTGGATTTTGTGTACGAAGCTGGGCAATATGCTGTTAGAGGTGGTATTGTAGATATTTTTTCGTATGCCAACGAAAACCCTTTTCGCATTGATTTCTTCGGAGATGAGATAGAGAGCATTCGCATTTTTGATATAGAAACACAACTTTCCAAAGAAAGTAAAAAAGAGGTCAATATTGTTCCCGATATATCGATAAATAACGATGGTTATAATCTTATTCCGTTACACGAATTTATTGATAAAAAGACATTTATACACTTCAAAGAGGTTGACTTTGTAAAAGATGAAATGACGCTCTTTTACGATGAATTGTTAGGAAAAGCGATACAAAAAAATGAAAGTAGTGAAAAAACGGAAAACGGACTGATAACAGGAAAAGAGTTTTTGCAAGGCGTTAATGATTTTAGAAAAGTAGAATGGAGTAAAAAAGCGTTTTTCCTAACCGATAGTATGGTGCTTTTCTCCACTTCGCCACAACCTATTTTT
>PDWI01006942.1_pt1 | contig 13997 bp, 9 predicted proteins | sample 1430891 | NCBI WGS metagenome assembly PDWI01 (sample SAMN01162508, study PRJNA174530) | Oral metagenome, whole genome shotgun sequencing project. | biome: Marine environment; feature: Marine mammal; material: Swab sample of the gingival sulcus; isolation source: swab sample of gingival sulcus...
TCTGCATATTCAGGAATAACAAACGAGCTTCTTGAGCATAAAAAAACGGGGCAGCCGGGTATTTACCAGACTTTTGTTCTCGGGCAGGATTATGGCCCAGCCATGCTTCGCCTGCAGCAGCAGCTCTGTAAAATAAATTCAGGGTTTAAAGATATCGGTCTTAATGTTGAAGAGGCAGACGCCTTTATTTGTGATCGTATCAGCTATAGCGTAGATATTTTGAACAGTATGGATACTGTTTTGGGTACAGGGTATCTTCAGCGGCAGGAAGTTCTACTGGCAGCCCGGGAGATCCTTGCCTCTATTGGTGAAGTCCATTCTGCTTTTAACAGTGCGAATATTCTGCAGAACCTTGGCTATAATGCTACTTTTATTGACTTAAGCGGTTGGAACAGCCGTACGGAATGTACCATTGATGAACGCATCGCTGCTGCTTTTGACGGCATTGATCCCCGTGAAACGGTATGTGTCGCCACCGGTTACACCAAGGGGACAGAAGGGATTATGCGGGAGTTTGACCGAGGATATTCTGAGGTGACTTTTTCAAAGATAGCAGTGCAGTTAAAAGCAGCAGAGGCGGTGATCCATAAGGAATATCACCTTTGCTCTGGTGATCCGGTGATCATTGGTGAAGATAAAGTGCACCCTGTGGGAAATACCAATTACGATGTTGCCGATCAGCTTGCTGATGTGGGGATGGAAGCCATACATCCCAAGGCTTCTAAACCGCTGGAGATTAGTGGGATTTCAATTCGCATGAAGAATGCTTTTGATCCGGCCCATTCAGGCACCCTTATTACCAGTGATTATATTTGTCCGAGCTCAAAAACAGAAATCGTTACTGGTTCAGACAAGGTGAGTTGTGTAGAGATACACGATACGAGGATGGTTGGGGAGGTTGGCTTTGACCTTCGTATAATGGAAGTCCTGGCGCAAAATAACGTCAGTTATATAAATAAGGCTACCAATGCCAATACCATAGATATTATTATCTACGATAAGGATTGTACCCCGGAATTACTGAAGCAGCTAGAGGCGCGTTTTGAACAGGTCTCTTTCCAGAAGGTTGCGATTGTTTGTGCCATTGGCTCTAATATTGCAAAACCGGGAATTTTGGCAAAAGCTGCTGAGGCGCTGGCGAGTGCACATATTAATATCTTAACGGTATCGCAAACATCCAGGCAAACGAATATGCAGTTTACCATTACCAGAGAACAATTTGTGCAGGCACAGCAAGTTCTGCACCGTGCTCTTTGCGTAGAGTAAAAATTTTCTTCCCCTTCTTTTTCAGCAGCGTATAGCGCAGTCTGTTGCAGTTTGTAAAAGGAGGGGGTTATCTCTTCTCTTCTTTTTTGGTACATCCTGGCCCAGATAGCCGACTGTGACCATTTGAGAGTGGAATAACGTTTATTTGTGTACTGATCCGCTCTTTTAGTGCGGGGATGTGGGAAATAATTCCGATCAGTTTTCCTTCCTGCTGAAGACAGGATAATGCTTCCAGGGCTGATTCAAGTGCATTCTCATCGAGGGTGCCGAAGCCTTCATCCAAAAATAATGAATCTACCCGGACTTTTTGACTCGCCATTTTTGAGAGTCCTAATGCCAGTGTTAAACTGATAATAAAGCTTTCTCCCCCCGAGAGGTTTCTGCTTGATCTGATTTCGCCTGCTTGATAATTATCAATAACATTAAGCTCCAGAGGCTGTTCTTTATCCCGAATTAATAAATAACGGTCAGTCATTTTTTCCAACTGCCGATTTGCGTATGTTATCATCAATTCAAAGGTAAGTCCCTGTGCAAATTTTCGATATTTGTTCCCATCGGCTGAACCGATAAGACTATGCAGCTTCTCCCAGCGGAGACATTCTCTCTTTTGGGCCTCAATAACAGCTTGCTTCTCCTTTATTTTTTCTTTAGCAACGCAATTTTGGTGCAGTTTGTGTTTTAAGGCAGCAATAGATTCCCTTAATTCCTTCAACAGGTCGGTATATTCCCGTTGTTGCGGCTCCAGCTCTTCGAGAGTGTTTTGGGTGATCTGCCTGGCATTTTCTGTTGCCAGTCGTGATTCTCGATCTTTTTTTCTGGCATTCAGTTCCGTTTGTGTATGTTCCAGAGCCTTTGCCCGTGCCGATAAGGACTCTTTTTCTCTCTCCGGCAGTCTAATGCTGAGGAACATCTTTTCATCAGCAAGATTCAGTGCCGCAAGAGCCGTGGAAAATTCAATCTCTTTTCCTTCCAGTTCCGGTTCTCTTTGTTTGATGCCTTTTTTCAGGGAATGAATACGTGCTGTTGCTGTTATTACCTTTTGCTGCAGGCGGGTATGGAGGGTTCGTGCCTTTTCTGTTTTTGTTTCTGCCGTGGTAATGGCCTTATTTAGTTGCTTTTCCTCTGTATCCGGGCTGTTGTTCCCATAAAGCTGTTTTCGTTCTTCCCGCTGCTTTAAGACTCTTTTTTTCCCTAGTTGTATGTTTTCCTCTCTTGCGGTGAGGGTTTTATATTGGGTAGTTATGATGGCATTGAGACGGTTTATCTCGCTGTCTATGGTCGTGAGTTGTTTTTCTGCCTCAATTTTCTTATTTGTCTGCTCTTGCCAGAGCTGCAGTCTTGCGGTGAGTTTCTCCGGTAATGCCAGTAGTTCTGAGGTACTGACAGCCTTGATCCCAAAGGGAGAGAGCGTTTTTATCAGCTCCTGCTCCAGTTGCCTGAAATTGGTATAGAGTACTGAACGTTGATTTTTCAGTTCGGCGGACGTCTGTTCTATAATCTTTTTGTCGTTTGCGGCTGTTATTTTACTCTTTTCGCTCTCTGTATATCGGATGCGGGCGGCATTCTCCTCCTGTTCTTGTTTCTGGATGCAGCTTTCCTGTTTTTCTGCTTGAGTAATAAGTTTTTCTAACGCTTCAATCTCCCGTTCTGTTGCATCTGATACGGGAATATGTTCTTTTACAAACGGGTGCTCGGTTGAGCCGCAGAGGGGACATTGTTTCCCCTTTTCGAGCTTACATCTATATTCCTCCAGCTCTTCGATTCTCTTGATAAACACCATCTGCCGCAGCAGCATATCCTTTTCGCTGCGGTATTCCCGCAGTAATTTTCCTTTGAGTAGGGTTTGTAAGCTCTCTTTTGCCCGGCGGAGATTGTGACTGGCCTCGGTTAATTCCCGTTCCCTGATACTCTGTTGTTGCGTTGCTGTCTCCAGTTTTTTTACCGCTTCAGCTAGTTCCTTTTCTGTGCTTTTTAGGGTGTTTTCTTTTTGCTGGATTTCCTGTTGCTTGTTTCGCAGTGTACGAAATTGCTCCTCAAGACCGGTAAGCCCCCGCACCAGCCATTCATCATGCGAATGTTTGGTTAAATATTGTTCAATCGCTGTCAGTGTCTGTTGAACTGTGGTTCTCTTTTTCTGCTCTTTAAGCAGGTTTTGCTCCTCTTTTTTGATCTTTCTTGTCTCTTCACCGCAGATTTTTCTCTCTTCTTCTATTGTCTTTGCTTGTTGAACAATAGTCTGGTCGAGCAGGCGAATTTGCTGAATAAGGGGGGCGGCCAGTTTCAGTTTTTCCTTATCTTTATCGAGTTGTTGTTCTGCAGCCTTAAGAGCGTTCGCCTGTAGTTTGGCAGCTTGTTCGCATTCAGGAAGTGCGGTCTCTTCTGTGGCCAGGGAGTGGAGCTCTTTTCTTTGTTGTTCACGGATTGCTGTAAGTGTTGCATATATCCCATCCAGCGATGCAGCCTTAAGAGCCTGTTCCAGTTTGGCCTGCTCCGGTTTGAAGGTATCTCTCTCTTTTTTCAGCTTTATCTCTTCTCCTGCAAGATGAGAGAGCTCTTCCTTGAGCTTTTTGATAGAGCTTAGCCATAAAATGGCATTATTGATGGTTGTGAGCTTCTTTGTTATGTCAATTTCATCTCTTTTCTTTTTTTCAAGAAGCTGCTGCAGATCGTTTTCCTGTTCGCTGTCAAGTATTTCTATTCCTGATGTTTCGGCGTTGAGAAGAGCCAGCTTCTTTTGTTCATCCTTTTGCCGTAAATGAACACGGCAGGAGATCTCTGAGTAGATTTCTGTACCAGTTATCTGTTCGAGTATTTTTGATTTTTGTTCAATGTTCGCCCGTAGAAAGGTATCAAATCCACCCTGAGCCAATAAGATGGAACGGGTAAAACGGTCAAAATCCATCCCTGTTTTTTCTTTGACAACATTTTTTATCTCAAGTTTTTTGGTTTCAATTGGTTTTCCCGTATCTGCATTTATAATTTGATGTTCATGTTCCTGCAGCTTTGCACCTGCCTTTTTACGTGCTGTTCGTTGTTCCCAGTGACATCGGAAGCGGCCTGCCTGGGATTCAAATAAGACTTCGGCATAACACTCACCCGTTTGGCGGGACATAATCTCGTTCTGGCCTTTATTCACCTTTTTCAAACGGGGAGTAACGCCATAGAGGGCGAGACAGATGGCATCCAGAATTGTTGATTTACCTGCACCGGTTGGTCCTGTGAGTGCGAATATTCCGTTTGTTGTATACTCGCTGCGGGTAAAGTCTATAATCCACTCTCCATAAAGGGAGTTAAGATTTTTAAATCGGAGCTCAAGAATCTTCATAATTGTTGGTTATATGTGAGGGCGTTTCAGGAAAAAAGCGAATTGCGGCAATGATGACTTTCGTTTAGCTCAGCAGTTATTAGCGTCTTCCTCCTGCAGCGTTTGAACTATTTCGTTATATGCTGCGGTGAGCTCTTCCCGCTCTTCTTGCGGGATCTCGTAAACATCCAGACAGCGGGTGAAGACATCTGTGATGCTTAGATCATCAAGAGTTTCATTTTCTGTCATTGTATTCATTAATCTGTCTGCAATCTGCCGATTTTTTAGCCGCCGAATTTCCATGGAGGAACCATGTAATGCCTTGTCGATTATCTCCCGTAGATTGGTCACGCTGCTTTTGCCGGTGTATTCTATCTCAAGCCATGCTCTGCTCTGCTCTTTTTTGAGCGATTCTATTTTGCTGCAGATTGTTTCCAGTGATCCAGCAATACGAATGAGCTCTTGAAAACAGGGAATCTCCCGTTCTCTGATTTCCGGTGCTGTCTGGTTAAAATCAACCACGATAACCTGTTTCTTTTGTGTTGCTTCTCCATAGCCCATCGGCAGAGGGGAACCGCTGTAGCGTATATGTGAGGCTGCCGCAACCTTCTGGGCAACGTGTAGATGCCCTAGGGCAAGATAGTCAATTGAAGGCGGGAAGCTTTCCTTATTAATATGTATCAGCGAACCGACATAAAGCTCTCGCACCCCATCGTCATCAACAGTCCTGCCTCCTGCGGTAAAAAGATGGCCCATTGCAATAATGGGAATATCTTTATATCCGGCATTTTTAAACGCTGTCTGTTGCTGTTCAGCAATGGCACAGACATCTGTATAGTGATTTTTCAGCCCTTCAATAAGTTTTGCATTCTTTGTATCAATGGTTTCTCCCGGCTCTGCTGTTCGTATATCTCTATCGCGAAGATATGGTATGGCGCAAACGATTGCCTCCGGCCTATTTCCTTGGTAGAGGGTGATGACTTCATCTGCCGGAGAGTCCGTTATGGCACTGACGATATGAATATTCATGGCCTGCAGAAGCTTTTTGGGAGCATTGAGGAAAGAGGGGGAGTCGTGGTTCCCAGCAATAATTACGACATGGCGGCAGCAGGATATTGCCGCCCGGGAAAGGAAACGGTAGTAGAGTTCTTGTGCTTGATTGCTGGGGGTGCTGGTATCAAAAATATCACCGGCAACAAGGAGTATATCGATATTTTCAGCTTCAATTGTCTGTATTAGCCAATCAAGAAAAGCAGAAAACTCCTCGTAACGTTTACGACCGTAGAGGGTGCGGCCCAAATGCCAGTCAGAGGTGTGAAGGATTTTCATTAGTTTCTATAAACGGCCACGTGAGGTTAGCGGAATATGAGGCCTCTGTTGCAGGACGCTTTCTCTGTAGCAGGAATCTTCTTTTTATCCGTGTACAATCTCTTTTTGCATTGCTGCAATAACTGCTGCGGGATCTTCTGCCCTGGTGATGGGCCGCCCAACAACGACATGGTTTGCGCCGTTTGCAATCGCCATTTGTGCGGTAACAATGCGTTTCTGATCGTCATTATTATCTTGCAGATTTGCTCCGGGGCGGATTCCAGGCGTAACAATGAGCAGCTTTTCCCCAAGTTCGTTTCTCATTTTCTCCGCTTCCAAACCGGAGGAAACCACGCCATCGCAGCCTAATTCCAATGCCCGTTTTGCACGAAAGAAAACAAGGTCGGCAATGCTCTGCGTCATCCCCATTGCCCGCATATCTTCCTCGCCAAAGCTGGTAAGCACCGTTACAGCCAACAAATTTAGTTCGCTCCCTTGCGCTGCTTCCACCGCCGCCCGAACAATGGGGTCGTTGCCATGAATAGTGGCAAGGCTCACGCCTCTATCCCGAACCTGTCCAACTGCTTTTTTGACTGTTTCGGGTATATCGAAAAACTTGAGGTCAAGCATCACCTTATGCCCCCGGTTAATAATCCAGTCAACGGTTTCAAACCAGCTTCCCACAAAAAGCTGCAAACCGATTTTGAAATAGCGGGTATGGGATTCGCATTGCTTTACCAGTTTTTTGGCTTCTTCCGGGGTATCAACATCAAGGGCAACGATAATTCTTTCTTCAATAGGTATCTGTTTCATGGCGTTTTTTATAAAAGTTTTGAATTTTAAGGCAATTTGTTCCTCTTCCGGCAGCTTCTAAAAGAGAACTGTCTGCACATTCATTCCTTTTTTTTCGGCAAATTGAATGGTGTAGGCAGTTCCTTTTGAAACTCCGTCCCAAAAAGCGACAACCATATCGGCATTATTTACAATATCCTTATTGCGGATAACACCGGCACTTTTACCGTATTTTTCCCATTCCGGAGAAAATATACGGGTTTTTATTCCTCGGTTTTTTGCCCATTTTTCGGCAAGTTGATCTGCTCCTCTTGCTCCGCCGGATACAACCAGTTCCACATCCTGTAAGCGGTCCATACATTCTGCTAATCGGCGGTAGTCGCTAAAGGAGCGGGAGCCTACTACGGCAACTCTCATCTGGTTGCCCCTTGCACAATCTCTTTGTCAAAGTAATTTACGCCCATTCCGGCATCGACCACCATTGTTTGGCAGTTAATTCCCGATGCCCGTGGGGAGAGGAGGAATACAGCGAGGTTTGCTGCTTCCTGGGTGGTGAGAGCTTCTTTTCTAAGGATGGCTTTTTCTGCAAAGAGATAGGAATCAATATAATTGGGAATGCCTGCGGAAGCCGATGTTTTTAGCAGGCTTGGGGCAACGGCATTAAAGCGAACCCGTGAAAATTCCGCAAAAGATTTGGCAAGGAATACCAGCGATGAATCAAGAGCCGCCTTCACCGGTGCCATATAGCCGTAATTCTCCGCAGCCATCTTTGTTGTGGATATGGAGATGGTTACCATCGAGGCATCTTCTGCCAGCAGTTCCTTGAAATGGTTGGCGATGGAGATAAAAGAGAAGCAGCTTATATCTACCGCCTGCAAAAAATCCTTTTTCACCGTTTGATGAAAGGGTTTCATCCCCTCGGAATAGTTGGCAAAGGCGATGGAATGAACAATACCGTCAATCTTTCCGCCGCCGTTTTCAGCCAGCCATGCGGCAACTGCATTACGCACCGCAATAATATTTTCTTCCTGCTCCACATCGCAGGTAAAAACCGGAGAATTGGGAAAGAGTTTTGCCGCTGTTTTTGCCCGTTCTTCGGAGCGCACAACATGAATAACCTCTGCGCCTTGCTCAACAAGGGTTTTGGCAATCGCACAGGCGACGGATTTTTTATTGGCAAGACCAAAAACGACAAACCGTTTCTGCTCTATTTCGAGAAAGCCGTTTTCTGTATCCATTGAAATCGTTTCCTTTTGTGAGAAGAGTTAGAATGTAGCTGAATGGTTAGAAATGGTACGCCAATCCCACCGCAAACATTAAAGAGAAAAGCAGCGATAATTTTGCCGTGCTGGCAAGAAGCTCGTTTAAGGTAAATCCCATATCGCATTCAACCTTAATGCACAGCCCCCGCCCCAGCCAGAAGGTGGCGAGAGGAAGCAGCACAAAAGAACTTGACCACCGCATGGCAACAAAAAGCAAAGGAATGCAGTAGGTCGCATATACCAAAGCTTTGTAAAAGAGGATTGTGCGGTATTTGCCAAGGCGCACGGCAAGGGTGATTTTACCTGCCTTGCTGTCGGTATCCACATCTCTGAGGTTATTGACCACCATAATTGCGGTAATCAGCAGGCCTGGCGGAAATGCCGCCCAAAATGCAAGCCAGTTGACGCTGCCTAATAATATGTAATGGGTTGCCCCAACCCCTATCAGCCCGAAAAAGATAAAAACAAAAAGTTCTCCCAGTCCGTGCGATGCCAAAGGCCACGGGCCGCCACTATAGGCAAGTGCCGCCAGCAGGGAAAATACGCCCGTTGCAGCAATCACCCATCCCCCAACCATCGTTAAATAACAGAAAACAGCCGCCGCACAACAGAGCGAAAGTATCATGCCAAATCGAACCTGCTCCGGGGAGATAAGCCCGCTTTGGGTTACCCTTACAGGGCCTTGCCGCTTATCGCTGTCGATCTCGTTTTTGAAATCGAAATAATCGTTCGCCAGATTTACCCCAATTTGCAGCAACATAGATGCAACAAAACAGGCAATCGCCGGCAGCAGCATACTTTTTTGCCAGCCGGCAGTTGCACAGGCAGAGCCGATACCCACGGCAATTGGTCCGCCTGCGGCAGGCAGGGTTTTGGGGCGAATGGCAAGAAGCCAAAGTTTATATGCTGGCAGATTTTTATACTCGTCTGTTGGTTTCATAACGGTTGCAATACTCGTTTTAGGGGTGGTGTTGTTTGGTAAACATACCTGAGGGTAGGAACTGGCATTACTTTTGCAAAAAGAATATACGAAATGGCTCAATAACAGGGGTAAGGAGCCTTAATGAGGCTAGAAGATAACAGGTTGTTTCTTTTCCCACAAGGGCAGGGAAATGATTTTTATTCTCTCTTTTACCTTCACAATCCAGGCATGGTCAGGAGGCAGTCTTGGTAATGGAAATTCCCAAAAAAGCACCTGTTTCACCGGTAAATAATCCGATTGCACAAGTGTTGGCAAGCAAGAAGAAGAGGGCGGATTTTTCTCCTTTTCTCGTTGCGGAATTGCGCCCGAATGAAGAAACAGCCGCTCTCTCTCCTTCTGCCGCTCAGCCATCAGGCTCTTCCGCCTCAGAAACACGTCAAAAAAATGACATGTCAGCATTGGCGGCTGCAGCTCCCGTTTTTATTGCCCCCAACAATGGTGTCTCTTCTGTGGATTCCCCTGCGGCAGAAAATGGCCCTGTGAATCCCTTATCGGAAGAAAACCTGTTGATTCTTGATGTCGAAGCAGAAAAAATTGGGCTGCAAGATTCTCTTCTGGGCTACGCATCAAACGAGGCGAATCTGCTGCCGCTTGGTCAGCTCTCTGAAAAGCTTGGATTTAGCCTTGAGGTTGACCCTCAACAGGGCAGGGCAGACGGCTGGTTTATTGATGAAGGCAGAAAATTCCAGCTTGATATGAATGGACAAACGCTAACCGCTGACGGGAAAAGCTACCCCTGGGAGGAGGGAAAAATCTATTCCGGCGATGATGACATCTATATTGATAGTGAATTGTTAAGTAAAATTTTTCCGGTAGATTTTAATCTCTCCACTGCGATGATGAAGCTGGAGCTTGACCCAAGGGAAAAACTGCCCCTGCAATTACAATATGAGCGGGAGCAACTACGGGAAGAGCTGAAAAAGAGGGGCGATTCCGGGCAGCACTATCCCTTGCGTAAAAGTTCATACGATTTTTTCTCCTTCCCTCGTATTGATGTCAGTACAGATACGTCATTTTCCAACGCTGGAGACAGCGATTTTTCCATACCGCTAAACTATTCTGTACAGATGAATGGAGATATTGCATGGATGGATGGCTCTCTGTTTCTGACTGGGGGAACGGATGGAAGCAATACCTTACGGGGCAGCCTTTCCCGCTATGATGTGAACGGAGAATTACTTGGCCCCCTAAAAGCGACACGGTTTTCTCTGGGGGATATTTCGCCTGTTTCTCTCCCCATTCTTGCTGGTGGTGGCATGGAACGGGGGGCAAGCATTACCAATATGCCGCTGAATAGAAGTGACTCCTTTGATACTACCCGCTTTGAAGGGAGTTTGCCTGCGGGGTGGGATGTGGAACTCTATCAAGGCTCCAGCCTTATCGCTTCCCAGCGGGTAGGAGAAGATAGCTTCTACTCTTTTAAAGATATTTCCTTGAATTATGGGGAAAACGATTTTCGTATTATCGGTTATGGGCCGCAAGGGCAGAAACGTATTCTAAAGGAGCAGACCCTTACCGTCGGCGGAGATATGATTACTCCGGGGGCGTTTGAATATGCCTTCTCTGCATCCGATGCCAAGCGGAATCTCTTTTCTCTGGAAGACAACGGGGGAGAAGAAAATGCGTCTTCTGCTCGTATTGCCGGGAAGTTGAGCTATGGAATCAATAAAAATCTCTCTTTGAATGCCGGGCTTTCTTCGGTGGAATTTGCTGATAAACGGCATAATTATCTACAGGGAGGTTTTGCCGGAACGCTCTCTTCTCTTTATGGAAAAGGCGATATCATTGTTGGTGATGAAGGCGGCACCGGGCTTTCCTTGCAGGGCTTGACAAGTCTTGGCGGTGTTAATTTCAGGCTGCGCCATGATTGGTATTCTGGGCTGGAAGTTGAAAAATCACTTGATATCAAACAGCGTTCATCCGTTGCAATGAATGGGAGAACTCCGGGCTTTGGCTGGTTTCCTGCCGTAAATTACAGCTTTGAACTAAAGCGGACAGAGACTAGCGCAGGAGAGAGTGAGGAGGTAAAAAATCGTCTTTCAACCTATATCGGCGGTGCCCATATTCTCAATACTTTAGAAAAAAGTCTTGAAAATTCAGATTCCCCGGTGAAGGGCGAAACAAAAGTGAGTTATTGGGCAGGAGGTAATCGATTTCATGCAGGTCTTGATTATACGCTTGGAGGAGAGGGGCAGCGTATTCACAACTATTCGCTGGGAGGAGATTGGCAGCTAAGCAATGAGCTTTCTCTGGGGACAGATCTCTTATACTACCCAGGAGATGACGAACATGGCACCATTGGGGCGGAGGTAAACTGGGATGCGGGCTCCTTTCTTCTTACGCCGAGCCTTCAATATGATACGAATGGGGATTTCTCGGCAGGGGTTTCTCTCTCCTTCTCTTTAAGCAGGGAGCCTTTGACCAGAGAATTTATCATAAATTCAGATGCGCAGGCAGAAGATGGCGGTGTTGCTGCTTTTGTCTATAACGATGCCAATAGTAATGGTCTGTATGATCAGGGAGATGAGCCGATAGAGGATGCAACAGTTATCAGCCCTCAGCAGCGAAAAGGGGAGAAGACGGGAGAAGAGGGTGTTGCCTTTTTTCCATCCCTTCAACCCCATGAAATAACGGATATAGAGATCGATTCCAAAACTCTGGCTGACCCGGCATGGCAGGCTCCGGTAGAGGGTGTTGCCCTTGCTCCCCGCCCTGGACATATTGAACGTTTGGAAATTCCGGTTGTTTCAACCGGAGAGCTGGACGGCACCATCTATGCCATCAATAAGGATGGTTACCCTGTTGAAGTTGGCGGACTGGCTCTGGAGTTGGTAAATGACCAGGGGGAAGTGGTAAAGAGTACCAGTTCTGAATATGATGGATTTTATCTTTTTCAAAAAATCTTCCCCGGTGAATATACCCTGCGTATAAAGGAAGATGCTGAAGAAGCTGCACCCTATTATGAAAAAAGCATAACTATCGGCAATGATGGCACTATCGTTGGCGGCAATAATATTGTGCTCTATAACGGGCGTGCCTATACTCCTTCGCCGGAATTGCTGGAGAGAGGTTTTACGGTTGCTCCGAGAGTGGAGGAGCAGGTGGTGAAAAATGCGGAAGAGAGTAAAAAAGAGGCAGCAGAACATCACCTGCAGTCTCAGGCTTCGCCCAGGCCCCGTAAAAGTGCCAATCAGCTTCTGGAGGAGGCGTTACGCCGCTCTCCTGCTCCCCGTATTCAGCCGGAAAGAGGCCGATTCCCTGCTAAAGAGGCTGCAGTGGAGAGGGAGGAAAAACCTTCTCTTGATTTTCCATCGGCTTCAGGCATATCTCCCGAACGGGATACCTTTGAAGAGCTGATTGCCTCAAGTGAGCCGACAGGGCAAGATGCTGCGGCAATGGCAAAGGCTGCTGCCGCGGCACCAAGGGCAGAGAGAGAGGCGGCATCGTTTTCTCAGCCGGTATTGCGTCCCATTGGCAACCCTATTAGTAAATTTACTCCTGTCCTTGCACCAGTCCAGCCCTTTTCTCCGCTGGCAAGTCCAGCGTCTCATCGAATGCAGGCGAGCCGGGCGGCAAGTGCCTATGCCTCTCTGCAGGCGGGGTAAGCTGCTTATAAGCGGAATTCCCGCACACTATCCGGTTTTTTAGAGCGTTTCTGCCGCCCGTTGTTATGGCGGTATTCCAGCCGTAACACCCCCTTTTGTAACTCTTCAGGGGAGATATTTTCTAATATAATGGTTGAATCTTTCTGCGTTTCAGGGCTGTAAATGGCAAGCCCTTTTGTTCTGCCGATCTGCCGCCACTCATCGTTTGCTGCAGCTCTATAAAGCAACTCTACATTCCCAAAGGAAGAGACGGCTCCTTTCCGCTGATAGTGCACTTTTACCGCCTTGCCTGCAGGGCTGTTTGGGTAATCCACCAAGGAGATATCTAGTGGAACAACGGAAGGCAACTCCTCATTATGTTGAATAATAATCGGAAAATGGGAGATTACCTGAACATCAAGGCCGGGAGAAAATGGTGCATCCACAATCTGTTTTCCTGCTGTATTTTGCTTTACTACGGGAGTAAGAACAACTTTTGCCCGATACTCCCCCTTGGGAAGGTCGGCAGGTTTACGCAGCATAAATTTTATAACCTGTTTGGCGTTACCTTTAATTCTTGCCCTGCGGGGAGAGAAACGAATCAGTTTGGCTATTTTTTCATCTTGCGGAGTGATTGTCTGGGGAGTAACCCATCTGCCGTCTTTCCCTTTCCGTAAAGGGAGAATCGAAACCCTGTACTCTGCTGGTTGATTGTTGTTGTTGACAACAGATAATGTGGCAGCGCGGTCTCTTCCATTAAAGATCAAACGTACCGGATTGAGCATCAGGTTGAGAATCTTTGCCTCTGCTGGTTGCGGCAGAAAAAATGGAATGGAACAGAAAATAAAAAAGGCAGAAAGGAGCAGTCTGGAATAAAAGATATTGGGAGAAAAACGCTGAAGCATAATTTGTTTCCCTGTTGTTAGTGTTTTAAGAGGTTCGCGGTTTTTTTGCCGGTTATTCATCCGCGGTAAAATTGATGGTTATTGGTATGGAGCCAAGATAGCTTCCTTCCTGGGTTCTGCTTTTGGGCAGAGTAAGAACTCCTCCGATATGAATAGAAACAGGTTTGTTGCCGCCCGGTAGAAAAATAATTTTATTAGTATGTTGGGAATGGCTAGTGATCTCTTTAAGGGTAATGGTGCTGCTTTCACTCCTGATAGAGACGTTTTCCGGGTAGGTAAGGGTAAGCCGCCCTGCTTTTATCGATCTGCAGATGAGTTTACCGCTTTTCCAGGAGTCAATAAGGGATTGCCCTCTATGGAGTGTTGGAGTGCCGGTTTGTGCATTAATAGAGACCGAATCTCCCGCCGGATGAAGGTCAATTGTGCCGAAAGAGATCGTTTCAGGATTGCAGGAAAACTCCTCTTCTGCAAAGGCAGCCGTGCCCTGCAGAAGGAGTGTGGCCGTAAAAACAGATACAATGAAGAACCTGAGACTAAACATTTACCCTTTTACAAATAGTTAATGGTAATTTGCATCGGTGTAGACGTTGGTCC
>PDWI01006943.1_pt1 | contig 13996 bp, 9 predicted proteins | sample 1430891 | NCBI WGS metagenome assembly PDWI01 (sample SAMN01162508, study PRJNA174530) | Oral metagenome, whole genome shotgun sequencing project. | biome: Marine environment; feature: Marine mammal; material: Swab sample of the gingival sulcus; isolation source: swab sample of gingival sulcus...
TGAAGATTCAACTATTGAAAATGAGTCTGAAATAATTGAATTTGCAACTCCTTTATTTGAAAAAACTGCTTTTATAAAAAATAAGTTAGAAAGGTATGAGGCAAATAGTAAAGTTAAAGAAGAGATAGCAGAAAAATTTGTTACTGAAGATATGAGTGAATTGGAAGCTAAAAAGATTCATAAATTGATTGGTGATATTCATAAGAATATAGTCAGAACTTCTATTTTGAAAAATGGTGTAAGAATTGATGGTAGAGGTCCTGAAGATATTAGAGATATTTCTTGTGAAATAGGTGTTTTGCCAAGAGCTCATGGTAGTGCTTTATTTACTAGAGGAGAAACACAAAGTTTAGGTGTTGTTACTTTAGGAACTACTGATGATGAAAAAATTGTAGATGATATTGATGGACCTAAATCATATGAAAATTTTATGTTGCATTATAATTTCCCTCCATTTAGTGTAGGAGAAACTGGTAGATTAGCAACTGGAAGAAGAGAGATAGGGCATGGTCATCTAGCTCAAAGGGCTTTGGAAGGTGTGTTACCTACAAAAGATGATTTTCCATATACTGTTAGAGTTGTTTCTGAAATATTAGAGTCTAATGGATCTTCTTCTATGGCTACTGTTTGTTCTGGAACTTTATCATTGTTAGAGGCTGGAGTTCCTATTTCTAAACCAGTTTCTGGTATAGCTATGGGATTAATTTCAGATGGAGATAATGCTGTAATTTTAAGTGATATTTTAGGAGATGAAGATCATTTAGGAGATATGGACTTTAAAGTTTGTGGAACAGAAGATGGTATTACAGCTTTTCAAATGGATATTAAAATCTCTAATATTAGTCAAGATTTAATGAGAAAAGCTTTATCTCAAGCAAAAAAAGCTAGAATGCATATTTTAGGCATAATGAATGATACAATTTCTAAACCAAATAGCGATGTAAATGAGTATGCTCCAAAAATAACTTCTATAAAGATTGATTCAGAAAAAATTGGTGCAGTTATAGGTTCTGGAGGTAAGGTTATTAAATCTATTCAAGAAACTACAGGTGCTGACTTAAATATAGATGATGATGGATTTATAAGAATTTTTGGACCTACTAAAAAAGCTGCTGATGAGGCATTAGAAATGGTTAAAGGTATTGTAGAAGATCCTGAACCAGGTAAAATTTACAAAGGAGTTGTTAAAAAAATTACAGAGTTTGGTGCTTTTGTTGAATTTTTGCCAGGTAAAGAGGGATTGGTTCACATATCTAAATTGGCTAAAAATAGAGTAAAAAATGTTTCAGACATATTAGATGAGGGACAGGAAATTCCTGTTAAATTAATGGAAATTGATCAAAGAGGTAGATTAAATTTATCTTATATTGATGCTATAACAAAGTAAAGAAAATGAATTATTTAAGAGTTTTTGCAAAATATAAGGAAGGTAAAAAACCTTCTTATGGTTCTAAGTTAGCTTCTGGTGCAGATTTATTTGCTGATTTGGAAGAGCCAATAACTCTTGAACCTTTTGAAAGAGCCTTAATTCCTACTGGTGTTTTTATTGAATTGCCAGAGGGATTTGAGGCTCAAATTAGACCAAGATCAGGATTAGCTGTAAAAAATGGTATAACAGTTTTAAATACTCCTGGAACAATAGATGAAGATTATAGAGGAGAGATAAAAATAGTTCTTATAAATTTGGGATCTGAAAATTTTGTTGTTAATGATGGAGATAGAATAGCACAAATGATTATTGCTCCATACATTCAAGCTGATTTTGTTAAAAGTGAGAAATTTTCGGATACAGAAAGAGGAAATAGCGGTTTTGGTTCTACAGGAGTTTAAGTTTTGTTACTTAGACGAAGAAGTTTTAAAGTTTTAAATAACTATATTCTCAAAGAATTTGTATTATCTTTTTTAGTAGCTTTTGCTATTTTTTTTAGTGCTTTTTTAGTTAATGAGTTACTTGTTATTGCACTTAAAATACAAGAAAAAGGGGTTCCTCCAACAGTAGTTTTGCTATTTTTATTATATTCTCTTCCACTTGTTTTTTCTTATTCTTTCCCTATGGCAGCTATGGTTGGTTGTTTAATGAGTGTTGGAAGATTTAGCTCTGATAATGAAATATTGGCGATGAGGTCAAATGGAATTAGATATATTTATATACTAAAACCTTTTATCTATGTTGCAATAGTTCTTTCAATTTTTTCATTTATATTAAATGATTATTTTTTGCCAATGGGGACTGCTCAAAGAAATAAATTACTGTCCAAAGTAGCTTTGACACATGCTTCTGTTTTGTTAGAACCTTATGCAGTTACAGAGAATAATCAAGATAATTCAGTATTAATTACTGGTAATATAAAAGATAATAATATTGATAATATAATTGTTATTGGTTCTGATGAAGATAACAACAGAAGAGTAATTATAGCAGAAAAGGCATTTTTTGAAACAAATAAAAGTGTTAATGGGGTTACTCATTTAAGAATGAAAGAGCCATTTATGTTATCTGTTGATAGAAAAAAAAGGAATTCTTATACATACACTTATGGTGATATGCTTTCATATAATATAATTATAAAAGATATAATTACACAAGCTCAAACAAATACACCAGCTACATTGCCCAGTGGAAAAGTTAAAAAGATGGTAGATAGGGAAAGAGCTATTTATGATAAAAAAGTATTTGATAAAAATTATGATCTAGAAAAAGATTCATATATTTTATCAATGGGGTATGATCAACTTATCGAGGATAATATTTTTATAAACCAATTTAAAGAGAGTTCTTTTAAGTCCTATATTTCAGATTATTCAAGTTATAAAAAATTAGAAAATAGCAAGATTTATAAAAATCAACTAAATAGATATTTAACAGAGTATCATTATAAATTTGTTTTACCAACTGGATGTATTGTATTGATTATATTTTCATTTCCATTGGGATTATTTGCTAAAAGAAGTGGTAGATCTGTAGGATTAGGTGTTGGAGTCCTTTTTTCTGTTGCATATTGGTTTATGCTTTTGGGAGGGAAAATAATAGGGTTAACAACAGAGTTATCTCCTGTGTTAGTTATTTGGTTTCCCAATATATTAATTCTTTTGATTGGAATTATTTTATATTCTGTAAGGTTGAGTAAATGAAAACATTACATAATTTGCTTTTTAAACAATTTATCAAGGTATTCTTTGTGTCAATGTTAATGTTTGTTGCAATATTAATTTTTGTTGATCTATTTATGCACTTGTATCAATATATACAGAGTGATGCAAGTATTAAAGATATTGCAAAAATAACTTTTTTTTATATTCCTAAATGTATTCATTTTTCTATGACTTTATCAGTTCTTTTTGCAGTTGCTTATACTTTGGGTAATTTATATGCAAATAATGAGTTGATTTCTGTTTTTGCATCAGGTATTCCATTGTATAAATTTGTTACTCCTCTTCTTCTATTTGGTATATTTGGAAGTATCTTTAATTTTTTATTTGAGGAATTTGTTGTTATAGATAGTTTGAAGAAAAAGAATAAAACAGTTGAAGATGTTTTATATTATAGTTTTGAAGATGATTATAGTAAAAGGCAGGCAGCTGTTTATGATGTTGAAAAAAATATTATTTATTATGCAAATTATTATAATGATAAGAGGAAAACATTATCTAAATTTACTATTGTCCGATTGAGTAAATCAGGTAAGTTTTTACAAAGAATTGATGGTGAGCTTGGAACTTGGGATGGAGTTAAATGGGTTTTAAATGAAGTTAGGATTTTTACCTTAAATAAAGATACAGGGGAAATTGAAGAAGAGTTTAAGCAGGAGTATGTTAGTCCTCTATTTACAAAAAATCCTAGGTTTTTTAGAGATATTATAAAGAATATTGAAGAGTTAAAACTTTTAGAAGCTATTTCTTGGTTAAAAGAATTGAAAGATTCTCGTATTCCTAAAAAATATAGGGATGCTACTATAGATTTGAATAAAAGATTTTCTTTTACATTTACAACATTTATTGTAGCTCTTATATCTAGTTCTCTTGGGAGTAAATTTAATAAGAATATTCTTTTATATAGTTTATTATTAAGTGTTGCAATAGCTGTTACATATTATGTATTTCAGATGTTGACAGTTCTTTTTGCTAAAAATAGATTGCTGTCTCCATTTTTAGGAGCTTGGTTACCATTTTTTTGTTATTTAATTTTGGGGCGTTATCTATTTAGAAAATCAAAAACTTAAGATTTTATCTTGAGATGTTATAAAGAATTTATTGAGATGTTATATGAATAAAATTTTTACAGTTAAAAATGAGGATAAAAACTCTAAAGCTAGAACAGGTATTTTACATTTATCACATGGAGATGTAGAGACTCCTACATTTATGCCTGTAGGAACTAATAGTGCAATAAAAGCATTAAAGCATAGTGATTTAGAAAAGATAGGTTTTAATTTAATGCTTTCAAATACATATCATCTATTTTTAAGACCTGGAGATAAGGTAATAGAAAATTATGGCTCTCTACATAGTTTTAATAATTGGGATAAAAATATTTTAACAGATAGTGGTGGTTTTCAGGTATTTTCCCTAGCTGGAATGAGAAAAATAAAAGATGATGGAGTTAAATTTAGAAGTCATATCGATGGAGCTTACCATTTTTTTAGTCCAGAGAGTGTAGTAGATTTTCAAGTAAAATTAAATAGTGATATTCAGATGGTTTTAGATGTTTGCACAGCCCCTGATATTTCAGAGAAAAAAGCTAAAGAGGCAGTTTATCTAACTACAGAGTGGGCAAAGAAAGCACTTTTGCAGAGTAAAAAATATGATAATTATAAAGGTAGCTTATTTGGAATAATTCAAGGTAATTTTTATAAAGAGTTAAGAAAAATAAGTGCTGAACAAATTTTAGATTTAGATTTTCCTGGTGTTGCCATAGGTGGATTATCAGTAGGTGAGTCTGAAGAAGTTTTTGCAGAATTTTTAAATTATACAGCATCATTTTTACCAAAAAATAAACCTCACTATTTAATGGGGATTGGCACTCCCGAATATATTTTTGAGGCAGTTGAGAATGGTATTGATATGTTTGACTGTGTTTTACCAACTCGTATAGCTAGAAATGGATCTGCTTTTACTAAAAATGGTATTATAGCCTTAAAAAAAGCAGAATTTGCACTAGATAAAAGACCAATAGAAGAAGATTGTCCTTGCACTGCTTGTCAATCCTATTCAAGAGGATTTTTAAGACATATGGTAAAGTCAAATGAGATATTAGCTCCAATGTTAATAACAGAGCATAATTTAACATTTTTATATAGATTATTGGTTGATATAAGAAAATCTATTGAGAATTCTAATTTTTTAGAATTTAAAAAAGAATTTTTATATAAGTATAATAATGGTATTGTATGAAAAGTATAAAAAATAGAATAAAAGAAGCGAGTTTAAAAAAAAGAAGCACTTCATTCTCTGCAATTATTGTAATGACTTGCACCTTATTGTCTAGGCTATTAGGTTTTGTCAGGATTGCATTAATTAGTTTCTTTTTTGGAGCATCTCAAAAGGCTGATATACTAAATTTTACATTCAATATTCCAAATAATTTAAGAAAGTTAATGGCAGAAGGAGCCTTATCGTCAGCTTTTATTCCAACACTTTCACAATCCTTAATAAATGATGAATCACAAAAATCGTCAAAAAAATTAGTCCAGAATATTCTAACTTTTCAGATAATAATTTTAGTGCCTTTATGTATTCTATCTATAATTTTTTCAGAGAATATTATAACTTTTCTATCACAGTTTAAAGATAGAGAAACAATCTTAATAGCCACAAAACTTTTTAGATATTTTGTGAATTATATACTATTAGTAAGTATAAGTGCTGTTATTATAGCAACCTTAAATGCAAATGATAGTTTTTTAGTTCCTGCTTTAGCTCCAATATCTTTTTCCATTTTTGTAATTAGCTCAATTTTAATCTTTCATAAATCTTTGGGTATATTCTCAATGGCAATTGGAGTTTTATCTGGTGGAATTGCCCAAATATTGATACAGCTCCCTATGTTTTTTCATAAGGGCTATAATTTAAATTTGAATTTTAGATTTAATAATGAATATTTTAAAAAAGTTATGGTAAGATGGTTTCCAGTATTAGCAACTTCTAGTGTATTTGTGATAAATCAAATTATAGCCAATTTTTTAGCTACAGGATTAGATTATGGTAGTGTATCTGCACTATCAAATTCAATTGTGTTTTGGCAATTACCATCAGGGATATTTGCAGCATCATTATCTACAGTTTTATTTCCTAAAATGAGTAGGCAAGCAGCTAAAAATGATATAGAAGGTTTGAAAAATAGCATAAATTATGGATTAAGCTTTCTTTTTCTTCTTTTAATTCCATCTGCCATAGTTCTTATATTTTTAGGACCACACATTATTTCCGCTTCTTTACAAAGAGGTATGTTTACACTTGAAAACACAATATTAACAAGCAAAGTCTTAAAATTTTATGCAATAGGATTATTTAGCGTTGGAGTATATAATTTTTTACAAAGATTTTTTTATTCTGTAAATAAATTTTATATACCACTTTTATCTGCTTTATTAGTAGTAAGCATAGATATAGTTTTATCAATAATTTTAATGAAAACAAGATTAAAAGTTATGGGGCTAGCACTAGCAAATAGTATTGCTTTTTCTGTTGTTATAATTTTTTTATTATTTTTTGTTTTCAGAGAGTTAAAAGGCCTATCTTTAAAAATGTTTTTTCTAAATAGCATTAAAGTAATTTTTTCGATTATACCACTTATAATTTTCTTACTAATTATTACTTTTTTTGATAAAAATTACTGGATTTACAACAGTTCATTATACTCTTTTATTTTAACAACTTTTATAGGTCTATTTTCAGTTATTCTAACAGGATTGTCTTTTTATATATTTAAAATAGATATTTTTACCGATATAATAAAAAGAAGAAGGTAATATATGAAAAAGTTTATTTTTGCAGTAACAATTTTATTAGCATTTTGTAATATTTTTGCAGACGAAGTTTTAGATAATTCAAAAAATATAAACAGTGAAACAACAGAGACTAGCACCACAACAGAGAATAACACAACAGAGACTAGCACCACAACAGAAAATAACCCCAAAACAGAGCAAGAAATTTTAGAAGCAAAAAAAGTAGAAGAAATAAAAAGTATTTTAAAATGGGGCGTTGAATCACAAGTTATAAAAATAGTTTCACAACTTAAAGAGAACAAAAAAGCAGGTTTTAGCTCTGAAATAGAGAATATTTATATAAATACAGGCAATACAAAATTGAAAGTTTTAATTTTAGATTACTTTACTGCCATCGAAAATAGTTGCTTGTATGATGATTGCATTGAAAAATTAAAAACATATGATAATTACAACACAGAATATATGAAAGCAATACTAAACTATGTTGAAAAATTTATAAAAAATGCTACAGAAGAAGAAAAAAAAATATTTTTAGATATAATACTTTATGGAAGAGATTTTGCAGCACAACAAACAGTAAAACTAATTGGAAACAAAAAATTAGAAAACTTCTCTACAAAATTATATGAGCTATTTAATGATTATGCCTACAAGACAAGCGTAAAACCAGAAATACTAAAAACACTCGGCAAGTTAAACTATTTAGAAGCAGAAGAAAAAATAGTTGAAACAGCATTAAGCGAGACAAAAAGCAAAGATTTTAGATTTGCAGCAATTGATTCACTAGGAGAAATCGGAAACGATAAAGCCATAAAAACCCTAAAAAAACTACTCACAAATAAAGATTCATACATTAGAAACAGGTCCTTAAATGCACTATACAACATAAAAAACATAAATATAGATGAAATCATTTTATCCGCCCTCAAAGACAACTATTGGAAAATCCGTATGAATGCCCTTGATAAAATTGAAAATGAAAACCTAAAACAATTTGAAGATGTAGTACTATTCAAAGCAAAATATGATCCAGAAAAAAACATACAAAACAAATCCATAAAAGTGTTGGGAGTAATAGGTGGTGAAAAATCAGAAAAATATTTAGTAGAAAGTTTTCTAAATGGCGGCTTTTCATTAAAAAAAAGAAAACTTTGCCTAAAATCTATGAAAAAATTTGGATATAAAAACTATGTAAACAAGTTTACAAAAATTATCGAAAAAGAGATGCGTCGCGATTCTCGAAACAGAAAGCTGTTAGATACAATAGCTTTCGAACTTACAAAAATCAAAGAGCCAGAGCTTGCCCCAATCTATATGCAGCTTCTAAATTCTAACATAGGACTATATCAATATTATGCAATGGAGGGCATCAAGCTAAACAACCTTAAAATCGGTCGAGATGAAATTACAAAACTCTCAAATATAGGAAACAACAATAGATTACGAAATAATAAATTGAAAAATCTAGCTAAAGAAATCCTAGAAAAAGATAAAGAGAGTCAGGAAGTTTTAGAGTAGTATAAATATTTTTTTGGGGAATCTTAAAATGCAAAGCATTTTAAGACCAAGCTTTCCGCTTGTATCTTTTGCTTGCTAATCAGTTATAAAAATTTAGGCTATCGCCTAAATCTCTTCAATATTAAAGCCAAGCAAAAGGATACCGCTTCAATCTTTTTCCCTTATGCCAGATAAACAAATTGTTTAATAAAACAAAATTCGAGTTGAAATTTTGAAAATAATATGCTATAAATAAGTATGTTTTTATCCAATAATACTATTTTATCAAACAGCGAACAGCGAACAGCGAACAGCGAACAGCGAACAGCGAACAGCGAACAGCGAACAGCGAACAGCGAACAGCGAGTTAGGTTTCTCTAACTTCAAAAAATATAAAATTTATATATTAGAGCTTTTGGAGATTTATTTTTTAGTAAAATCTTTGAAGGCTTTTTTTTGTCTCAATACAAAAAGAGGAGGTCTTTATGTCTAATCGAAAATTTTTGTTATTAATACTTACATTATTAATAGTTTTAGTATCCTGTGTTCGAGAAGTTTCAGAAGTTAGAGACTATTATGTTAGATTTTATTTAGATTATAAGTATGGGGAATCTTTTGAACAAGTTGTAAAAAAAAATGAACATATAAATTTAAACTATGTAGAAGATAAAGTCGAAGAAACAGCTAAAGAAAAAAAGTATTATATTTTTAAAGGTTGGTTTTTAGATAAAGATTTCAAACAAAAGTGGGATTTTAGTAATGATGTTGTAACAAAGAATATAAAATTATATGCCAAATGGGAGAGAGAAATAGCAGTTGTTAGCTTTACTATTGATAATGGTAGTTCAATATATCATACTGAAACTGTTAATAAGGGAGAAGAAATAGAAAATTTATATTATATAGAATTGCCAACAAAGGAGTATTATAATTTTACTGGTTGGTATTATTTTTATAATGGAGATTTTATACAATGGCCATATTGGAATATAGTAGAAGATGATATAACTTTATATGCAAAATGGAGAAAAGTTAGAGCTTCTGTAAATTTTAATTCAAATGGTGGTAGTCTGTTAAATACTATTTATCCAGAAATGGGAGATAAAATTATTAAACCAAATGATCCAACAAAGAATCTTTATAGATTTATAGCTTGGTATAAAGATGAAACTTTTTTAGAAGAGTGGGATTTTGATACAGATACAGTAGAAGAAAGTAGTATAAGACTTTATGCTAAATGGGAAAAACAGTGTGTGGTAGTAGAATTTGAATCTAATGGAGGAAGTAATGTAGAAGCTGTAGTTGTAGATAAAAATAGTTTAGTTCCCAAGCCAGATGATCCTAGTAAATACTTTCATAGATTAGATGCTTGGTATAAAGATGAAACTCTTTTAGAAGAGTGGGATTTTGATACAGATACAGTAGAAGAAAGTAATATAACACTTTATGCAAAATGGATAGAGCAGAGTAGAGTTTGTTTTAATGATACATTTACTAACTATTATGATGATGTATTTGTTGATTTAGGTTCTACTGTTTCAGAACCTGATGAGCCTGAATCAGAATATGCTACTTTTGCAGGTTGGTATAAGGATGGAAATTTTTTAGAAGAGTGGAATTTTGATACAGATATTGTAACAAAAAGTATTACTTCTTTATATTTAAAATGGGATATTCATAAGGACGATAATTTTACAATTGTTCCAAGAAAATATTTAGAAATGTTTTCTTACTATTATATTAAAGATATTAATTATATTAAAGTTACTGAATTAACTCAAAATGATTTTGGAGACTATAGTATTATAACGGGTTTATTAAGAAAAGAAAAAAATAAAAGTTTTCATCTAAAATTAAAATCAGATGAGGTAGTTAATTATACATCTGATTTTGATGGAATGGACAATCTTATTAGTATTGACCTTTCTGAATGTAATTATCTTAATCAAATATACTATGGAGTTTTTATAAATTGCAAAAATTTAACAAGTGTAAATTTATCAAATTGTAATAATCTTACCCAACTACCTGAATCTGCTTTTGAAAATTGTAAAAATTTAACAAGTATTATTTTGCCAAATAATATAACAGGAATAGGTTGGAATGTTTTTGAAGGAACAGGGCTTGAAAGTATAGATTTATCAAATTGTAATTCTCTTGAAGTTATTGGTATTTGTGGTTGGAAAAATTTAAGAAGTATTATTTTGCCAAATAATATAAGAGAAGTTTGGCATGCTTTTGAAGGAACAGAGCTTGAAAGTATAGATTTATCAAATTGTAGTAAGCTTATAGAAATAGGTGATAGTGCATTTAAAGATTGTAAAAATTTAACAAGTATTATTTTTCCTAATAGTATAACAAAAATAGGAGAGAGTGCTTTTGAAGGTTCAGGGATTGAAGGTATAGATTTATCAAATTGTAGTGAGCTTACAGAAATAGGGAATGGTGCTTTTAAAGATTGTGAAAATTTAACAAGTGTTGATTTATCAAATTGTAGTGAGCTTACAGAAATAGGGAATGGTGCTTTTAAAGATTGTGAAAATTTAACAAGTGTTGATTTATCAAATTGTAGTAAGCTTATAGAAATAGGTGATAGTGCGTTTAAAGATTGTAAAAATTTAACAAGTATTATTTTTCCTAATAGTATAACAAGAATAGGCAGATATGCTTTTGAAGAAACAGGGCTTGAAAGTATAGATTTATCAAATTGTAGTGAGCTTACAGAACTAGAAGATGATGTTTTTGAAAATTGTGAAGATTTATCATCTATAAATTTACCAAATAGTATAACGAAAATAGGCAGTGGAGCTTTTGTGGGAACAAGTCTTGACACTATAGATTTATCAAATTGTAGTGAGCTTACAGAAATAGGTGGGTGTGTTTTTTATAATTGTAAAAGTTTAAGAAGTATAGATTTACCCAATAGTATAACAATAATAGGCGATTGGGCTTTTGAAAAAACAGGGCTTAAAAGTATAGATTTATCAAACTGTAGTCAGTTAGGAGTAATAGGATATTGTGCTTTTAGTGATTGTCAAGATTTGGCTGAAGTTAAGTTGCCAGATAGTATTAATCAAATATATGATAAAGCTTTTAATAATGGTTGCCAAAAGGTTTTAGTGCCTAATTCTAATATTTGGCATTTAGTTCGGAATAGTGGTTACACTGGAGTTATACAATATTATTAAGTAAAAAATATTGCAGGTGCAATATAAAAAATATATATAAAAAAGGAGATTTTGATGTCGGATGTAGATAAGACTAAAGATTTATTGGCTAATGTAAGAGCAAGGATAGATTCCTATAATAAGTTTAAAAAGCTTTATAATGAACAACTTGCTTTTGATTTTAATTCACTTAGTTTATTTAAGATTAATGAAAATAATATGAGTAGAATTATTGCTTTTTTCTTGGATAAAAATGAAAGTCATGGACAGGGTGATAAGTTTTTAAAAGTATTTGTTGAGTTTATAAAAGAGATAATAGATGAATCTGGTAAAGATAATACTATTAAATTTGACAAATTAAATTATGATAATTGTTATGTTAAATGTGAAAAAATAATTGACAATGATAGAAGATTAGATATTTATATAGAATTTGATGATTTTGCTTTTTCAATTGAAAATAAAATAGATGCTGGTGATCAAGAAAATCAGATAAAAGATTATTCAAGTTATTTAAAAAAAGAGTATAAAGAAAATTATTGTTTATTATATTTAACTCCAGATGGACATAAGCCTAGCACCTATAGTATTGATGAAAAAACAAGAGATAAGTTAGAAAAAAATAATAGACTAATAATAATTGATTATGGTGAACATATTTTGCCATTATTAGATAGGTGGATAGTTATTTGTAAGGCACCAAATGTGGAGTCTTTTCTTAAAGAGTTAAAAAAATATATAGAAAGAAAAATTTTAGGAGTAAATAGTATGGAAAGTGTAAAAAATTTAGAAGACATTATTTTAGAAAATAGAGAAACTGTTGAAGAGTTAGTTTCATCATATGAAGCTCTTGAACAAAAATTTGTTCAAAAATTGCGAGATGTTAAAAAGTATTTTGATGAAAAGTTTAAAGATTCTTATTTTGAAGGATTTGATATAAATAGAGAAAATTTGGGGCGTTATGATGGTAAAGATATGTTTAAGTATGGAATATCAAAAGGTGATAATAAAGTATGGTTTGAATATACTTTAGAAAAATTTGATTTTTATATAAATTATTATTGGACAGATGAAACTAATGAAAATTTTGTTGAATTCTTAAATGATAATCTTGGTTTAAAAGAAAATGGTTTTTCTGATTACAAATTTAAAATTGATATTACAAAAGATGTAGATACAATTTTTGATATATGTTCAGAAAAATTTGAGCTTTTAGGTGAAGTATTTAAAAAATACAAAGAAAACTAATAGTTTTATTTTCTAATAAATAGTTCGAGAGTAGAAAAAACGATTGGAGTGGAAACCCCACAGTGAGCTGTTTTTTTCAAAGGCAAAAGCGGAGGCGACGAAGCTTTTGCCTTTTTTTTTTGCAAGAGCGAGCGAGGAGTTGGAGCAGAAAGCGTGGTCGGGTTTTTGCTTGCAAAAATCCGATTTTCCCAAATTTTGTTTTATTTTATAATGAGCTTGATTTTTTTTTTTGAATGGTTTATAATTTTTTTAATTCAGGGTTAGGTGTAATTCCTTACCGGTGGTGATAGTCCACGAGCTTTTGCTGATATGGTGAAATTCCATAACCGACGGTTACAGTCCGGATGGAAGAATTTTTAGTGTAAAAAATTTAAGAGAGAGCCTGAATGGGGCTCTTTTTTTTGTTTAAGGAGTTTTTTATGGTTTATGAGGGTAATTTTGATGGCAAGGGCAAGAGTTTTGCTATTGTTTGTGGTAGGTTTAATGAGTTTATCACTTCAAAATTGTTAGATGGGGCTTGGGATGCTCTTTTGAGGCACAATGTTTCTAAGGATGATGTTGATGTTATTTGGGTTCCTGGTGCTTTTGAGATTCCTTTGGTTGCTCAAAGGTTGGCTAGTTCTAATAAGTATAGTGCTATTATTACTTTGGGAGCTGTTATTAGGGGAGCTACTCCTCATTTTGACTATGTTAGTGCAGAGGTTAGTAAGGGGATTGCTAATGCTTCTATGACTACTGGTGTGCCTGTTATTTTTGGTGTTTTAACTACTAATAGTATCGAAGAGGCTGTTGAGAGGGCTGGAACTAAGGCAGGAAATAAGGGTTTTGATGCTGCTGTTTCTGCTATCGAGATGTCAAATCTTTTTGAGAAGTTTTAAGTTCTTTTATGAAAAATTGTAGTGATGAAGATTTTATGAGGATTGCTCTTGATGAGGCTAAAAGGGGTGAGGGATATGTTTCTCCTAATCCTTTGGTTGGGGCTGTTGTCGTAAAAGATTCTTCTGTGGTTTCTACGGGTTTTCATAAAAAATATGGTGAGGCTCATGCAGAGGTAAATGCTATCTCTTCTTTGCCAGATGATTTTGACTACTCTAGTGCAACTATCTATGTATCTTTAGAGCCTTGTTCTCACTC
>PDWI01006944.1_pt1 | contig 13994 bp, 12 predicted proteins | sample 1430891 | NCBI WGS metagenome assembly PDWI01 (sample SAMN01162508, study PRJNA174530) | Oral metagenome, whole genome shotgun sequencing project. | biome: Marine environment; feature: Marine mammal; material: Swab sample of the gingival sulcus; isolation source: swab sample of gingival sulcus...
GACAGAGGTTGGGCAGAGGAGATTTATCGCAAGGTTGCCGGGGAGTGCCGTAATAAATTTATGGCCGAGCATCTGTTCGCCATCGTTGAGCAGCAGGGTGGAGACCGTCAGCTGATAAAAGAGCTGCATACCGAGGTCGCAGGTAATTTCTCTTCGGCGCAAGATCTGCTCTATCTCGCCGAGAGTGTTATCGACCGTCTGGCAGACAAGGCATGGGGCGGTGATCTTTATACCAAGGCCGCTTCTGCACAGGGCGCAGAGGATGTTCGCTTTGATATTTCCGCCAGTAAAAAGGCTCGTTTGGGGTAAAAAAGCGGTAATAGAAGGGAGGATTTTTGCATCTGGTGCAATTTCCTCTCTTCTTTTTTATTGTTTTTTTAAAAAACAATAAGTATAAAAAGCCATGCCTCTGGCAGTTTTGTGATTTTTCAGTCTTTATGCGCCCGTGGCTCAGCTGGATAGAGCAACGGCCTTCTAAGCCGTGGGTCACAGGTTCGAATCCTGTCGGGCGTACCATATCATACCCACCTGAGTTTTCAGGTGGGTATTTTTTTTGGAATATTAAAATGAGAAAAACAACCTCGCATTAACCCAGAAAGTCTCTATTTGAGTGTAAAATGTTTCCTTCCAGAAATATCATTCTTACCGGTTTTATGGGATGTGGGAAGACCACGGCGGGCAGATTACTGGCGGCAGAGCTGGGATGGCACTTTATTGATACCGATGAGCTGATTGTTCAGCAGGCCGGGCAGAGTATTGCGCAGATTTTTGCCTCGAAGGGAGAGGCTGCATTTCGCACAATGGAGCGGCAATTGGCAGTTCAATTGGCGCAGGAGGCGGCTCAATCGGTGCGAGGGAAAAATCTGGTTATTGCCACTGGCGGCAAGATGATGCTTGACCCGGTGAATGTGAAGGTTTTATCGGAGCATGGTGTTATTGTGTGTCTTACCGCATCGGCGGAGGAGATCCTGCGCAGGGTGCAGGGGGATACGGATACTGTGCGTCCTCTTCTTGGAGAAGGTGTTTCAATCAGTTCGATAAGGCAGTTGCTGGCAGAGCGTCGGGCCGGGTATGCAGCCTTTCCGCAGGTTTCAACCGATGGCAGGGAGCCTGGGGTAATTGTGCAGGAGATTCTGGCTGTGGTGCAGAAGACCCTCGAAAATTAAAACTTGAATGTTATCCCGGCAGAGAGTACCGGATAGATGCCATGGCGCTGAACACTTTCAAGCAGGCTTTCTGCGTCTGGTTGCAGGCCGGAAGGAGAACCGCATTGTCTGGAGGTCGGACCTTGAAAACACTGGGCAGAAGATTCATCCTGCTTCTGGTAGAGAAAGCCAATATCAAGGGTAAGTGCCCAGTTGCTTTTACTGTTTGGAGCAGCGCCCCAGCCCAGCCCCAGATAAGGAGCTATATACTGTTGTTGTTCCACAGCGGTAGAGCAGGGGAGTGATGTTCCAACACTGGAGGGTGCCTCTCCGGCGAGATTGAGCCGATTATTGTAGAAAACGCCTGCGCTTATGCGGAACCCACCTGTCCAGGGATGGTAGTCGGCAACAGTAGAGTTATGCAGATTTTTTTCCTGCTGGGCAAAGAAGATATTTTCCGGCAAGCTGTCGCTATAGCTGAAATGGACCTTTTTTGTGCGAAGATTGAGGATGTCTGCGAGCTGTTGCTGGCCTTCCAGGCCTAGCCCAAGCAGATCCATGGGCGCAGAGAACCCCGTCTCCCTGGCGAGAACGCTTCCTGCCGACAGGTACAGCATGGACAGAAGCAGCAGGTTGAAAATAGTGACGGTTCCTCTTCGCATGGTATTCTTTATGCCAATATATTATATAGTTAAATTAGAAAATAACAGATAGAGTATATTGTGTTTATTATCCTTTTGCAAGTTTGTTTTTTATGAATATTTTAGCTAAATAAAATTTTTTCTTGCAAACAAACGATATAACACATTGTTGTCTTTCAATGTTTTTTCCTGTCTCTTTCCAGAGGGAATATATTTGGTTTTTTTTGTCGTTTCCTGTTATCAATAATGGTGCCTGTGTTGTGTCAGGCTATTGATGGTTTGCAAGGGGGGATGTGCCGGGGAGTATATTGAAAATAAAATATTGTAAGGGGTTGATATGCAGTTGCAGGCAGATATAAGTTTATGGCTTTCCCGGATGGCAGAGCTGCTGCCCTTTGGTTATGCCTTTGGTGCGGGTATGGTATCGGCGGTAAACCCTTGTGGTTTTGCGATGCTGCCGATCTATCTGACTCTTTATCTTGGTGCCGGCAGTGAGGTATTTCATCGTCGTTCCTTTTTACTGCGTCTGGCAAAGGCGGTATGGATTGCGCTGATGGTGACTACTGGCTTTGGCCTTTTGTTCGGTGTGGTTGGAGCGCTGGTCTCCGCCGGGGGCAATATCCTGATGCACTATACCCCGTGGGTTGCAGTTTTTGTTGGCTTGCTTCTTTTTCTTCTTGGGGGGTTTTTGCTTTTTGGCAAGGGCTTTTCCCTGCCTGTCTTTCAGAATATTGCAAGCAGGATTGGTGACCCTCGTGATATCAGCGCCAGAGGGTTTTTCCTTTTTGGTCTGGCCTTTGGCGGTGCTTCCCTGAGCTGTACCCTGCCCGTTTTCCTTCTTGTTGTTGGTGCTTCTCTTGCCAGTGGCGATTTTGCGTTGGGCCTGCTGCATTTTATCAGCTATATCCTTGGCATGGGGAGTATTATCCTTATTCTTACTCTGGGGATTGCCCTGCTGCGAGACAGGGTGGTTGAAGGGCTGCTTCGCCGCCTTATGCCTTGGGTGCAGAAAATTTCTGCGCTGCTGCTGGTGATTGCCGGAGCCTATATCATGTATTACTGGCTGACATCGGGTTTGCTGTGGTAATTCTGCCATCTGCTCCAGACAGGATGCTACTCCTCTTCCTGCCTGCCTATGCCAAGGATAAATTCTTCCAGCTTCTCTCTATCCAGCTCCTTTTTGCTTGCTGTCTTCGTCCCTTTTCTGCTGGCGGGTCTCTTTTGCCGGGTAGCAAGGGTATAAAGATCATGGATGGCAAGATAAAATGAAGGAATGAGTAATAGTGTGATGGTGGTGGCAAAGATAATGCCAAATCCAAGCGATATTGCCATCGGGATGATAAATTTGGCCTGCCTGGAAGTTTCAAAAATCATCGGTGTCAGACCGCAGAAAGTGGTCAGGGTGGTGAGTAAAACGGGGCGGAATCTTTGGGTGCCGGCAAAAATAACAGCTTTTTTGATATTCTCTCCTTCCCCTTTTCTCTGGTTGGCATAATGAACGAGAATAAGGGAATCGTTGACCACCACGCCAGAGAGTGCGACCATACCCATCATACTTGCCAGACTAAGGCTGTAGCCAAGCAGCATATGGCCATAAATGGCGCCGATAATGCCAAAGGGAATGGCAGACATAACAATAAGCGGCTGGCTGTAACTGCCAAACGGAATGGCCAGTAAAATATAAATGCCGCCCAGCGCAAAAAGAAAGCCCGTTGCCAGACTGGCTACGCTTTTCTGGCTATTTACCTGCCGCCCCTGAAAACTCCAGTGCAGGCCGGGGAACTGTTGTTCCAGTTGGGGCAGAATGCTCTTTTTCAATGCAGCAATGATGAGTCGTGTATCCTGCAATGGCACAACATTGGCTTTCACTGTAATCGTTCTGCGCCTGTTTTGCCGGGTTATGCTGGTATCGGCAGAGGTTCTGGTGACGGTGGTTATTTCAGCCAGAGGTACCCACCCTCCATTCGGGGTTTTGATAAGCATCTCTTCCAGGTTGCGCTCATTTGCCCGCTCATTTTCAGGCAGCCGCACTCGTACCGTTACCTCATTTTCTCCCTGTTGCTGACGCAAGGCGATAATTCCCTGCCAGTTACCGCGTATCTGGCGACCAAGACTGGTGGAGTTCAGCCCCAGAGCCAATCCTTGCTTATTTATCGTATAGCTGTATTGGGGTTTGCCGGTGGTATGCCCCTGATCAATATCCCTTGTCTGGGCAAATTTTTCCAGTTGTCTCGCCAGGGATGCACTTGCGGCGTTGAGCGTGGAGATATTCTGGTGGTCTAGTTCAATGGAGATGGCTGCTCCGCTGCCGGGCCCTCTTGCATCTGCTTCAAAGAGCAGGGATTGCAAACCGACAATCGATCCTGTGGTCTCTCGCCAGAGCCGGGCAACTGCTGCTGCTCCTATCGGACGAATGCCGATTGGGGTGAGTTCTGCCCGAATACGTACCACATTGTTATTGATGAATGTTGAGGTGTTGGCAATCAGTGTTCCCTTTTTATATTTACTATCAACTTTTGCCAGAGTTGCCAGCAGCTTTTCTCGCACCGTATAGAGTCGGCTGTCGGGGCAGCCCCAGGGAAGTGTTGCCGTTACCTGCACCCGATCCGATTCGACTCGTGGTATCGGTGTTATCGGAACCCTGCCGCTTGTGACATAGCAGAGGGAAACCAGCAGCACCGACAGCATAACGAGAATAAACAGATAGCGACAGGAGAGGACGAAGTGCAGCAGCGGCAGATAGCGTTTATAGGTAAGTCTGTACATCAGGTTATTTACCAGCAAACGCAAGTTCTCCAGCCATCTGGTAACAGCGTTGTTTTTTCTTTTTTTAAGCTGGGCAAGATGAGCCGGAAGAATAAAAACAGACTCAAACCACGAGATGGCAAAAGCGGTAATAACAACAAGCGGAATCACTCTCCACATCTTGCCGATAATCCCCGGCACAAAGGCAAGGGGAAGAAATGCGACAATATTGGTCAGAATGGAGAAGGTGATCGGAATTGCCACCTCCCTTGCGCCGATAATGGCGGCATCGAGAGCACTCATTCCCTGCTGGCGATGTTTATGGATATTTTCTCCAGCAATAATGGCATCGTCCACCACAATCCCCAGAGCGACAATAAAGGCAAACATCGAGACCATATTGATAGAGACATCGAAAAATGGCAGAAAAAGCATGGTGCCAAGGAAAGAGACAGGGATGCCCATTGTTACCCAGAAGGCAAGACGGACTTCAAGGAACAGCCCCAGCAGGATAAGGACCAGCAGCAGGCCGATAAAGGCGTTTTTCAGCAGCAGGCCAAGGCGGGCACGATACATCTCTGAATTGTCGTTTGTGATTGCCCAGTTAAGTGCGGGAGAAAAATTGCCAATTATTGTCGCCATTTTCTCTCTTGTTTTCTCGGAAACACTGATGGGTGTCTCCTTGCCCACCCGGGAGATCAGCAGCTCAATGGAAGGCTTGCCATTAAAGCTGGTGGAACGGAGAACATCGTCAAAACTCTCGGCAATATCGGCGATCTGCCCCAAGGAGACGGTGCCGCCGGTTGCGGTGGTGATAATCGGGATCGCGGCAAACTCTTCCACCGTTTTGCTGCGGTTTTTCAGCCGCAGGAGAATCTCTCCCTGTTCGCTGTCAACAGAACCGCCGGGTAACTCCACTGATGCCGTTCGAATTGCCGCTGCAATCTGTTCATGACTGAGGTTATAGCGGCGCAAGGTTGCAACAGGAACGGCAACCTCAATCTCATGGTTGCGTGGGGAGACCATCTCTACCTGGCTGATTCCTTCCGTGCGCAGCAGTTCTGCCTTTATCTTTTCGGCGGCAAGCCGTAGCTGGTGGTAAGGCATATCGCCGTAGAGATGAAGCCGCAGCACTCTCCATTTCAGGGCGTCAAGGGAGACAACGGCTTTTTCCGCATCCTTGGGAAAGGTGGAGATTCTGCCTATTTCTGTATCTATATCCTGAAAAGCCTTGCGGGCATTGACTTTCTCTCGCAGTTCGACAACAACCCTGCCGCTTCCTTCAGTCGCCACTGCGGTTATCTTTTCAATGGCCTCCATACCGCCAAGGCTCTGTTCAATGGCAAGCAGGATGCCCTGTTCCACCTCTTCCGGGCTTGCCCCCGGATAGTTGACGCTGATGATTATCTGATCCAGATCAAAAGCGGGCAGCACCTCACGTTTGATCTGTGACGAGAGCAGTAGACCGCCGATAATAAAAATAAGCATCAGCAGATTGGGTGTTATCCGGTTGCGCACCATCCAGGCAAGCGGCCCTGTTACGGTTTCTGGCTTTTTTGGTTGATTACTGTCCATTGTGCGCCCGTTGCTTTTTCTGTTGCGCTTTTTTCAGGGAGGTAAGGCCGGCGGTAACAATCGTATCACCTTCGGTTATGCCGTCTGTAATAAACACCTGATGCCTGTTGCGGGCAATAATCTCCACCTGGCGCAGAGAGGGGTGCCCATCTTTATCAAGAATAAAGACGCTATTCTCTGTTGCAAGCTGGCTGCGGTCAATAGCCACAACATCTTCCAGCCGGGCACCGATAATCTCTGTTTCAACAAGGCTGCCCAGTAAAAGTTGTGGTTTATCGCTGTTTTCGGGTTTGAGAGAGAGAGGGTCATCGACCATTGCATAAATAACTGCCATACGACTGCCTTCTTCCAGCTCTGAGGAGATATGGGTGATAATACCGCTACGCTGCTGCTTCCCCTGGCGGATACGGATTGTTGACGGGGTATCTGTTATTCGTATCCATTGCAGTTGCTGTCTGGGGATGGCAATACGAATGCGGAAACGCTCTGTTCCCACCAGACTGCCGATGGTTGTCTGTGGTGTTACCCGGCTGCCGCAATCGACATTTTTACGCAAGGTTATCGCGGCAAATGGCGCACATATCCTGGTCTGGGCAAGATTGTCTGCGGCGAGTCTTTTTTTTGCCTGTGCCGCCTGAAGGGTTGCAAGCGCCGCATTCATTTGCGGAATGCGCAGCATAAGCTCTTTTTCTTTTGCGCTTACCTCCTTGCCCAGCAGCTCAAACTCCTTTTCGGCAACAAGCTGCCTACCCATCTCAAGGTTGAGCTTTGCCTCTGCCTGCGCTTCTTCTCCCTCCATCTGATCAAGAACAAGCTGGTACTCGCCAGGGTCGATGGTGGCCACAATTTCGCCTTGTTGCAGAAATCCACCGGGAGTGAACTGTGCATTGACTGATAGCAGTGGCCCTGTTACCTGCGGTTTAAGCTCAACAAAGGTATCTGCCTCAACAATCCCCATTGCCTGAAAACTATAGGCAACAGATGTGCGGTGCACTTGCTGAACCTCAATAAGAGGGGCAATGGCGTGGTGTGTGCGGGGTTTTGTCTTGACCGGGGTCTTCAGGTAATACCAGGCAAGCCCTCCCGCAATGGCGATGATGATAACAGCCGCCACTATATGAAAAAGCGGGGAGCGCTGCTCAGGTTCTGCGCTTGTCAGGTTCTCCAGTTCGTCTGTTATCTTGTTGCTGTCCATTCTTCCTGGTGAAAAAGGGTATCTGGCAATCCGCCGCTTAATGCCCGGTAGAGATCTATTCGTTTACATAGCAGTTGCAGGCGGGTATTGAGCAATGTCTTTTCAAGTTGCTGGGCAGAAAGGGTCGCCTGCAAAACCCGCTGATAATCGGCTGCTCCCTGGCGGTAGCGCCGACCTAGAGCCTCTACTGTGTTCTGTGCCAGCCGGAGCTGCTGTTTTTTACTTTCAAGCTGTTGCATAAGCGAGCGCTCCTCCACCAGCGCATCTTCCACCTCCTGTAGTGCGTGCAGCATCGTTGCTGTCCACTGGTGGTACTGTTGTCTGGCTATCGCTTTTCTGCGCATAACTTCTGTCTTGCGGCTGTCTCCATCAAAAACAGGAGCGAGCAGATTGGCTGTAATGCTGGTCAGCCAGTTGGCAAACAGTTCTCTGCCATCTGGTGCGGTGGTTTCGATACCTGTCCGCAGGGAAAGAGACGGGAGACGATTGGCAATGGCTGCCGCAGTATACTGATCTGCGGCCTTAAGGGCAAGCCATGCCTGATGAACATCTGGCCGTTGCTGCAATAATTGCAGTGGTATGCCGGTTGCGGGCAGTGGTGGCAGTTGTGGCAGCATTTTCTGCTGTGGCGGCGGGCTGGCGATTTGCGGCGGCTGTCCCTTAAGGATATTGAGCCGGTGGTCAAGCTGTGTACCCCTGGCGGCAAGGGCAGCAAGGGTTGCCTCGTCTTTTTGCACAAGCTGGCGTTGCTGGAGGAGATCGGCAATTCCTGTCTGCCCGGTTCGTACCCTGAATTCGATAATTGTCTCGGTCTTGCGGTTTATTTCCTGTTGCTGGCGAACAAGAAGCTGCTGCATCCGGTTTTCCTGCCGCATAAGCCAGGTTGTGGCCGTTTCTGCGGCAATACTTAGCGCAGCCACATCAAGCGCCTTGCGGCTGGCCAGCAGTTTCGCCGTTGCCGCATCCCGAATTGAACGCAGGCGTCCCCAGAGATCGACTTCGTAGGAAGCGGCAATTCCCAGCGAGAAATTTTTGTTGCTGGCACTGCTGTTTTTTTGTTGCAGGGAGGTGGCACTATTTATTTCTGCGGTTGGCAGTAGTGCTGCGCCAGCCTGTTGGGTCGAGGCCTTTATCTCCTCAATCCGCGCAATAGCAGTTTTGATGGTAAGATTATTGCCAAGAGCCTCTTCCACCGCCAGATCAAGTTCTGTGGAGTTGAAGTGCCGCCACCACTGCCGATCAGGAGTTGCCTCTCCCGATATGCTGAATGAATCAGGCAGGGTAAATGGTGGAGTGGCAGGGGTTTGCACCATACAGCCAGCAATAAGGATGATCGGGATAAAAACGCAAAGTCTGTGCATAATTGTTTGTTATTGGCAGAGCTGTACTTTTTATGCCAGGGAACCGGAAAAGCTAAAAAACAGATGACAAACAGTTGCAAATTACTATACTTTTTTTCTCCATGCGATGCTACTTTTCCTTGCCGGCAGGCTTTTCTGTTATCCGGCAAAAATAAAAAATTTACGGATAATATAGTTTATCATTACTGCACAGAATATATTTGCGGAGAGTGCCCATGTTGTCAGGAGATGCAGCCGGTGAATAAGAAACCCCATCAGCGCAGTGCCAATAGCTGTTGCTACACTGGAAACCGCATAAAAAAGCAGGATTTCTATCCAGAAACTATGTCGTCCAGGTTCAAAAACCCATAAAATATTGGTGAGATAGGCAACCATATTGGCAAGAAGGAAGGCGATAATATTGCCATACATCGAATTTCTGGATCGGGTTTTATTATCAACTGTTGCCGGCGTAAGCCGCAACAGGCGCACCAGAAGATCCTTCTCCTGCAGAGCCGGAAAAAGTTTCCAGCAGACCAGATGAAAGAGTGCGATATGCACAAGGGTGGAAAAGCCGCCAGCAATGGCATATTTGATGAATTGTATAGTGCAGAAGGAGGAGAATATAGACATGGTAATAAGGAATAAAATTCTTAAACAGCGGAAAACAGGGTGCAGCGCATCTTTTACTTGATAGCGTGAGGGATTGCAATGGATTTTGATTTTTTGCCGAAGAGAGGCATATCTTCCCGGAACTCTTTGTTTCTGTTGACTTTTTATTATAATTGAATAATAAGTCTGCAAGGAAGAGGGGAAAAGTAGACTGGACGCTGTTTTTATTGGTTGAGTAAAACGTTGAAAAAGAGAGCATTATGGATCAAGACAAGAGGGTGGGTTCCGGGGCAGGTTCTGTTATTGGCAAGAAGATGACAATTTTGGGGCAGATCTCCTGTAAGGGGGAGCTTGCCGTCGCCGGAACCATTGAAGGGACGCTTGATGCCGGTGACGTGAGCCTGCTCTCAACCGGAAAATTTCGTGGTAATTTGCACTGCCAAAGCCTTCTCTGTGGCGGGCGGCTGGAAGGGGAGGTTGCAGTTGCCGGCAAAGGGGTCTTTTTAACTACAGCAAGACAATATGGGCAGTTGCGGGCAAAAACGCTTGAGCTTGAACAGGGGGTTCGTTATGACTGCCTGGAGCCGCTTGCTGATTTATAATTTTTGCCGGATTTTCCTGAGATGGGGTTGATAAATAAGGATTGAACAGAAAAACAATGGAACTTGACGAGCTAAATCTTTCAATTATCAGCCATTTAACCGATGGAAGAGTCCCCTTTAAAAAAATTGCCGAATGTCTTGGTGTTGCCGAAGGCACCGTACGGGCACGAGTGAAGAAGCTGAAAAGTGAAGGAATTCTTGATATTACCGCCTTGGTTAACCCGGAGGCGATGCCTTCCCGTTCGATAGCGATGGTTGGTATACAGTTGAACGATATGAATCTGGTACGGCAGGCAGAGCGTTTAAGTAAGCTGAAAGGAGTGGTGAATGTCTGTGTGGTAACCGGACGTTTTGATCTCTTTCTCACCGTAATGCTTGATCGTGATTTTACGCTGGTACGCTTTTATACCGAGGAGATGACCAAAATAGATACCATTCGTGCGGTTGAGACCTTTGTTGTTTATAAAAGTTTTAATTTAAAGGTGCCGTTGTTAGCACTATAGAAAGGGAAAGATGTAGATAAAAAAAGGGATGCTGGAATTCCAGTGTCCCCTTTTTTATGAAATATCGGGGGCAAGCAGGATGAAGGCTAGTTTTTCCTGTTTCTGCGGGAAATACCGGCAACGCCAAGCAGACCTAGACCAAGCAATGCAATGGTGGCTGGTTCAGGAACTTCACTTGCCGGGCCATCACCTTTGGTATAGGTGATGTCTCTTAGATCATATTGCCCATTGTTCCAGTTGCCATGTACTGCTTTCCCTGCGAGGGCAAGTGTATAATCTCCTTGACTGAGACCATCCCATTTCCAGTTTGCAACCTTTGCATATTCACCAACACTGTACTGGCCATAAATTACGCTGAAGACACCACTATCATCTGTGGCAGCAATAACGTTACCGTTGTTTTTCAGTACTACAGAAGTAACATCCATAGCGTAGTCAAACATTCCGTTTGGGTTAAGGTCGTCGATGTCTTGCAGACCCTGCTTCCAGGTTTCGCTGAGTTCAAAACCAAACGATCCGGTACCCCACAGGGTAAAGTCATACTCCCTGGTAAATTCCCCTTCGGCTATGCCACCATCAGCTCCACTCCAGATATAATCCTTCATCGTTTCACTATTACCTTCATTATTAAAGGCAATAGTTCCTACAGGATAGCTTTTTGCAGCCGCAAGATTTGCCCCCAGCAAAACCATTGATGCAACGATTATCGTATTTACTACATTAGAAAATGTTTTCATATTTTTCTCCGAAAAAAAATTATAATGCCAGACAAGTCTGTTAACGTGTCTGGAAGAGTCAAAAGAACTTTTTATAGGGTAATATTTTTCACTCCATAAATAGAATTCTTGCTTGCCGTATATCTTTTAATAATGGAAAAAGCAAGGAAATAGTATTTTTTAAAAATAACGAAATTTCAAAAATTTGTGATTAAAAAAGGTGTTTCTCTGGCGCAGAAACAGGGGAGGAAAAAAGTTTTTTTCTTAATAAAACTGATTAAAACGAAAAAGGATATAAATTTTTTTTAGATAAAAAAAGGATAACTTTATGGAAATATTCTGTTTTTCGTTCTATTTTTATTAATAATATGCTTTTTCATAAAAATAAAATTTAATCAAAAAAAGAGGTCTCTCTCTGCGTTATTTCCCTGCCTAACATCTAAACGGGTAGAGAACAGTCTTTTCTATCAACTTTTCTTTTGTTTTATTTAATTATTACTGTGTAATATATGCTTGCCCTGGCAGGGAAATTTTTATGATAAGGATTATTTACTTTGCTCCCTTCCTCTTGTCAGATAAACGCCAAACAGGATAAGCCCTGTTGCCAGCAGTTGGGAAAATGTCAGCGTTTCATCAAGCACCAGCCAGCCTAGAAGAAGGGCACCCACCGGAATCAGATTAATACAGGCACCGGCATAGCTGGCAGGGACATATTTCAGCGAATAGTTATAGAGTCCGTAGGCACCAAGGGTGATAACGGCACCAAGATAGATAATTGCCAGCGTAGCCTTCGGTTCAAAGGTATGCGGCAGTTCAACACTGGGCAGAAACAGGAGGAAGAAGAAAAACAGCGAGCCGGAGACCGCCTGAATCCCGGTGAGGAGCAGCGGGGAGTAGCGTACAGTCAGTTTTTTCATCGCAATCGTATAGCCTGTGGCGCAGACCATCGCAAGAAACTCAAGAAAATTTCCCAACACCGGGTTGGGGGCGGCCTCTGTTGCAGAATTTCCTGCTGTCAGCCAGCAAACACCGAGCAGCGCAACGGTGGCACCGAGCCACATCCGCTTTTTGATATGTTCTTTCAGGAAAACAGCAGCAGCAAACATTACCAGTAGCGGTAGAATGGCGGTAATGATACCCGCCTGCGAGGCGGTGGTATTGGCAACCGCCTGTGCTTCAAAGAGAAAGTAGAGACATGGTTCGGAAAAGGCCATAAAGAATATCAGCTTCCAGTCTCCCGTTATATAGCCGCGAAAAGAGAAGAGATGTCTTTTAAGTATAACAAAGGGGATAAAACAACAGGTGGCGACAATCATCCGCCCGAAGATCACAACAAAGGGAGAAAAGGAGGTGAAGGCCAGCTTTAACCCGATAAAGGAACTCGACCAGAGCAGAGTGGCAAGAATAAGGGTGATGGTGGGCAGTGCTGCTGGTGGCGATGGTGTATTGTTATTCATGTATTCCCCTGATGTGGTTGTCTGGTATTCAGTGTGTTTTTGTCGCAGAAGAATAAGGCGCTGGCCGCAGTCGTTTATCCTGTAGAAAAAAGTACCTTCAGGACAGGAAATTATCAAGCCAATTCCTTGACAGGTTTTTAACAATCAATTGCGATGCTGCAATCCGGGGAGTTGTGTCAGGGTATCGGAGAGGCGGGCGGTGGAAGGGAGCTTTTGGGAGAAAACGGCATCTTCTGCAGAACTTGGCTGTGCAATATGGAGCAGATACTGCGGCCCGCTCTGGCGGGCGGAAAGGAGGACTTTTTCGGTATCATCGGCAAAAAAGGTGGCCTCCCTGTGGTAGGGGATATGGGTGGTCAGCATCTCCCAGAAGCGGGGATCCTCTTTTGCTGCGCCGACTGTCGAGGAAGAGGCAATATCTGTCAGCCAGGGGGTGAGATCGTATTTGCCCAGTTTCACCGCCAGCGTTTGCGGATGGGCATTGGTTACCAGAAAGACGGGAATGTCTATTTTTCGCATCGCATCGAGAAAATCAATTGCTCCCGGAAGCAGGGCAATATGCTCTCTGGCTTCCTCCTTCATGGCGTAAATATCAAGTTGCAACTGCTGTGACCAGTATGCCAGATCATACCAGTTGAGGGTACTTTCCACATTTTTATAGGCGGCAAGCAGTTTTTTCTGCGCTTTTTCAAAATTTGTGCCATGTACCCTGGCATAGCGGCGGGGAACAAACTCTCTCCAGAACCAGTTGTCAAAATGGAGATCAAGCAGTACCCCGTCCATATCAAGAAAAACGGCTTTTATCTGCTGCCAGGGAAATTGCGGGATCATCGCTTCTCCAGCAATTTTTGCAGCTCGGCGATGGTATCGTCGACGGTGGCAAAGATCTGTTCCACCGAAGTCATCGGTGTGGTGAAATGGATCAGCCGCCTGTCCGGGGTGAGCTTATCCGCCTTGCGCTTTTTACTGCCGCTATATCTGGAGAGAAATTGCAGCAGATCCTGCGGGTCAATGGGGGTGTCGTCAACAAAGGTGAAAACCAGAAAATCGGCGCCCTGCTCCAGCTTGCAGATACGCAAGGCTGTCAGCGCTTTTTTGATCTCTATTATGCGCAGCAAAAAGTTGAGCGGGTCGGGAAGGGTGCCGTATCGATCCCGCAGCTCTGCGACAAGCTCTGCCCTCTGGTCTTCATCTTCCCGCACCAGGGCGGCAATGCGCCGATAGCAGATATAGCGCTGATTGATGGAGGGGATATAGTTCTCCGGGATATAGGCGGAAATTTGCAGTTTGACTTCCGGGTCGATCTCTTCCTGCAAGCCGTTGCCGCTTTCCTGACGTACCTTGAGGTCGGCCACCGTTTTTTGCAGCAGGTCAAGGTAGAGATCGTAGCCGATGGCGGCGATATTGCCGCTCTGGGAGACGCCAAGCAGGTTGCCACCGCCCCGTATCTGCAAGTCGTTCAT
>PDWI01009138.1_pt1 | contig 13994 bp, 11 predicted proteins | sample 1430891 | NCBI WGS metagenome assembly PDWI01 (sample SAMN01162508, study PRJNA174530) | Oral metagenome, whole genome shotgun sequencing project. | biome: Marine environment; feature: Marine mammal; material: Swab sample of the gingival sulcus; isolation source: swab sample of gingival sulcus...
CCTTTCCCAAAAAGCTAAGGCGGTAGGTTTTATTGTGTTTACATTTACAGTTCTCTACACATCTATCTGCTGGATCTAATTTTGAGATAAGATCATCAAGCTGATCAGGTGTTTGGAAAACGTTTTGTAGTACACGCTGGTCTTTATAAACCAGTCTCTCCTTTCCGTGCGTTATTGTTCGGTAAACATATTCATTATCGAATTCAAACTTGAACTCATAACTATAATGAAATCTCTTATCCTTTTTATTTTCTTCCATATCTGTATCTTATTTCATTGTGATTAAAATAGAGGGCGAGGGGCTATCCCTCTATAAATATCGTCAGAGCTGTTGACGAAAAAAAAGACCGCTTGCCCCTCTTTCATTTTCTATTCTACTTTAATACCTCGCTCTTTTAACACCTCTGTCGCAAAATGAATATGACCTTTATGCGTATTGATTTTGTCAATAATCTCTGCTGTTTGCTCATTTTCCTCATACTCCTTAATCATCATATCTGACAACTTAATTAAAGCGATAAGGTCGCTGTCTGTTAGGTTTTCGTAAGTCCATTTAATCTGCTTGTATAAAATATCTGTCTGTGTACCCATTCTATTATTCTTGTTTAGTGTTACTTTACTAATTCTTTGTACTGCTTGGCATCAAGCACTATAACTTCTTTTGCTCCTTCCATTGTTAAGGCTACCTCTCTAATACGTTGGCATAATTTGCTATTCCTACGATAGGCTAATGCGTGGCGTACATTTGGTACTTGTGCATTAAACCTCTTAGCAAGTTCCTTAACTTGTTCAGGGCTAACTTTGATTATTGCTTTATGTTCCATTCAATTTATACGATTGTTGTAACTTTAATTTTCACTATCTTTATAGCGTTTGTTATCTCGTAATAATGCAAATTTATAGATAATTTTCTACAAACATAAATATTATGACGAAAATATCCGAAAGAATAGCTCTTATAATTGAAAATAAGGGTATAAGTGTTAGGTCAGTGGAGCAATCTATAGGTTGTTCTAATGGAGTGATTTCAAGATGCTTAAGTAAGGGTACAGATATTTCAAGCTTATGGGCGTCGAAAATTATCGAAATTTTTCAAGATATTAGTGCTGAGTGGTTATTAACAGGGGAGGGTACTATGCTTAAAGAGAATAAGGAGGAGGGCGATTATGACCTTCCTCCTATAGCCCACCCTACAGAAGAAAATGAAGGTATACCTCTCATACCTTTAGATGCTATGGCAGGAGTCTTTACTTCAGAAGAAACTATACTTGAATATGAGTGTGAACGTTATATCGTTCCTGCATTTAATGGTGCAAACTTCCTTATCAATGTTAAAGGTACAAGTATGATGCCCACCTATCATTCAGGGGATATTGTCGCTTGTAAAAGAGTTTCATTGACAGATATATTCTTTCAGTGGGGGAAAGCTTATGTCTTAGATACAGACCAAGGTCCTCTCGTCAAACGTATTCGTCAAAGTAAGATTAAAGATCATATTGTACTGGTGTCTGATAATAGTGAAGAGTATCAGCCTATTGATTTACATATGAGACACATCAATGGCATTGCCCTTATCATAGGCACAATACGTTTAGAATAAGTCTTAGATAATACTCAAGCATCTACACGCCCCTTCCTATGTACTATGTAGGAGGGGGTTTTATTTCTTTTTCTGCAGGATTTTATGCAAGAATAATTCAATACCCTCTGATATATAGGTGTTTACATAATGTTTTAGAATGATGAAAATAGGATTTTTATTGTGCATTAGGGGGTGTTTATCCATTAAAAACAGGGGTTTAAGTACTGCAAAAAAAACTTTAGACCCTATTTAGTGATAAATTTTAGTACGTGATTTGTCCCCCCAATTCAGATTTTTACAAAAAGTTTTGTCCCAGCATTTGTCCCCCCAATCGTCCCACCATTACATTTTTACCCAACGGATTGTCATAGATTTGTCCACCCATTATTTTGCATTTAACAGCTGTTAAACACCTTTTCAAGGCTTCAATCAGCTCCCCCATTTAAGGTTTATTTAACACCTTTCGCACTCAAAGCCGAATCAATCCCTGCAAACCAACCTTACCTCGCTAAAACGAGCCGTATTTCCACCCCTTTTACCCCTCTCTCCTCGCACAACTACAAGCCTACCGCACAATCCCACCCAAAGCCCAAAAAGAACCCCAAACAGCCGTTTTACCGACCATTTGGGGCTAATAATTTAAGCGAGTTAAACCTCAATTAAACCGACTTAAAGCCAAACCATTCAAAAACCCTTCAATAATTAAAGCAAAATTAAAGCGAATTAAAGTAATTTGCCAATCCGCAAAACGAACCAACCGAACCTAACTCTCTAATCTATAACATTATACACTAATAATCCTATGACAATCTGTCTTTCCTCTTATATATTTCTTATTCTGTTCTCCCTTCCTCATCAACCTCGATGAAGCCCCCTCCGTCATCTCGCCTTTGGCTCGATGCCACCTCCCACCGAGGGAGGAATGGCTTTGCACGGCTGTATCTTTCGTTGAGCGAAGCCTCTACCCAAGGAAGATGACCAAGCAAGACGGAGCGGGTAAAACCAAGTCTTTCAGACAAATATAAGATTATATTGACAAAGAAAAAAGTGTTAAAATCGCTATCTATCTATCTATCTATCTATCTATCTATCTATCTATCTATCTATCTATCTATCTATCTATCTATCTATTATATCATTTGAAAATTTAATATATGCTATTTTTTTCGCCAATTGACATCTCTTTAAGAATAAGACTTAATCCAAGATAAATGGGCGAAGGAGAGCTTTGTAAGTAGGGTTTAATTCCTCTTTCTCATCATGTAAAGTCAGGGAATTTTGGACTGCTGGGATATAGTCCTCACTAATAGATTGCTTTGTCCAAAAACTTAGTAGGCGAACCCCCTTATTAGGTTTCGAGGCAACACGACAGATACGGCTTGCCTTCATCAAAGACTCACAAGCATAAAGCCGTAAATCATCTTCTCTATCAAGCGGCGTAATCAAAAAGAGACCACTGCCCTGCCCCTCTTTCAACAAAGCCTTTGCACCCTTCATGAGGCGATATAGCGTCATGCCAGAGCTATTCTCTTGACGAGCTAAGGCTCGTTTTTCCTGCTCTGAGGCATAAGACGAAGCAAAGAAATAAGGGGGATTGCTTACAATAAAGTCAAAGGAATCTGGACTTTCTAAGCTTAAAAAATCTTGGTTTAAGAGTCTGACTCTATCTTTATAGGGACTATTATCAATGTTCTCACGAGCATCTAAACTTGCCCCTTCATCAATCTCAACAGCAGTAATATAAGCTTTGGGAAAAGCTTGGGCAAGCATAAGGCTAATAATACCTGTGCCTGCCCCAACATCAAGAATCTTTAGACTTTCCTTCCTTCGAACTTTCATCAGATTACTAATCCAAGCAGGCAAAAGCAAAGCATCTGTTCCAACTTTCATTGCCGAACGCTTTTGAGTGATCGAGAAATGCTTTAGCTGAAAATCTTGACTCATAGGAAGATTTTATTGAGTATTTGTCAGAGCAAGAGCCTAACTTCGTAACTTACTTAGAATAGTTTCCCACTGACGGATACGCCATTCATTGGGATATAAGTTATTCGTGCGATTGCCCAAGTGCTTGACAAAACCAATATTTTGCCCTTGATAGCTGAGCAACTTAAAGCCTTTAGACAGATTCTCTGACAAGGATATATTCTGTCGTCCAAGATAAAGTATAGCCTCCTCTAAGTTTAGCTCAACTTTTTCGAAATTATTCAAATTTATTTCTGTAGAAAGAGCTAAAGCAGGGTGTGGAATTAAGCTTTTCCCCTTGACTTGTGCCAAAGGAATACCAGCAGAAAGTACTGCGATTTTATAAGATTGCAAAAGGTTTAGGTAGTCATGAACGAGGGGCTTGTAGGCATAAATCGTGGCATCACCTTGTGTCTCGAAGTGATAATCCTCGGCAGATTGAATAAAAGTCCTAACTGCTTGAGGAATATTTGCTGCCTGCTTATGCTTACTTTCTTTCTTGAGTTTGCTCTTCTCTGAACTCTTAAAAACAGCTCCTCCGTCTTTCTTTCTAAAGACAGCCATGAAAAGACCTTCTCCTTCCAAGCGATTTGGTTGCATGCGGTAGCAAGGATAAGTAGTATAGGGAGAGCGTAAAACCTCTTCTGGAAGATTGGATAATTCAATAGCCTCAACATCAAAACTTTCCATAATAAAGTCTACAATCCCCTCATTTTCCAATCGGTTAAAGGTACAAGTGCTGTAAATAAGCAGTCCATTATCTTTAAGACAGCCGTAGATATTAGTCAAAATATCCTTTTGACGATTGGCACAGATAAGAGGGCTATCTACTTGCCACTCTGTACGAGCGTTAAGGTCTTTTCGGAACATGCCCTCGCCAGAGCAAGGAGCATCAACTAAGATTAGATCAAAAGCTTGCTTAATCTTGCTCCATTTATCAGGCATAGAAGAGCAAACAATACTCATGGGTTTACCAGCCTTGAGCATATTCTCAAGTAAGACATTAGCACGATTTGGTACAACCTCATTTGAAATAAGTAGGCTATCCTTGGGAAGAATATCCTGAAGAAGAGTACTTTTGCCCCCCGGAGCAGCACACAAATCCAAAGCTGTCATAGCCTCTTCTCCCAAAAGCTCTTTGACCTGATAGAGTAACATAGATGAAGCTTCCTGAACATAGTAAGCCCCTGCATGGAAGAGTGGATCAGCTGTAAAAAGAGGGCGTTCCTTAAGATAGAAAGCCGTCGGACACCATGGTACAGGATTTCTCAAATTAAGATGATTATCCAAAGTACTTTGTTGTTTAGTTTGATTAAAACGAATCGAGCATGGAGCTTCTCCGTCAAGGGCTTCAAACAAGGCTTTAGCCTCATCTTGCCCCATCAATTCTGTAATCTGCTGGGTAAATGCTGGCGACAGTTCTTGCATACGTATCAGTTAGGATATTCTAAATTTTAGTTTGCCTTTGGCTTAAAGCGTTCTTGACTCTCCTTGATATAGTCCTCATCTTTGAGGACATAACGCATATAAAGCGAGTAGAGAATCATCGTTGAAGGCAAAGCAATCAAAAGCCCAAAAAAACCTAAGAGATAACCCCAAATAGACAAGGAAAGTAAAACTAAGGACGGACGTATCCCCATTCTATGCCCCATGACACGAGGGACGATGAAGGTATCTTGAATAACTTGCATGATAAATAAAACCCCAAAAGCAAGTAGAAAACAAATGAAAAGGCTCTGCCCAGTTTGTATACTCATTAAAATTGAACACAATCCTAAGGGTAATACCCCCACAATCTGCATGTAAGGGATAAAGTTTAGTATACCTATAAATATAGCCATGGCTGTTGCCATTGGCAAGTCAATAAGATTAAAGCCAAAAATTAAGATTAGCGTAACAGATAGAGCAACCAAAGCTTGACCACGGAAGTAATTATTCATATAATAATCCAATTCTGTTCCTACTTCTTTAAGATGTTTCCGTGCAGACTTTGGCGTAAGCTTCAGAATACCCTTTCCTAAGCCTTCAAAGTCTAATAAGATAAAAACAAAATAGACTATACCCATTGCAAAGACCAAGCCCCAGGAGAAAACAGATATAGTACCATTGATGATTGCTTCAGCCTGTCCAAGCAAGGATTGAAACCCTTCAAGTAACTTATCGACACTTAGCTGTTTAGCTAAATCTTTAATATCTATATTCTCTTTGACAAATGGCAGGGCAGATTCTGGAATAAGCATTTCAAGAAAACTTTTACCCTCACTATATTTTGAAAGTATGGCAAGGGTTTTGCTAATCTCCTCTTCAATAGCTGGCACTAAGTAGAGTAAACCCAAAGTAAATAAAGATAGGATTAGGATAAAGACAATGGCTACTGCTAAGCCCCTATAACGAAGTCGTAAGGTATTTTGTAGGAACAGTACCAAAGGCATGCAGGCATAAGCAAAAATCCCAGCTAAAAGAAAGGGACAAACGACTTCCCATACCAGCGAAAGTCCAAATAGAAAGGTAAAAAGTATCAGTAAGGCAAAAATAATCCTTATCGTTCTATCAAAAGAAAAACTCTTAGAGAAAAACTTATCCATATCCTCTATATATTTATTATTAAAGATAAAGCTGACTAAAATAAGATTTTTCCATATTTTAGCCAGCTTCTAATTCTGTTCTTACAAGTCCCTATAAGGGAATCTTATTTACTCTGGCAACGTGTCTGTCTCCTTCAAAGTCCGTTGTCAAGAATATCTCAACAATTCCTCTTACCTCTTCTGATGAAAGGAATCGCCCTGGAAGAGAAAGCACATTAGCATCATTATGTAAGCGAGCAAGTTCGGCAATTTCCTTAGACCATGAAAGGGCAGCTCTTACCTTACTATGCTTATTCAAAGCCATTGAGATACCATTCCCAGAGCCACAGACAGCAATACCTGTTTGTAGGCTTCCTTCGTCAATCGCCTGTCCTAACTTATGAGCAAAGTCTGGGTAATCGCAACGCTCCTCAGCATAGCAGCCAAAGTCCTTGACCTCAATGCCTGCCTCTGTCAGAAAAGCCTTAATAACTTCTTTCTTCTCAAAGCCTGCATGATCGGAGCATATACCTATTAGTTGATGTCTTGTCTTCATAAATCAGCTTTATTTTTTAAGGATTGCCATTACTTGCTTGTAAACATTTGCTCCATTGAAGCCGAGCTTTTCGTCAAGCACTTTGTAAGGAGCAGAGAAGCCAAAGCTGTTTAGTCCCCAAATATGCTCTTCATTACCTACTAAACCTAATAGATTAACAGGCAAGCCTGCAGTCAGACCAAAACGCTTTATGCCACTTGGCAATACTTCCTCCTGATAAGCCTTGTCCTGTGAGCGGAAAAGCCCCTCACTTGCAATAGAGACAATCTGAAGTTTCACGCCTTCAGCACGCAATAGGGCAGCTCCTTCCATAAGAGTAGCAACCTCACTACCACTGGCAAGAAGGACGATGTCTGGGTTTTCATCTTTCGACACGATATAACCACCACGAACGACTTGCTTAGCCTCTTCCTTACGGCATTTACCTTCTGCACTTGCAGGGAGGTCTTCAATATTTTGTCTTGATAGGATTAGTGCTGTAGGTCTGTGTGTATTTTCCATTGCCAACTGCCATGCGTGAGTTGTCTCATATACATCAGCAGGACGTAGCACTAACATGCTGTTTTTGCCCTTGTGGTTCTTAAGCTTCTCCATCAGACGAATCTGAGCTTCTTGCTCCACGGGTTCGTGTGTTGGACCATCTTCTCCTACACGGAAAGCGTCATGCGACCAAACGAACTTAACAGGCAGCTCCATCAAGGCTGCCATACGAATTGCTGGTTTCATATAGTCGCTAAAGACGAAGAATGTTCCGCAGGCTGTTGTTACACCACCATGAAGGGTCATACCGATACATAGGCAAGCCATCGTAAGCTCTGCTACCCCCGGTTGAAGAAAAGCTCCAGAGAAGTCGCCCTTAGTTAGCATCTTTGTCTTCTTAAGGAAACCATCAGTTTTATCACTATTAGATAAGTCCGCCGAAGCAACAATCATATTCTCTACACGCTCTGCTAAATGCCCAAGGACAGTTGCACTTGCAGCTCTCGTTGCTTGATTAGGCTTCTGCTCAATCTCGTTCCACTTGATTTCAACTTCTTTGTCAGAGAACCACAGGTCAAACTTCTTAGCAAGGTCTGGGTTTTCACTTCGCCACTTCTTTTCTTCCTCGCCACGCTCACTGCATAGTTCACGAAGTTCGGCAAGACGCTTAGCATATAGCTCCTTAACCTCTGGGAAGATAACAAATGGATCTTCTGGATTACCTCCAAGATTTTTAATCGTAGCCTGCATGCAAGCACCAGCCGCAGACATAGGCTGACCATGTGTACTTACCTTACCTTCGAATGAAGAGCCATCAGCAGCCAAAGCTCCCTTACCCATCACTGTATGACCGATAATTAGGGTTGGCTGACCAGCTGTTTGCTTAGCTTCAGTCAATGCTGCACGAATCTCTTCAACATTGTTACCATCAATAGCTAAGACCTTCCAGCCCCAAGCACGATACTTCATCGCTACATCTTCGCTATCAACCTCACTAACGGTAGTAGATAGCTGAACATCATTAGCATCATAGAACATGATGAGGTTATCCAAGCCAAGGTGTCCTGCAATACGTCCTGCTCCCTGTGATATTTCTTCCTGAATACCACCATCAGAGATATAAGCATAAATCGTTTGGCTCATAACCCAACCGAGGCGTTGTTGAAGGAACTTTGCTGCAATGGCAGCCCCTACAGCATAAGTATGACCTTGACCAAGAGGTCCAGAGGTATTTTCTATGCCACGCATTACATCAACCTCTGGGTGCCCAGGAGTTATACTACCCCATTGACGGAAATTCTTAAGGTCTTCCAATGAGAATTTATCAATAAGAGCAAGCTGTGCATAAAGCATCGGCGACATATGACCGGGATCCAAGAAAAACCTATCACGTCCAGCCCATTCAGGTCTATCAGGATCAAAGACTAAAAACTCTGAATAAAGCGTATTGATAAAGTCTGCTCCACCCATAGCACCACCAGGGTGTCCGCTTTTTGCTTTCTCGACCATTGTTGCTGCCAAGATACGAATGTTATCTGCAGCTTGCACCATTATTTGATTCTTACTCATTGTATTATATTTTTATTTGGGGATAAATAAGCTATTTTCTTTCTTGTATACTTAATCTCTGCTACCTAAGAATCTAAGAAGATAGATAAAGAGGTTAATAAAATCTAAGTATAGGGATAAAGCTCCAAGGACTGAAAGTTTCTTGACAAGTTCCTCATCTCCTTCAGCCTGAGCAAGCATCTGCTTAATTTTCTGTGTGTCCCAAGCAGTTAGTCCAACAAAAACAAGAACTCCTACTGCTGAAATCGCAAGCTCTAACATAGAGTTACCCAAGAAGATGTTCACGACAGAGGCAATAATGAGACCGATAAGAGCCATCATCAAAATACTACCCATCTTAGATAGGTCTCGCTTAGTTACATAGCCATAAACTGCCATCACGCCAAACGTCCCTGCTGTAACAAAGAAGGTTGTAGCGATAGAAGGCATAGAATAAAGAGCGAAGATAAAGCTTAATGTCAAGCCGTTAAGGAGAGCATAAGCTCCAAAGAGAGCTGTTGCTACAGCAAAGCTCAACTTCATAATACGTGCTGACAGAAAAAACACTAAAGCAACCTCTGCAATAAGCAAACCATAAAAAAGAGCTTGGCTATTCTCTAAATGACTAAAGAGGCTACTACTATATGTTAGAAAAGCGGTTAGCCCTGTGATTGCAAGTCCCATTGTCATCCAGACAAAGACACGCATGATAAGGCTCTGCTGAGTAGCAATACTATTATCACTAATATACTCTACTCGTTCTTGATTATAAAATGAATTCTGATTCATACCTTTTATATAACTATATTTATAATGTTGTATTTCTACTTTCAATACAAATATAGTAATTCTACATTAAACTTTATTAGCCCTCTTTTGACTTTCAAAAAAAGGTCTCTATTTTATGTTAAAAAAATAACGTATATCATTCAAAAAAGTTATATATGTTAGTTGAAAAAGTAATATATATCATTTTGAAAAGTAATATATGTTATTTTTTGAAACAACTCTAAGGGCATAAAAAAGTCGCTAAGAAAGAGCCTAAAAGCTATCCTTAGCGACCTTTTATTATGATAGACCTAAAGAGAAGAAAGCCTCCTCTATAAGCCCTGTAGTTATCCCCTACTCCTCGATGCTGTGGAAAAGGGTCAAAATCTTTTCAAGCAGTTCGTCTGGGTCTCTACCAACCTTATCTGCCATATCAGATATTTTGACAAACTGACCAACCGTATTATAAAGGATAGGATTCTGTATCATCTTAAACTGCTCGTCAATCTCGGCCAAACGCTTGCGTAAGCTTGGTTTCAACTTGATGAGTGTTGAAATCTTAGTATCCTTCGTAAACTCTTCTTCTACATCAGCTCCTTTCGAACAGCCACAATCAGTAGAAGCTTCTGCCTTAACCTTTTCCTCCTTTGGTTCAACTGTAGGCTTTGTCTCTTCAGCTGCCTTGGGTTCTGCGTTCACATCATCTTCTTGCATCGTGCCAGCCTCCCAGTTAAGTAATACTTGAGAATCCTTCAAGGCTCTAATGTGTGTGCAGTCCTGCATCATCTCAAGGACTCCACGGAAGCGACCTTGTTCATCACGTACAGCAACATAAAGAATATAGATGAAAATATCAGGCTTGTTAATCCAAAACTCTGCCTTATCACGCTCGCCACTACGGAACTTTTCGATAATCTCTTCTACGAGGTGTACACTCTTTGGTGGATGGCAGTTACGAACTTCTCGTCCAATGACACCAGAGCTACGAGGGAAGACACGGTGCTTAGTGTCAGTGTAGAACTTAACAAGGTCATTTTCATCAACAAAGCTTAAGTCTACAGGCATATGCTTATAGATTAAGTTTATCTGCTCAAGCGTTAGCTGACCTGTCGCCACATCAAGGATCTTATCTTCCTTTGGAGCAGTATAACCATATTTACTCAACAGCTCCTGCAGTTCATTGCCAAAGCCATTCATCTCAGGCTCTTGCTTTTCTTCCTCTTCGCCCTCAGGTCTGAAGCCCTTTGGCTTATCTATCAGACAGTAGCCAATCTCATCATCACCAGAACGCATACCCCTAAACTCATCTTCCTCAATCATAGACAGAGAAGTTGGTAAAAGGATTCGCTCTTCCTTATCTATTAGGTCAAGTATAGGTGGAATAGCCTCTTGTAAAGCCTTAATAAAGTCTTCATGCTTATCATCATCAAGCAGGCGACGAGCTGCAGATATATTATCACGATTAAAGTCATCATAAGTCCACATCGTCGTAGATGGATGCATGAAACCTTTACGTTCAAGGGCTGGATAAAGTTGATTCTGTTTACGAGAGTAATGAATACGTATTTGCTGTAGCTTATCCATCAGTTCCAGCCATTGATTCTTGATGAACTTAGCCGTAAACAGCTCTTCCATCTGCTTGATGACTTTCTTAATCTCTAAGTCTTCGGCATAATAAGTCTTGATGGGGTGTCCGTCAGGCAAATCAGGACAGTTCGTTGACCACTCTGTATCAAAGACTTTATTTATGTATTCCATTCTCTCAAAGCGACAAGAGTCTGCGTCATCAGTAGGTGTATAAGTTTGCTCCATGAGGGCAAACTCTTCAGGACGAACCTCGCCAACCTGTCGCTTCATCTCCTGACGCATCTCTTCTAAGCTCAGCTCTCCAGCTTCATATCTTAGTTTGATAGCGTGCATCTTAGCAATCTTCTCTGGATCTACATGAGATAGATGCTCTTTCATTTCCTTTGCCATATAGCAATACTCTTAATGTATGTTATCTATTGTTTTAGGTCTTGTTTTGACCTTTTTATGTTGTTTAGTCTATATCAAAAGTACAATTTTATTTCAATATGGGTTTAGCTCAGCCTATTATTTCAAAATAAATATTTAAATTTACCAACACAAACGACATAAGTACATATAAATAAAAAAGGATTTATGAGAAAGCTATTCTCCTTATTCTTCTGCATGTTTTCTGTTCTATGGCTTTGCTCTTGTGATAATATTAGCCAAGAACCTAAGCCAGACAGAAAAGAATTAATTTTCTCCGCAGAAGGTGGTACGGAAATTATCACCATCAAAAAGCACAATGGAGATAATTACAAACATCGAGCCTATTGGTATTATGAAGTCCCCCATAAAAAGTCAGGACAAAAGAAACTTGAGCTTGAGGCTCTTGAAGATGGCTATTTAAGATATTATAACGAATGGCTATCTTTATTGTAAACAGCTCTTATACAGAGATTAAGATTGTAGCAAAGAAAAATAATACAGCTAAGCCTCGTAGCTACCTCTTTGATGCTAATAGTGGCATGCTTGGTTTCCGTATTACTGTTATCCAAAAGGCAAAGTAATACAACACTTCTAATTCAAGCTTCTTTCTTATCTTTGTCTATAGTTTGAATAGGAAATAAATATGTAGGCTTAAAGGCTATATTAAACTTAAAGATAATCAATGAAGTTTAAGTACTTATCAATCGTAGCAGTCATCTCACTTGCCTTGCTGGGTCAAGAGAGAACTTATGCTCAAAATAAAACACCGAAGAAAAATAAAGAAGCAACTTCTGCTCTTGACAGCCTCTATGACTTTAAGCAATTAGAAGAAGTAGTCATTTATTCTAAGCAGATGCTCGGCAGTAAGTTTAAGGCTCGCAACAGAACGGGTTCGGCTTACTACCTCTCGCCTGTGGAGATACAGAAGATGGATTACAGCGATATTAACCGAATGCTGAAATCCGTCCCTGGGGTTAATATGTACGAAGAAGACGGCTTTGGTTTGCGTCCTAACATAAGTCTAAGAGGCACGAAGGCAGAGCGAAGTGAACGTATCAATATAATGGAAGATGGCGTGCTTGCTGCTCCTGCTCCCTACTCTGCCCCTGCGGCTTACTACTTTCCAAATGCAGCACGTATGTCTGCCGTTGAGGTATTGAAGGGTAGTTCGCAGGTTCAATATGGACCTTTTACTACAGGTGGAGCTATCAATATGGTCTCTACACCTATTCCAAGTAAATTCTCTGGTAAGGCTAATATCTCTTATGGCGTTTATAATACCTTTAAGAGCCATATCAATCTTGGTGGCGATAGCCGTCATTGGGGCTATTTAGTTGAGTATCTACACTATCAGTCAGATGGTTTTAGAGATAACCCATATAGCGAAGACACTGGGTTTAGTCGTAATGACGTAATTGGCAAGTTACGCTGGCATTCTAGCTCTTCGGCTAAGGTTAAGCAGGCAGTAGAACTGAAATTTGGCTTTGCTAATGAGGATTCTGACGAAACCTATGTCGGACTAAGCGAGGCTGATTTTAATACAAAGCCTTACTTCCGCTATGCTGGTGCTAAGATGGATAGAATGAATACTCAGCATTATCAAACAGTATTAAGCCACTTTATTACTCCTATTCCTAAACTGAATATCTCTTCTCAGGCTTATTATAACTTCTTTCATCGTAACTGGTACAAACTGAGTGATGTGCGTGCTGGCAACGGTAAATATGAAAAGAAAGGTATTACCGAGATATTAAGAGATCCAGAGACAAATAGTCGCTATCTTGAAATCCTCAGAGGAGATAAAGACTTTGATGGAGAGGCACTCTTCCTTAGAGCCAACAATCGTGATTATTATGGTCGTGGTATTCAGACAAAGGTAGAATATCGCTGGAATAAGGGACTTTGCTATATCAATATGGAGGGAGGCTTGCGTTATCACGAGGACGGAGAAGACCGCTATCAGTGGGACGATAGTTACTCTATGATTGGGCAAGAGATGAAACTCTTTCGTGCTGGTATCAATGGCTCGCAGTCAAACATTACTTCTAACCGCCTAACGACAGCAGAGGCTTTTGCCACTTATATCTTAACAAAGGTGGCTTATAAGAAACTTACGCTAACGGCAGGTTTGCGTTATGAAGATGTTTTACTTGAAAAGCGTGATTATGGCAAAAAAGATTATAAGCGAACAGGTTATAACCGCATTGACAGAAGTAATCACGTGCGTAGCCTTATTCCAAGTCTTGGACTGAACTACAAAATCATTAGAAGTCTAAGTCTATTTGGCGGAGTGCATAAAGGTTTTGCTCCGCCCAGTGCAGGCTATAAGCAAAAGCCCGAGAGTAGTATCAACACCGAATTAGGGCTTCATCTATCTACAGGCAAACTCAAAGCCGAAGTCATTGGCTATTACAATGCTTACAGCAATATGCTCGGTAGCGACCTTGCTGCCTCTGGTGGTCTTGGAACGCTTGAGCAGTTTGATGTCGGAGAGGCTGTCGTGAATGGCTTGGAGTTCCTTGTAAACTATCAGCCA